>Ga0209188_1003122_pt1 | contig 11682 bp, 9 predicted proteins | sample C_130625_EF_Meta_FD_187307 | JGI IMG/M metagenome (GOLD analysis project Ga0209188, IMG submission 187307) | Freshwater microbial communities from Lake Croche, Canada to study carbon cycling - C_130625_EF_MetaG (SPAdes) (version 2) | ecosystem: Environmental > Aquatic > Freshwater > Lake | place...
GCTTAACCAGATCGAGGAACAAATTTGTAATGATCTTAATCATGTTTGGATGGGAGTATCTATGCCTGCCAATGGACCACAGCAGGTTTGCAAGTATTGTGATGCGCGAGGTATATGTCGAAAAGGAATGTGGGAAGTATGAGTGATGAACTGACCAAGATATCTTGTGATCCGCAGTCATCAGTTGTGGTGGAAGCCTGTGCCGGTAGCGGTAAGACATGGTTACTCATTTCCAGAATCTTTCGCTTACTGTTGGCAGATGTTCCGCCCAGTCAAATTTTAGCCATTACATTTACTCGCAAAGCAGCTCAAGAGATGAATGATCGCTTGGCAACACTTCTTTTGGACATGTATCAAAAATCGGATACTGAAGTGATTCATGAATTAGTGATTAGAGGTTTAAGTGAAGAGGAGGCCAAACAACAATTACCTCGTGCTAGAGCTCTATATGAAGAAGTATTAACCCAGTCTCAACCAATTGCTATGGAAACTTTTCATGGTTGGTTTAGCCGCGTTAGTTCGGTCGCGCCGATGACCTCGGAGATTGTCATTCAGGGAAGCCTCAGAGAAGATCGACAGCGCTTGTTGAAAGAAGCGATGTCCGAATGGTGGAAGCAACTTGGTTCAGGAGAGGATGAGTTTGCGAATCTACAAGAACATTATTTACGTCTGTTAAATCTTATTTCAAGAACTGCTGCCGATAAATTCCTAGAAGGTTCCTCGAGTATTTTGGAGCAATTAAGTGCTTGGCAACAGTATGTTGAATCATTACCACTAGATAAAGAACCCCTGCAAATGTTGGAGGAGAAATTACCTTTACTGCATCAACCAAGCCCCTTACAGAATCTTCATGATCAAACTCATTATGATTGGCAGGGCTTGCAAACTTGCTATCAATGGTATTCGCAAAGCGCAGCAAGTAACGATGTAAAGCTAACAATAGCATTGAGACAATTATTGGATGCTCAAAAAGCAGGAGCTGATCAAGAAACTTTAATTGATTTTCTTCAATTAGCTTTACTCAATAGAACAGCTTCTAATAATCCAAAGGCTAATGTTTTAAGATGTTCAACAGCTTTAAGTACTATTTTGATCAATGCTGGAAGAATCGATTTACAGTCCGAAATACCAAGACTTTTTGGTATTTGGACTGATCTTCTTAAGCGTCATAAACAATGGCAAAAAGACCAAAATCTCTATCAACTTAATCAATCATGGATGATATTAGGAACTTCAATAGCCAAGCACTTCAGAGAGTACAAAAAGAATCACCGTATTTTAGATTTTAATGATCTTGAGATGAATGTGGCTCAGTTGTTAAAAGATGAAGTCCTAGCAAGCTATATTCAAGTTCGACTTGATGCCAAATACAAGCATATTTTGATTGATGAATTCCAGGACACTAATCCCACTCAGTGGATGATCCTTAAGGCTTGGTTGTGTGGATATGGCAAGGCAGAGCAGCGTCCTAAAATATTTGTAGTAGGTGATCCAAAGCAATCGATTTATCGGTTTCGCAAAGCAGATGCACGCTTATTTGAGGCTGTCCAAAAGTTTTTAGAGCGCGATTACGAAGCAAAATTACTGAATAAAAATGATACAAGGCGTAATCCTCCTGTAGTGGTTCAGGGTGTGAATCAGGTATTTTCTGTGGTGAAAGAGCACGTAACTGATTATCGGTTTATCGATCATCAAACGCTCTGGGAGAATCATTTAGAGAACCCGGTTGATACCCATGTGTTTTGTTTAGATCTGATACCTAAGATTGAAAAAGATGTAGCACCTGAAGATAGAAATCCTTTCTTGGCGGGGATGTTGGATAGTAACCGAGGTGCAGCTGCACAACAAAACTTGATGGAAGCTCAACAAGTGGTGAGCGTTATCAGCCATTGGCTAAAAACTAAATACGTCAAGGATGAAAAACATACAGGAAGTGTTCGAAAAGCCAATCCTAGTGATTTTTATATTTTAGTACGCAATAAAACACATATTTTAGAGATAGAGACAGCGCTCAGGATGGATGGACTGCCGTATCAGAGTCCACGTAAAGGAGGCTTATTACAAACCCTAGAAGCAGCTGATATTAGTGCGCTGTTACATGTCTTACTTACCCCAAGTAATAATCTAGCGCTTGCACATGTCCTTCGAAGTCCTATGTTTTCGTGCGACGAGCAGCAATTACAACAATTAGCAAGTTTGGCAGAAAAAAAATCGTGGTGGAATTTTTTAGAGAAAATTCCGCAGGAAAATATTCAAAAAGCGAATCGCTTACTCAATCGTTGGCGAACCTTAGCAAATCATTTACCCGTTCATGATTTACTCGATTGCATTTATGAAGAGGGCGAGGTTTATGAAAATTATTCCAAGTGTTGCCCACCTCTCATGCATTCTAAAGTTTTGGCTAATTTAGAAGCGTTTCTTAAACTTGCATTAGATACGAATGGCGGACGATATCCATCGTTAAGTCGTTTTATTGAAGAACTGCAGATTCTCACCAAAGGTTCAGAAACTGAAACACCAGATGAAGGGGAGGTTTTGGATGCAAGTGATGAGGAAGAAGATCATGATGTAGAGGTTGATCAAACTGCTATTAAGATAATGACCATTCATGCTGCAAAAGGCCTAGAGGCCCCTTTTATATTTTTAATGAACACCAACTATGTACCTTCAGAAAAAGATAGTTCTGGAGTTTTGATTGATTGGCCCACGAATCAAAACGCACCAAAATTAATGTTTGCTTACCAAAAAGATGGTTTAAACGATATTCTTCAGCCCCTAAAAGATGAAGAAAATCAGATTGCCCATCGAGAAAATGCCAATTTACTCTATGTAGCTATGACCCGTGCCAAACAGTGTTTTGTAGCTAGTGGGAATGGTAAATTGAGTGAAAAATCTTGGTACGCATTACTTCAAAAAGCACACATTACGGTAAAGTCTATTGAAGATATCGTACCCCCAGAAGAAAATCTTCCAACGGCACTTGAATCCTTGCCATTAGAGAATAAGAGTATTCAACTGAGCTTTCCAAAGATTCCGGAAATACTATTTAAGGAAGTTCCACAAGCACAAGATGAAGAAGTGAAAGCTTTTGAGGAAACAGATCAAGTAACGAATCTACTCAGTAAACCTAATTCGGATATTTTGGCATTAGGTACATGGGTGCACTGGTTGCTTGAGCAAACCACCCAACAACCCCTTATTGGTGAGATTCATTCGGCTAATCTTCAAAAATTAGCTATGGGGCAAAAAGTACCTGAAGCAATCATTGCAAAAGCTATTCCGATAGTCACTCAAATTTTGCAAGCCAATCATTTGAAGGATTATTTTTACGGAGAGCAAATCATTGCTGTTTGGAATGAATTAGAGATGATTGATGAGAATGGGGTTTTATTTAAAATCGATCGTTTAGTGGAGTTGGATCATGAACTGATGATTTTGGACTATAAATTAACGATTCCAGATCAAAATCATCCTTTTTATGAGAAATATCAGCATCAATTAAAAAATTACCAAAAATTGGTCTGCAAGATACGTCAGGATAAGCCAGTTCGTGCTTTATTGGTGGATCAACATGCCAATGTCAAAGAAGTTGTTTAAAGTAGAGATAATCAATCGATGGAGAAAAATATGTTTTCAAAATTTGCAGCATTAGGATTTGCGGAAAAGTTTTTTATTGGATTTGTTGCCGTTGGTATGGCAGTCTCATTTTATGATCAGTTTTCTCAAAGCAGTCGCCAATCTGGGATTCAATCAGCACAAGAAAAATGTCTGAAAGAAGCAGAAGAATTAAAAGCCAACGCATTACCCCATGAAGTATGGAAAAAAGTTCCACCAGTATGTGATCCTGAGGCAATTAGTAAATTAGAGCAAAAAACATCCACACAAAAGGCGATTCTAGAAATGACTGACGAACAAAAAACCAACAAATCATTCCCATCCATTATTTGGTTTATCTTAATTGGTTTAATTCCAACTATTGTCCGAGTAATTAGGCGTCAGATGGGTAAGATTGATAAGAACGGCTAAAACTTATACCCCTAAGGGTATTAATGGCTATGAGGAATATCATCCTTATAGCCATTTTTTATGAGCGGAGTTTTCTGCATCAGAATTTCCCAATCAAACTGATCGATCTGAGTTATCTAAGCTATTTGTTAAGCTTTTGGTCGACTCATTCCAGCTATTTACTATAAAAATTAATATTGTTAAAAACAATCTATACTTGATCAATTTAGAAGATCTAAGGAATACATGTTATCGAATAATGGCGAACTGAAGTTTGCCGCTTCAAGCCTTTTTCCAATTATGCTAGCGATTAATTTGATCTATGGCACTATCCTTTGGGCACTTTTCAGAAAAGATAGGTCTATATCAGTTAATTTTTGGATCAAAGGATGTTTTTATTTCTGTTTGGGTACATTCCTAATTGCAATCAGATTTCATTTGCCACTGTTTTTAGGTTATGCACTTGGTAATTTTTGTATTGCCTATTCGCACTTGATGTGTTTCCAATCGATGGAGAATATGGCGAGTGGATTGAATAAAAAACACTATGAGGTAAGATTTTTATGCCTTTTATATGGAGTTGGTTTTATTCCCCTCAAATACAATGATGTAAATCCAGATTTGATGGCTTTATATATTGGGATATCGACACTTGTATTGCATCTGTGGATTTTTCTCAAACTCATTAATTTGAGTAAAAATGTCCCAAATATTTTTTCTAAATTAATATCCTATTGTTATTTAATCTCCTCTGTTATTTGGCTGTTTCGTATATTCTTATCCCAACATTATGGCTTTGGAGAATCAGTCGATCCTGGATTTATCAATTGGTTGACATTACTTATGCTCACCTTGATTTTTCCAATGAAAAATTCTTTCTTTTTTGGCTTGGAGTTAATCCAAAAAAATAATCAACTTAAAGAAATCACACTTTTATCTAAAGAAAAAGATGAGTTATTGATTCAATTGGCAGCGGAAAAAAATATTGCTGAAAAAGCCAATCTAACTAAAAATCAATTTTTGGCAAATGTCTCTCATGAAATACGTACTCCATTACATGGTTTGATTGGTCTTTTATCGATCGCATTACGATCCCCAATGTCGGGGGAGATTAAAAAGTCCATAGATAAGGCTTTATATTCATCTAAGGCATTACTCCATGTGTTAAATGACATCTTAAGTTTCTCAAAGATTGAAGCGGGTGTTGTTGAAATCAATCGTGAGCCCTTAAGACTTCAACAGCTTTTTGATGATGTATCTGATTTATTTTCTATTTCTGCGGTAAATAAAAATATCGATTTACGCTTTGATCTTGATTCTAAAGTCCCAGAAATTCTGATAGGTGATTTTTTTAAACTACGTCAAGTTTTATTTAATTTAGTTGGAAATTCCATTAAATTTACTCAGCATGGTTTCATTGAAGTAAAGGCTAATTTAGAGCATATAGATGATAAAAGTGCATTAATCATTATTAGTGTGAAAGACTCAGGTATTGGCATCCCCTCTGAATTCCTGGAGGATATATTTCAACCATTTCGACAAATTGATAACTCGAGTACTAGAAATTATGATGGCTTAGGTTTAGGACTGCCTATCGTACAAAGCTTATTAAAAACGATGAGCTCACAACTCATTATGAAAAGCCAACCAGGAAAGGGTACTGAAGCATCATTTCAATTATGTTTGGAGATAAGCTCAAATCTGCAGTCAGATCAAATGGGCTCAAAGTCTCATGGCCTGGGTATGAATTTAGCAACTACACAAGTGGAATCTTTAGCTGGTAAGCGTGTTTTAGTGGCTGAAGATAACCCCATCAATATTGAAGTGATGAAACATTATTTAGAATTTTTAAAAATAAATGTATTTTTTGTTCAAGATGGTTATCAATGTCTCGAAGAATTAGAACGCAATTCATATGATCTTGTTTTGATGGATATTCAAATGCCCAACCTAGATGGAGTGCATACAACTGTTCAAATTCGATTAATTGAAAGATTGAAAGAACTGCCGATTATTGGATTAAGTGCTGCTATTGCTCAAGAAGATCGAGAAAAGAGTATGAGAAGTGGTATGAATGATTATTTGGTTAAGCCATTTGAGTTCGAGGGCTTAGCTCAAATGATCTTCAAATATATGAACGATAAAAAGTAATCTTAATAGGGATTATATTTTGGACCATAATTTATCATCCAACTTGAGGAGAGACCTGTGAACTGCTTATTTTGTGATGTTCAAACAATCGATCGAAGTCGTATTATTGAAGAAAACGAGTTGGCATATGCGGTTCGTGATGCTTTTCCGGTAACAGAATATCATTCGCTTTTTATTCCCAAACGCCATGTTTTAGATTATTTTGGATTATCTCTATCTGAAGTCAATGCTATTCATGCCTTATTGCATTCTCAGAAAGACTTTTTACTCAAATTAGATCCAACCATTGATGGATTTAATATTGGAATGAATTGCGGTCAAACAGCGGGTCAATCAGTTTGGCACTGTCATGTGCATTTAATTCCGCGTAGAAAAGGTGATGTTGAATTCCCCAAAGGTGGAGTCAGGCATGTCATACCTTATAAAGGTAACTACGAAGATTTAAGATAAATTAATCAACCGAAAAAAGATCGATTGAACCTTGAAAGCTAATTTGAACTGATTGTAGTAGGTGATTTTTGTTACCTATTATTAATAACTAATTGAAACAATAACTTGCAATCAGGAGGAGACGAGCCTTACCCCCGGCACTACTGGGTAATGGGTTTGGCTGCTTCGTTCCCGACCTGACCAGGTTGCCATGCCAATATGCGGGGAGGCCCGTCTCTATCTATTGTACCCTGATGATTGTTAGAATATAACTTATGTCTGATATCTCTTTATTCGAATCAAATGAATTACCCGTACCTGGCTTAGCTTTAGCCAGAAAATGGCGTCCCCGTAATTTTGCTTCCTTAGTTGGTCAAGATCATGTCGTACAGGCCCTCAGTCATGCATTAGACCAAAATCGATTACACCATGCATGGTTATTTACTGGCACAAGGGGTGTTGGTAAAACTACCATCGCCAGAATCTTAGCTAAATCCCTAAACTGTACGGGAACTTCTGATCATCCAATTAACCAACCTACCTCAACACCCTGCGGTCAATGTGCAGCTTGTACTGAAATTGATGCCGGTCGATTTGTTGATTATGTAGAAATGGATGCAGCAAGTAATCGCGGAATTGCAGATATGATCTCATTACTCGAAAAAGCGGTCTATGGACCAACGAGTGGCAGATTTAAAGTGTTTATGATTGATGAGGTTCATATGCTCACCAATCAAGCTTTTAACTCCATGTTAAAAACACTCGAAGAGCCGCCACCGCATATGAAATTTATTTTGGCGACCACCGATCCGCAAAAAATTCCCGTAACTGTTTTATCACGCTGTTTACAATTTAATCTCAAGCAGATGCCTTCATCCTTGATTGTGAATCATCTTAAAACTGTCTTAACGGCAGAGCAGATACAGATTCATGAAGGTGCATTGAAGATTATTGCCAAATCAGCTCGTGGGTCTATGCGTGATGCATTATCACTTACTGACCAAGCCATTGCGTATTCCTCATCAAATATGACAGAAGAAGCCGTAAGAAAAATGCTTGGATCTTTAGATGATCGCTATCTGATTCGGATGATTGATGCTTTAGCTGATAAAAATGGTAAAGAGTTGGTCGATATTACTTCTGAAATGGGGTTAATGAGCATTTCTTTTTCTACAGCATTACAAGATTTAGCATCATTACTGCAAAAAATTGCTATGGCGCAAGTCATACCAGAATCGGTCCTTGAAGAATGGCCTGAAGCACAAGATATTATTCGTTTAGCCCAGTTGATATCAAAAGAAGAAGTGCAGTTGTTCTATCAAATTGCTATTACAAGCCGTGCAGATTTACTTTTGGCTCCTGAAGAGGAGACAGGGTTCATGATGACCTTGCTCAGAATGCTTGCTTTTATGCCAGATGACGGTCAGGACCAAAGTCCTTCTGGTCTATCAGTGCCACCTACAACCAAATCTCCTCATCCTCAAGGATTAAGTAATCACAAAGCACCAACTGCTATTAATTCGTCTAGTGTTCCAACCGCGCCATCTACTCCAACTTCAGCGCTAACATCTACTCCAGAAATTAAATCAGTAGCTATTGCTTCTTTGGATGAGTTATCGCCACAGGCATGGCGCGATACTATTAAAAAACTAGGTCTGAAAGGTCTAGAAGGGCAGTTTGCATTACAAACCGCCTTAATCTCTCATCAAGATAAATCAGGGACTATCTACATTAAATTAGCCACTGATTTACCCCAATTGGCAACTACAACCTCCATTCAACAATTGGCTGATGCACTACAAAAGTTTTTCCATGTACCGTTTAAAATAAGTATTGAAAAAAGCACGGAGGTTGTAACGGTCGCTCATTTAGAAGCTAAAGATCAAGCAATTGCAAAAACAGAATTAGAAAAAACGGTCTCTGTAGATCCCTTTTTAGAGCAACTAAAACAAGAGATTGGTGTTACGGTTATTGAAGGGTCGATACGACCATTATCTTAAGTTATGAATCAAGTAAAAAGAGAGGAAGTTATATGATGAAGGGTCAAATCGCTGGCTTAATGAAACAAGCCCAGCAGATGCAAGAAAAAATGAAAAAAGCCCAGGAAGAGTTAGCCAGCATGGAAATTGTTGGTCAAGCTGCTGGTGGAATGGTGAAGGTAACCGCGAATGGTAAGCACATGATCCAACGTGTGCAAATTGATCAAAGTGTGATGGATGATCGTGAGATGTTAGAGGATTTATTAGTAACTGCTCTTGCAGATGCTCATCAACAAGCTGAATTAGCTGCAGAAAGTCGTATGTCTGGCGCGACTGCTGGTATGCCGATGCCTCCTGGATTTAAGTTGCCATTTTGAAGACCTCTTATCAAGAGCAATCGAATGAAGCATTAGATGCTCTACAAAAATTAATATTGGCACTCAAAGTAATGCCTGGAATTGGGCCTAAGTCGGCGCAACGAATGGCTTACTATTTGTTACAACATGATCGACCAGGTGCCTTGAGCTTAGGGGTAGCATTACAAGAAGCCGTAGAAAATATCGATCATTGTGCCAAATGTAATTCTTTTTCAGAGCATGAATTGTGTAAAACCTGTCGCGATGATCGACGGGATGGTCAGACACTATGTATTGTAGAAACACCATCAGATCAATTGATGGTAGAGCAAACACTTGCCTATCGAGGCTTGTATTTTGTCTTAATGGGACGATTATCCCCAATGGAAGGTCAAGGACCTAAGGAATTGCATTTTGAAAAATTAATGCAACGTATTTTTTCAGAGGATCCACAGTTCCCAAGTGTCAGAGAAGTGATTCTTGCGACAAACTTTACCAGTGAAGGTGAAGCAACTGCGCATTATTTAGGAGAAATCTTAAAATCGAAGGGGATTCAAGTGTCACGAATAGCTAGAGGAATTCCGGTCGGAGGAGAGCTGGAGTATGTCGATGCAGGCACTTTAGCAAGAGCTATGATGGATCGAAAGCCTGTGGGAAGTTAAGGACAGGTATTTTGGTGTGGTATTAGATTTTTATATATTCAATTCTCTTGAAAATTCAAAAAGTTCAAACTTAATCAGTAAAATGAGGTTTAGATTAAAAGTATTTTTCTCAACACTAGATAGGTTTATCTTTCCATGCACTTTTTAGTATCCAATGATGATGGTTATTTGGCTCCAGGGCTTCTTGCACTGGTTAACGCTTTGCGACCGCTTGGGAAGATTACCGTTATTGCCCCTGAGCAAAATCATAGTGGAGCATCTAATTCCCTCACATTATCTAGGCCGTTATCGATTCACCGCGTAGCTGGAGGAGAGCGAGATGGCTTTTTGTTTGTGAATGGCACACCAACCGATTGTGTCCATATTGCTTTGACTGGCTTTTTAGATGATATGCCTGATTTTGTTATTTCCGGAATTAATCAAGGAGAAAACATGGGTGAAGATGTTTTGTATTCTGGAACTGTAGCCGCCGCGATTGAAGGCGTGATGTTTGGTATTCCTGGAATAGCATTTTCTCAAGTTGATCGTGGTTGGGCGAAAATTGAGGATGCCGCCCGCATTGCGCATGACGTTGTTAAGCATGCAATAGAGAGTGGTTTACCAACTGATAGTGCATATCATGCACCATTGATTAATGTGAACTTACCCAATCATTCTTACGAGTCTCTGAAGGGCTGGCGTGTCACTCGGTTAGGTAATCGTCATCCATCCCAACCAGTGATTATGCAAAAAAGTCCTCGTGGAGATCCTATTTATTGGATTGGTCCTGCTGGAGATGCAAAAGATGCATCTGCGGGTACTGATTTTGATGCAATTAATCAAGGATATCTTTCATTAACACCTTTGCAGTTAAACCTTTCAGATGAGCAGCGTCGTTTAAGTATGTTATCTTCCAATTGGAATCGAGGTTAAGAGGACGTGGTCAAGACTGACAAAGCTTTGGATCAAGCAAGACGGCAGATGGCCCAGCGGCTAGCTGCGAGTGGTGTTTCGCATCATGAAGTATTGCAAGCCATAGCGACCGTTCCAAGACATGCTTTTATTGACCCAGGACTAGTTGCTCAAGCATATGAAGATTCATCTTTACCAATTGGACGAGAGCAGACGATATCGAAACCATCGGTGGTTGCCAAGATGATTCAAGCATTGATGCAAGATCAAAAAAAACTGGGACGAGTATTAGAAATAGGAACTGGTTGTGGATATCAGGCTGCGGTATTAAGTTTATTATGCGAAGAAGTTTATTCAGTTGAGAGGATTCGTTCTCTGCACGATAGTGCTAGAGCGAAACTCCGACCGTTTCGGATTGCTAATTTAAGGTTAATCTACGCCGACGGAATTCGTGGACTTCCGCAAGCGGCGCCATTTGATGGAATCATTCTTGCCGCAGCTGGGTTAGGGATACCTGATCCACTTCTCGATCAATTAGCGATCGGTGGTAAATTAATAGCACCTGTTGCAAAAAGTGAAACTGAGCAACAATTGTTGTTAATTGAACGTTTAAGTTCACAGCGTTACCAAAGGACGACGATGGAAGAAGTATTTTTTGTGCCACTGCAATCAGGGACTATTTAATCAAGATGATTTGCATGATGATCTTTATCAAACGATATGCTGGTATCTGTATCACATTACTGTGTGTTGCCTGCTCTACCTCTGTACCCGCTCCCATTAAAGATCAATCCACGCCAATCAATCAAGCCAAGCCAGTAGTGATTCCAAATTGGTCTGTCTCCAATACACAAAAACCTGCGACTAATACAGCGACTCCGGTAAAGCCAAAGCCGACAACAAGCGCCAATTCTGAAGCAAAACAAAATAAACCGGTAGTTGAACCAGCCCCCAAAACTGAAGTGGCTGTTTCTGATCCAGGATTTAAAATCGCCAAACCATCTTCCGCACCAGTCATTGATGTCTATAACGGGAATAGTAATAAAGGTATTGATTATGGTGGGAAAATGGGTGATCCCGTCTCCGCTGCTAGTGATGGTAAGGTAATTTTCTCTGGAAATAGTTTACGTAGTTATGGTAATTTGGTCATTGTTAAACACAACAATAACTACATTACTATCTATGCGCATAATAGTAAAAACCTTGTCA
>Ga0209188_1003123_pt1 | contig 11680 bp, 11 predicted proteins | sample C_130625_EF_Meta_FD_187307 | JGI IMG/M metagenome (GOLD analysis project Ga0209188, IMG submission 187307) | Freshwater microbial communities from Lake Croche, Canada to study carbon cycling - C_130625_EF_MetaG (SPAdes) (version 2) | ecosystem: Environmental > Aquatic > Freshwater > Lake...
CTTTGCAACGATTGCGATAGGTTTAAAGTCTTTTCTAGGATCGTAAGATGTATTCGAGCTAAGAAGATGACTCGTGTTGTAAGAAATCGTGTCCGTTACTAAAAAGGTATACCCATCGGCTGGTGAAGATTTAACGACTTGCCCAGCAATAATGCCACCGGCACCTGGTTTGTTATCGACAATCACAGGCTGACCTAAACGCTCGCCAAGTAATACAGACAACTGTCTAGCCACCGTATCAGGTAGACCACCAGGAGAGTAGGGCACTACAAATTTAATCGTTTGATTTGGATATGGTTCTGCAGCAAAGCTAAAGCAAGAACTTAACAAACTAATAGCGATAAAAGATCTTAAAAGTGATTCACGAAATATATTTTTATTGAGGATTATTTTCATATAGATGGATTGGTTAGATACTAATAAATAAAATTATTTAGGTAACACTTTGATTGCAATGGGACCCCAAGTCGCTATTTCAGTTTGAACATATTTATTAAATTCTTTACTGGACATAGGAGTAAATTCTAAATCATCAAATTCTAATTTTTCTTTTGCTGCGGGTGTTTGCATGGATTGATTAATTGCAAGATTGAGTTTTTCAACAATAGGGCTTTGAAGACCAGCAGGTGCAGAGACTGAAAACCATGTTGTAGAAGTAAGCTTGGGATAGCCCAACTCACCAAAGGTTGGCGTATTGGGAAAATTAGAAAGTCTTTTCGAAGAGGTAACTGCGATGAGACGTAATTTATTCGCTAACACCAGAGCTTTTGCAGATGTGAGAGTCATAATACCTGCGGGTAACTGACCACCTGCAATATCATTCACAACAGAGCCGCCACCTTTGTACCCAACATGTTCTAGAGAGATGTTATTCATTTCAGCGAAATATTGACCGATGATATGGCCATGCGTACCAATTCCAGGTGAACCGTAAACCAAACCATTAGGTTGTGCTTTTGCATAACTAATAAAGCTCTTAAGATCGTTAATCGGTAAACTAGGATTGACCACTAATGCCAGTGGCGGCCCGCCTAAAAATGCAATATGAGTAAAGTCTTTGATAGGGTCATATTTATTTGGATACTGAAAAGGCGCTATGACGTGAGAACCTACACCCGAGATGACAAGAGTATATCCATCGGGGGCTGACTTAGCCGCAAAATCAGAGCCAATCGTCCCGCCAGCTCCAGGTTTATTTTCCACGATAAATGTTTGATTAAATTTTTTGGAGAGTTGCTCTGAAATAATTCTAGCGAGAGTGTCAGAGCCTCCCGCTGCCGCATAAGGAACAACAATCTTTACTGGCTTACTTGGCCAATTTGCAGAATTTTGAGCAAATACTGAATGGGTAATTGATTGAGCAAGCAGAAGGCAAACAAATAATATTTTTTTCAAGGTTATGCTCGCATTTAGTGATTTAAATATAAATACAGACAAGATTATTTTCTATTTGTACAGAGTAAGTTTTTAGTTTTTCCGTACATGGGGCAGATACAACCTCACCTGTTTTGATATTAAAAGAACCATTATGGAAATTACATTCCACAATGTCATCCAAAACATAACTCTCAGACAAAGAACCTGGTCCGTGGGTACATAAATCGTCAGTCACGAAGTATTCGCCTTCCACATTAAATACCGCAAGAACAAGTCCTTCTTTCTCGACTTTAAATGCTTGGCCTACTGCCACGTCCGATGTATTACATAATTCGATTTTCTTCAAAAGCTTCTCACAAAAAATATAATTCTTACAAAAAATATAAATATGAACAATTTATTAAAAGATCAATTAATTAGTATAGTTTAAAATGGTGATTGTTAACGGGAAAACATGCATTCCTATGCGTTGTAACAGAGGAGATTGGTTTGTTAAAAAAAGAACAAAATGACTATTTGACCCAAACAGGTCCAGGAACACCTATGGGTGATTTTTTTCGACGCTACTGGCATCCAGCCCTGTTATCTGAGGAGTTGCCAGAGCCAGATTGCCCACCTGTTCGATTAGAGCTTTTATCCGAAAGAATGTTGGCCTTTCGTGACTCAAGTGGTCGCCTTGGAGTGATTGATGAGTTTTGTGCTCACCGGGGAGTATCTCTATGGTTTGGTCGAAATGAAGAGAATGGCATTCGTTGCCCTTATCATGGCTGGAAATATGATGTAAATGGCAATTGTATTGAGATACCTTCTGAACCTGAAGAAAGTAAGCTGTGCGAAAGAATCAAATTAAAGTCTTATCCCTTAGTAGAAAGAGGTGGTGTAATTTGGATCTATATGGGACCTCCAGAGCATCAACCTGAATTACCCGAATATGAATTTGCATTAGCCCCACCAAAGCGCCGATTTATTACTAAACGACTGCAAGAAACGAATTGGTTGCAAGCTTTGGAAGGTGGCATAGACTCCAGTCATGTCACTTGGTTACATGGTAAAAACTTAAATTCTGATCCATTATTTCAAGGATCTAAAGGTAATCAATACAACTTCGGTGATTTAAAGCCCGTTTTTGAAGTCGTTGAATCTGAAGGCGGTCTTTATATTGGTGTGCGAAGAAATGCAGAAGATGATCAGTACTATTGGCGAGTAACCCAATGGCTTTTACCTGCATATACGATTATTCCTCCAAGAGCTGATCATCCAGTACATGGACATTTTTGGGTACCGATTAACGATCATCAAAACTGGTCCTGGAGCTTTGACTACCACCCAAATCGGGATTTAACCGATCACGAGGTCCAAGCAATGAGTGAGGGCAAAGGTATCCATGTGCGCTATGTGCCTGGAACTTACATTCCATTACAAAATAAATCAAATGATTATTTAATGGATCGTGCAGCGCAAAAAGCTGGATTAACATTTAGTGGTATTGAAGGCATTGCCATGCAAGACGCTTCCTTACAAGAAAGTATGGGCTCTATTCAAGACCGTACCAAAGAGAATTTAACCTCCACCGATAATGGCATCTTACTAGCACGTAGAAGACTCATGAACGCTGCAAAAGCTTTAAAAGAAAATGGTCAAAATCCGCCGGGGTCATCACCTCAGTCGCAACATGTGCGTTCTGCAGCCTTTTTATTAAAACGTGATCAAAAGTTTCAGGAAGCTGCAGCTGATGCCTTGATTGCAGCTCCAGGTAAACCTCACGTAACGGTTTAGTTCATGTCAACATTCCTTGCCGCAGTGGCGCTAGCTGCAAATCATACTCAAATTCAAGAGTTTGAAAAGCCAGAGCCTTTGCCGGAGTCCGGCCTTTTGAAGGTCGCTGCAACCGGCGTGTGTGGCAGCGATTGGGGTTACTATCAAAATCTTCCAGCAAGTAGAGGTCCTTTAATTCTTGGACATGAAACGGTGGGTTATATCGAATCAATGGGATCTTTAGCAAAAGAAAAATGGCGCTTAAGTGAAGGTGATTTGGTTGCTCTTGAAGAGTACATACCTTGTGGCACATGTCACGCTTGTCGCAGCGGTGACTTTCGATTATGTGATGCAACAGACTGGAGACTTGGTGGGATGCGTTATGGTGCAACGGGCCTCAATGTTGCCCCGGGTTATTGGGGCGGTTATAGTCATTATCAGTACCTGCACTTAAATACCGTTTTTCATAAAGTCCCGAATGGCTTAAGTGCACAACATGCGGCATTAGCCTTACCTATTTCGAATGGTATTGAGTGGACTTATTTACAAGGTGGTGCAGGTCCAGGACAAACTGTTGTGATTCAAGGACCAGGTCAGCAGGGTCTAGCCTGTGTTGTAGCTGCTAAAGCAGCAGGTGCCAATCAAATTATTATTTCAGGACTGGCAAATGATACGGATCGCAAACGCTTAGCATTAGCTAAAAAACTAGGTGCAGATCACACCATAGAACTTGGTGAAATCGATCTTGTACAAACGGTAAAAGACTTAACTGGCGGACTCATGGCTGACTTAGTCATTGACTGTGCTTCTGGTGGAACTGATTCAGTGATTTCAGCGGTAGCACTTGCCAGAAAAAAGGGGATGGTCATTTTGGGTGGTCAAAAAAGAAAAAAAATTCCCGAGTTTGATAGTGATCAAATCATTGCAAAATTTTTAACAGTCAAAGGCATGCGAGGGCATAGTTTTGAATCAGTCGAACTTGCATTACAGCTCATCCACAGCGATAAATATGCTGTTAAAGAAATGAGTACCCATTTACTTGGCATTCATGATACCGATCTTGCTCTACAAAGTTTAGTAGGTAATGGCGTTAAAGAGCCAATCCATATGGTCATTGACCCCAATTTAGAAACAACTCAATCTTAGGAAAATCATGAATCGACTTCAATTAAATTTTGCTTGCTGGGACTATGACCGTATGCGTCCTTTGATGGATGGAAGAGTCCAAGTTGATGGAGTTGCACTTAATTTTTTAAATCTTCCCGTGGAAGAAACCTTTTTTAGACAGGCAAGATATCGTGAGTTTGAAGTCTCTGAAATGTCATTGTCCTCATACTGTATTTCTTTAACCAAGCCAGAGAAACCTTTTATTGCGATACCAGTTTATCCATCCAGATTTTTTAGGCACTCTTGTATTTACGTCAATGCCAACAGTGGTATTAAGACTCCAAAAGATTTGATTGGTAAAAAGATTGCAAGTCCAGAGTATCAGATGACCGCTCCCGTTTGGATTCGGGGTATTTTGTCTGACCATTATGGTGTGCCGGTGGATGCTCAGCCATATTTATTTGGTGGTGAAGAAGAAACTGGGCGTATTGAAAAAATTAAACTGACCTTACCTGATAATATCCAAGTGAGTCCCATTGGACCTCATCAAACACTTTCTCAAATGTTGTATGACGGAGAATTAGATGCCTTGTACACAGCAAGGATGCCCTCTAGTTATTTAAAAGGCGATGGTAAGGTTGTACGTCTTTTTGAGAACTATGAAGAAGTAGAGAAAAACTACTTTCACGAAACCAACATATTCCCGATCATGCATGTTGTTGTTATTCGCAGAGATGTTTATGAGGCCAATCGTTGGGTCGCACAATCTCTCATGAAAGCTTTTTTACAAGCAAAAGAAATTGCATATCATGACCTTTACGAAACGGCTGCTCTTAAAACGATGTTGCCTTGGTTAACAGCACATGTAGAAGATGCTAAAAAACTCTTTGGTAATGATTGGTGGTCTTATGGGCTTGAGGGAAATATGAAGGCACTGGAAACATTTACTAGGTACCATCATGAACAGGGCCTTTCTCCTAAGAAATTAGAAGTCAGTGAATTATTCGCGCCAGAGGCCTTAGAGGCATTTAAGATTTAAAAAACTATTGGGATTTGGTTAGAAAATTAGCTCCGATGGATTTTTTCCATGGAGCTTTGGGAGTACCCATAGTCGAAACTTGGATGAACTTCAGCAAAGTACATTGAGAAATGTATTTTAAGAAACTATTTCTTTAAAAAAGTGTCCCCACTGATTTAAATCAGTATGTTGTTCATCGACAATGACTAATTCAAAAAAACCAAAGACTAGGGTTTACCATCACTGGCAAATTCCCCACTAGAAAAATTATGATATTTGTTTTATAAAGGAATTATATAAATTAATAAAAATTTGAAGCCTTTAAATAAGTTTTTAATGAAGAAGTACCCATAATATTTAAAAGCTTCACATATAAAGAGACATAGTCTAAGGATACTTATGATGAAGTTTTATCTATTTCTTGTCGCAATGATTTTGCATTGCACTACAACTGTTGTTCAAGCGCAATCTACCTCATATCCGAATAGACCAATTACCATCATGATCCCGATGGGTCCGGGAGGTACATCAGATACATTAGGGCGGACTATTTCTCCTATCCTTAGCGAAAGGCTGGGACAACCAGTCATTATCGAAAACCGCGCAGGTGCAAATGGACTTATTGGAGAAGAATATTTTTCAAAAGTAAAACCTGATGGATATACCATTATGTTGGGTTCAGGTTCAGCATCGATGAATGTTTGGCTGCATTCATTAAATTATGACCCGCGAAAATCTTTTGTTCCAGTGACATTGATGACCACATTACCTATGGCTCTCATTGTGAACAATAAATTGGGTGTTAAATCCATGAAAGAATTTATTGAATATGTAAAAAAATCACCAACACCAATTAATTATGGACATTGGGGTGATGGAAGCGTAGCTCAACTCAATGCCGAAGCCTTAAAAGTAGAAGCTGGAATTGATATGAATGGCATTCCTTATAAGGCATCACCTCAAGTACTCAATGATACGATTGGTGGACAAGTAGAAGCTTCATTTGTAGGAACATTGGCAGCAGCGCAACATATTAATGGTGGAAAAGTACAAGTTCTAGCGGTAACATCTCCATCGAGAACGTCAGTTTTACCAGATACTCCTACGATGACTGAAGTAGGTTATCCAAAAGTTGAAGTTGAGTCATGGTTTGGTTATTTTGTGCCGCAAGGGACTCCTGATAATATTAAAAATTTACTGAGTCAGACTTTGATCAAGATTCTTCAGCAAAGTGAAGTTAAAGCAAAATTGGAATCACAAGGATTTAGAGTAGTTGGGAATACCCCTGACCAATTCAGTAAATTTTATCTCAGTGATATTGAGAAGAATGGTAAAGCTATCAAATCAATGTCTATTAATAAATAAAAATTAAGACATTAATATTTTTATTTTTAAAAACTGATGTCAGAAAACTTACAGGAATAATTTTGCCTCATCAACTTTTGTAGAGCGTAAAAATTCCTCATTGACATCCACTCCAAGTCCATGACCTGAAGGTATCACAGCCGTTCCACCTGAAAATACTGGTGGGTTTAAGGTGTATTCATCCTGTAAATAGAGATTAGTTAAGCTGATACCCCACGAGATTTCAGGTAAGACCGAAGCGATTTGCAGCAATGCAGAAGTTGCAATATTCGTTTCAGCGACTTTACACGCCAAATTAATTTTAAAGCCGGCTTGTGCTGCGATTGAACAAGCTTGATAAACTCGACTCACACCCCCAAGTTTGATAGTTTTAAAACTTCCACCATGGACCAGTTTTGCATCTATAAAGTGTTCGAGTTTTTCTATACTACTGAGAGACTCATCAACACCAACAGGAATTTCTGTAGCAGTTGATAAACTTTTCCATTGACTATCATTTTTGGGGTTGATGGGCTGTTCAAAAAAAGCTAAGCCATGATTACTGACTAATTGAAGGTAATCTAGAGCCTCCTGCAGTTGATAACCTCGATTAGCATCTGCTGAGATTTGAGCATCTTTCGGTAAGGCATTAATTACTTCAATGGTTCGCTTAGCATCAGCTGCTGGAGACTCCATACCTGCTTTCACTTTAAAGCACCGCCAGCCTTCTTGATATTTTTCTAAAGCTTGCTCCGCATCCGTCATGCCACCTTGTCCAGCAATCATCCATAAAGCTTGGACACTTGTACGTTGTATTTTTCCAAGTAATTGATGTAGCGGAACCTTACTTTGGCGAGCTAAGGCATCCATAAAAGCCATTTCAATGGCAGATTTTGCCGCATTATTTCCAACAATACTTTTATCAAGTTGATCAAGAAAACTTGTAGCATCCGAAAAGTTTTTCCCAACAATACTTGGAGCAATATGTCTAGCCGTACCCAGCATGCTTGCCGCGGTTTCACCAGTCATATTAGGCGCGGAGGCAGCTTCCCCCCATCCCACAAAGCCATCGTCACTTTCTATACGAACAAATAAATTATCTGAGCTTTCAATTAATGACCCTGCCATTTTTAATGGTATGCCAAGCTTTAGACGACCAATAAAACTCTCTACAGATTTAATTTTCATTGATAAACTCCTTTTGCCATTTGTTGCATTGCTATTCCAGATTGATTGATGATGTCATAGACACCATCGACTTGTTTACAAAAACGCAGAAACCCGTGAGGATAACCTTCAAGAACAATGACTTGGTGAGCTATATGGAGACGTTCTAATTTTTCTGCAAATTTTAATGTGTCATCTAATAATGGGTCTAAGTTTCCTACCACCAAAAAAGCTGGAGGTAGAGTTGAGTCATTCGCCAGAAGAGGTGAAGCCTCGGGAAGTTTCATTTGCTCTATATCATTCAGGTATTGATTCCAATACCAATGCATTGCTTTGGTAGAAAGACCATAACGACCATCACCTAATCTTTGCCATGAGTCTGCATTGGTATCGCCACTGTAAACCCCGTAATAAAGAACCATACCTACAATTCTTGAGCGGATTGCATCTGTTAGATGATTTTGATAAGTTGCTAAAGCCAAATTAGCGCCAGCTGAATCACCAATCAATAAGAGCTTTATAGTATCTTGAGTCAGTCCAAATTGTTGTTGAAACATGTCGATTAAAGATTGAATGACATGAGCAATTTGTCGATTCTGAAACGGAAATTTTTTATTGGGAGCAAGGGTATATCCAATAGATGCGATAGGTAATTGACTACTTTTACAAAAGGCTCTTGCAATACCATCATGCGTGTGTTCATTTCCAAATGTCCAACCGCCACCGTGTAAATATATACCGAATGTCGATGAATCGTATGGTGAATCAGGAAGATAGACTCTAACACTAATAGTCTCATCTTCGAACTTGATTTCTAAAGTTTGTACTTTGGAAACCTGGATTGGATCTTCATTTAAATATGCATATTGTTTTTCTAATACTTCACGTGCATAGGAAAGATCGACTGTCATCACGTCCACCGGGCCGAGTCCTATTTCCTTCATTTTTTGCATTAAGCTCAATAAATTTGAGTTTAATGGTGTCTCTGGATATGTCATTTTATTGATAGGCTGGTACCTATTCCTTAATATTTATACTCATTTTAAACAGGTTTTATGTAGAAAATTTCAAATGAGGTAATTTATGTTTGAGCCATTGTGTGACTGATTGAGAAATCACATGTTCCTTATCATTATAGAAATGATCGCAGTCTGCAATGATTTCGACATCACATGGACCAGCGCATGCCGATTGAAACTCTTCAGCAGGATAACGGACTTTTTCCTCTAATTCACCTCGGATCGCTAAAACTGGGCAAGTTATTTTTTTGGCTAATTCAATTGTATCTGGCACATTGATAATTCTATCTAAGAAACTTTCAGCACTGATCACATACCACCAACCGGGTATGAGCATGAGTTCTTTACTTTTTCCTGAAGCAACGAGTTCTGTGGCGTGTGCTTTAAGCTCATCTAGTTGATTGTTGGCGAATAATTTTTCTTTGCCTCCGGATGTGTCTTGCGATTTTCCACCGCGGCCAGCGGAAAGCAAAATTAAAGCGGGAGTATGAGGGTTATTTACCACGTGCTGAGTTGACAGCATTCCACCATAACTATGGCCGATCACAATTGGTGAAGCGAACCCTTGTTTGGCAAACCATTTAGCTGCAAAGTCATTATCCGCGATTGATTCCGCAACAGTCTGAAAGGAACCTCCTTCTACTGTTCGGCTAGCCCTTGTTGTCAAAATATCATGCCCACGACGATTAAACGTCAGTACTGTAAGACCCAGTTCAGTTAGAGCTTTTGGAAGAAAACGCGCTGCGCCTGAATAGAAATTCATGGTATTACCATGAAAATAAATGGCTGATCCACCAGGAATATTGTGATTTGAAGTTGGTGAGAATAGAGCACCATCCATGGGGAAAGTATCTGTTGGTATTTGTATTAGTTCAGTTTTCATTTTGAAATATTAGGGTAAATAAGGATCTTTTTATTTATCTTTGGTTTTATAGTATCAGATATAAAGAATACATATAGAAGACTTTTATGAGAGACATTATGTTTAAAATAAAACAGTCCAAAGAGATCACGATTCTCGTGCTTGGTATTATTTTAAGTTTATTTCATCAACATATTTTTGCCGATGATAAATTTCCTTCCAAACCAATTAATCTCATAGTTCCATATGCGCCCGGGGGTGGGAATGATTTAGTTGCAAGATTATTGTCAGGGCCACTTTCAAATGAATTAAATCAACCGGTTGTTGTGATTAATAAAACTGGTGCTGGGGGTTCAATTGGTACTGCAGAGGTCGCCAATGCAAATCCGGATGGTTACAACTTAGTACTTTTGAATAGTGCGAATATTACTTACCCAGAGTCTGAGAGACTTGCTGGTAGAAAACCTCTTTATGAATTAAATCAAATAGAGCCTCTGGCACTCTTATCAAATGATCCTATTTTTATAGTCATTAGATCAGATCTGCCTTATAAGAATATGGGTGAATTTTTTAAGGCAGCACAAGCAAAACCAGGTTCTATAGACTACTCTTCTTCTGGTAATTTAGGTCCAATTCATATTCAATATGAACTACTCGGAAGTGTTTTGAAAACCTCATTTACTCAGATTCAGTACAAAGGCGTTGGACCCAGTATGTTGGCGCTATTAAGTGGTGAAGTTCATACTACAGCAGTTAATCCAGCCACACTATCAGCGCAACTGAGTAGTGGCAAAGTTCGTGTCTTGGGCGTCACTGGAGACCTGAGGCACCCTTTAGCGCCTGATGTACCTACTTTCAAAGAATTAGGTATTTTAGATGCGGGCTATCGATTATGGACGGGTATCTATACAACCTCAGGAATACCACCAGATGTATTAAAGAAGTTAAACATTGCTATAGCAAACGCTGTTAAAACCCCACGATTTATCAATGGAATGAAACAGGCTAATCTGATTTTAGACTTTAGAGAGTCTACTGAATTTAAAAAATTCGTAGAAGAAGATTCAAAGAAGGTCATCAAGGTTTTTGGAAAGTTAATTGCCCCTGAAGTCAATAAAAATTAATACTTCTCAAGCAAAGAAAGTAATCGTAGTGCGATATCTATATCAAATAATTTTATAAAAGGAGACATTGTATGGACACAAATATCAAAGCAAGCGAAAAAGTTGAAGCAAGAACACCGGGTGCGAAAAGAGCAAACCCTGGAGAGTTTTTCTTTGATTTAAAAAATGTTAATCAGATTTCTGGAGGACCTGATTATTCTCCAGTCTTTGGAGGTTGTGTTGAAGGTGACAGAATGATTGTCGCTGTGATGAGAGCCCCAGCTGGAAAATATGCTGATTTACATAGTCATCCGAACGAGCAGTGGATATATGTCTTAGAGGGGCATTTAGAGTTTTTTATTGAAGATCAAGTCAAGCTCGTTGGACCAGGAGAGTTGATCTACATACCTGCTGAGAAACTACATAAAGCTGGTGCAACAGCAGAAGCGGATTGCATGTTTTTTACCTGTAAAGATGCATCGAGTGGCTTGCATGGTAAGAAATTTATATCCTAAGAAAAAGCAATGAAAAATTCCTGTGGCTTGTATTAAGACCCAAGATGACATTTAGTTTTTATGATAGGATAATTCATAAATATTAAAAAGATAAATATAAAACATAGGAGACTAACAATATGAGTCGGAATTTTCACGGGTTAAATAAAAGCGCCAAAGCTTTAGGTGGACTAATTTTTTGTGGTTGCTGTATCAAACCAATTGTTCCTGGAGGGGGCGGAACACCGGGCCCTTATAAAAGACCCCCCGTGATTATTAATGGTAAGGTTGCAAAGACTGTTGACGTTCACACACATTGTTTATTTCAAGAATCAATTGATTTAATGGGTGAAAATGGTAAAGGTATCATTCCAGCAACAAAAGGTGCTCAAGAGCATTTTATAGAAATTGCAGACCGTCTTAAAGATATGGAC
>Ga0209188_1003125_pt1 | contig 11679 bp, 7 predicted proteins | sample C_130625_EF_Meta_FD_187307 | JGI IMG/M metagenome (GOLD analysis project Ga0209188, IMG submission 187307) | Freshwater microbial communities from Lake Croche, Canada to study carbon cycling - C_130625_EF_MetaG (SPAdes) (version 2) | ecosystem: Environmental > Aquatic > Freshwater > Lake | place...
CTTCTCAAATAGTACCAGCTTGGAATTTTGTTGTAAATGCAACAGCTGGAGATTATTATGAATTAATGTGGGCAACACCAGATACTCATATAGAAATATTAGCTCAAGTAGCACAAACAACTCCATTTGTACATCCTGCTATACCATCAGTTATTTTAACTGTTGCTCAGGTATTGTACTTGCAAGCATCTACATCAGGTACTACCGGTACATCTGGAACTACAGGCACTTCTGGAACTAGTGGTGTAAATGGGACTTCTGGAACTAGTGGTATAAGTGGAAGCAATGGTTCTAATGGTACTTCAGGTTCTTCAGGAACTACAGGCTCAAGTGGTACTACAGGGACTTCTGGTTCAACTGGAACTAGCGGTACGACAGGTACTTCTGGTACTTCAGCAACTAGTGGTACAAGTGGTTCTACGGGAACTTCAGGTTCTACGGGAACTTCTGGAACATCAGCAACTAGTGGTACATCTGGTTCAACAGGTACTAGTGGTACATCAGCTACAAGCGGTACAAGCGGGATTAATGGTACTTCAGGAACATCAGGTTCAACTGGAACTTCTGGCACAACTGGAACTTCAGGAACTTCTGCAACAAGTGGAACTAGTGGAAGCACAGGCACAAGTGGAACTAGTGGCGTGAATGGCACTAGCGGAACTTCAGGTATTAATGGAACATCAGGAACAACTGGTACTTCTGGAAGCACTGGAACAAGTGGTACATCAGGAACAGGAGTAAGTGGTGGTACTAGTGGTTATCATGCTAAATATACAGGAGCTAATACATTAGCAGTAGGATTAATATATGATAGTGGTACAGCTATTGGTATAGGTAATACAGCAACAGGAGGATATACATTTGATGTTACAGGCACTGGAAGATTTTCAACAGGTAATACAACTACACTTTCAATTGGTATTGTTGGTGCATCTACTGCTACTTCTACACCTACTTTAATACTAATGGATTCTTATTTTGGTAATAATGTAGTAGGTAAAAATTTTAAATTAAAATTATTTAGTGCATCTAGTTCTGCAATTAATGACTATGGTATAGGTATATCAAGTAATAATTTTGAATTAACTACTGGTAATGGAGCTGCATTTAATTTTTATATAAATGGAACAACGCCTACAAATGTTTTAACAATAACTTCAGGAGGTAATGTTGGTATTAATACAAATAGTCCTAATGTTAGTGGACAATCTGCTGCAGTAGGTATATTAACAGTTAAAGGTTCTACAAGTTGGGGCGGTGTTGAAGTATGCAATAATGCAAATGTTGCTGATGGCTTATTATTAGGATTTTATGGATTTACAAATTCTGGTATAACTGGTAATAGTGCTGCTGGAATGCCTGCTTATATAGGAAGTTGGCTTTCTGGTACTAGTGGTGCTGATAACGGCGCAGAAATAAGATTTTATACAAAGGGTAATGGCGGTCAAACTTTACAAAGAATGGTTATTTCCAATTCAGGTTATGTAGGTATAAATACAAGTTTGCCAACCCATAATTTTGTAATAGCAAGTACAACAGGTAGCGTTTATCAAAAAATGGCAGCAGATTTTGGCACTGGTTATTTTGGAATGGAAACAGCAGATGATTCAATGAGATTTGTTACCGCTCAAGCTACACCTATACAATTCTATACTGACAATACCGAAAGAATGCGTATTACAAGTAGTGGTACAGTTTTAGTAAACCAAACTTCTTTAAGTGCAGCATCAGCTGGTGGAAAAATGCAAATAGCAGCAGATATTTTGGCTACTGGTTCAAGCGCAGGTTTTTTTTGGGAAAATAGAAGTGGTGGAGTAACTTCAAATACAAACTGGTATGGTTGGTATACAACAGGAGGTACTATTTATTTATATAATGGAAGTGCTAACGCTGCATCTATTAGTCCATCAACAGGTGTTTATACTCCATTATCGGATATAAATAAAAAGAAAGACTTTGAATTATCTACAATAGGACTTAATGCTATATTAGGATTAAAGCCTACTTTATACCGAATGAAGTCAGATGAAATAGAAGGAAATAAAGAACTTGGATTTATTGCACAAGAAGTAAAAGAATTTATTCCACAGGCTTATGTTGAAAGTGGAGAAGAAAAAGATAAATTTATAGGTTTAAATTATAATGCAATAATAGCAGCATCAGTAAAAGCTATTCAAGAACAACAAGTACAAATAGAAGAATTAAAAAATAAATTAAATAATGTCATCTAAAAATACAATATTAAGTGAACTACCTAATGTAAATGGTATTGTAAAGGGAAGCACTAGTGGGACTTCTGGATTTACGGCTGCAGTTGCAAATGTAGATTACCAAGTTCCTGTTTTACTTACGACATTAGGTAATAGTGGTGCAGCTACATTTAATGGTACAACATTAAATATTCCTCAATATGCAGGAGGTGGAACAAGTGGTTCAGGTACTAGCGGTACATCTGGAACTAGTGGGAGTACAGGGACATCTGGCACAAGCGGAGTAAATGGAAATAATGGTAGTTCAGGTACTAGCGGCACTACAGGTACTTCAGGAACATCAGGTATTAATGGAACAAGCGGCACATCAGGTATTAATGGTACATCGGGTACAAGTGGTACATCGGGCATAACAGGATCAAGTGGTACAAATGGCACGGCAGGTACTTCAGGTACAAGTGGTACAAATGGCACGAGTGGGACTAGTGGTACAAGAGGTACTTCAGGAACAAGTGGTACTTCAGGAATTAATGGCGGCACTGGTACAAATGGCACGAGTGGGACATCAGGTATAAATGGTAGTTCTGGAACATCAGGTTCAGGAACAATAAGTGGTACTTTAAATTATATAGCAAAATTTACTCCTAATACAACAACTGTAGGAGATAGTTTGATGTATGATAATGGAACAAAAGTTAGTATAAATACAATTTTAGGTTCTTATTTATTTAATGTTATAGGAAGTGCATCAGTAGATGGGTTTGGGTATTTTGGTGGTGGCACAGGATCTACAAAAGGTGGTATTTATTTAGGTAATGCAGCAACTAAATATGGTGGTTTATGGTTTGATAATTCAAATAACAATATTTATTTATACCAACAATATACTTCAGGAAATTTACAATTAGGAACTAATAATACTACTCTTGTTACAATAGGTGGTAGTTATACACTAGATGTTACAGGCACTGGAAGATTTTCAACAGGTAATACAACTACACTTTCAATTGGTATTGTTGGTGCATCTACTGCTACTTCTACACCTACTTTAATACTAATGGATTCTTATTTTGGTAATAATGTAGTAGGTAAAAATTTTAAATTAAAATTATTTAGTGCATCTAGTTCTGCAATTAATGACTATGGTATAGGTATATCAAGTAATAATTTTGAATTAACTACTGGTAATGGAGCTGCATTTAATTTTTATATAAATGGAACAACGCCTACAAATGTTTTAACAATAACTTCAGGAGGTAATGTTGGTATTAATACAAATAGTCCTAATGTTAGTGGACAATCTGCTGCAGTAGGTATATTAACAGTTAAAGGTTCTACAAGTTGGGGCGGTGTTGAAGTATGCAATAATGCAAATGTTGCTGATGGCTTATTATTAGGATTTTATGGATTTACAAATTCTGGTATAACTGGTAATAGTGCTGCTGGAATGCCTGCTTATATAGGAAGTTGGCTTTCTGGTACTAGTGGTGCTGATAACGGCGCAGAAATAAGATTTTATACAAAGGGTAATGGCGGTCAAACTTTACAAAGAATGGTTATTTCCAATTCAGGTTATGTAGGTATAAATACAAGTTTGCCAACCCATAATTTTGTAATAGCAAGTACAACAGGTAGCGTTTATCAAAAAATGGCAGCAGATTTTGGCACTGGTTATTTTGGAATGGAAACAGCAGATGATTCAATGAGATTTGTTACCGCTCAAGCTACACCTATACAATTCTATACTGACAATACCGAAAGAATGCGTATTACAAGTAGTGGTACAGTTTTAGTAAACCAAACTTCTTTAAGTGCAGCATCAGCTGGTGGAAAAATGCAAATAGCCGCAGATGTTCTTTCTACTGGAAATTCAGCAGGTTACTTTTGGGAAAATAGAAGTGGTGGAGTAACTTCAAATACAAACTGGTATGGTTGGTACACAGTAGGAGGTGTTATTTATTTATATAACGGAAGTGCAAATATTGCATCAATTAATACATCATCAGGTACATATGCAATAACAGGAGGTTTATCAACTCAATTCTATAAAGCAGATGGTTCATTAGATAGTAATACATATTTAACTACTACTGCCGCTTCAGGTACATATTTACCTTTATCAGGTGGTACTTTAACTAATGTTGCATCAAATAAATTAACAATAGCAGGTGGCACTAGTCAAAATGGTATTACTTTTAATACTTCAGGTACAGCAAATTCTTTTTATATTTTTAATGGTAATTATATAGCAACTGCAGGCTTTGGTATATATAATTTTACAACAAATACAATGCCATTTTTTATATTTAATAATGGCAGAATTGCGGTAAATACTACAACTGATAGTGGGTATGATTTAAATGTTAATGGTACCATAGGCGCAAATGCTTTTTATGAAAATTCAGATATAAGATTTAAGAATGTGCTAGAAACCAATCCAAGCATTTCTGCATTAGGAATAGATGTAATTAAATATATAAGAAATAATAGTGACCAAATCAGATATGGTTATTCAGCCCAACAAGTTAAATCAATATTGCCAGATGCCGTATTTGGGTATGATGAATTAACAGTAAACTATTCAGATGTTCACACATTAAAAATAGCATCACTTGAGAAGCGTGTTGCAGAATTAGAATCAAGACTTAAAAGCACTATATAATGAGTTGGAGTAACCTATTAGGAAATCAAACAGTTTCTCGTGCCAATATACAAGATGCTATAGATACAGGAGTATTTGTACAAAGAAATGGAGTGCCCGGAACTGAAACCAATAGGCAGATAACTAAAGCTAATGCCATAGATTATATATATGCATGGGAATTATATTCTGCACTTCAATCTAAAGCATCAAATCAATTAGTTACAAAAAGCAATTTAGCTGTTCAATCAATGCAGTTTTTTGGTACAAATGATGGGGGTAATGCTTATTTATATGTAGGAAATAACAATAGAAGTTGGGTTTATCGTATATGGACAGCTAATTCATATAATCAAATAGCAAGTATTGCATCATCTATTGATGGTAAATATATTTTAATAGGTAGATATGGTTCAGACAATGCTAGTTTTTTTCTTTCTAGTACATATGGAGAAGTTTTTAATTTAAGAACTGATATAATAGGTCTTGGGGATGCTGTTGCTGGTGTAGCTATGAGTAATAGCGGTCAAGTTATGATAGCTACTCGTCAAAAGGGTAGTAGTGGTGGAGCATTACCTGTAAAGATTTATCAATCAAATGATTATGGTTCAACTTGGTCACTTATATATACATCTCCTAATGAAGCTTATGTAAATGGTGCTGCTATGTCTAGTGATGGTTCTCATTGGTCAGTATTGATATACGATACTTCATCTTCTTCATATTATATTGCTAAGCGTGATTTAAGTACTCTTACTACTGTTGGTTTAACTTATACAGGCGTATTAATACAAGCTCAGTCAGCTTGTCTTGCTATGTCTAAAAGCGGTAGTTACCAATTAGCATGCCCTCCAAAACCAGTTAATAGCTCATTTGTTTATACTTTTAATTTATCAACAGATTATGGAGCTACATGGAGTACAATAACGGTACCATCTGGCAATCCAATACAATTTACTGGTTGTACGGTTTCTGCAAGTGGGCAATATATGTCAGTAAGTGCTACTAGTCCAAGTGCTCAAGGTGGCTATATTTACACATCTTCTAATTTTGGTACTACTTGGTCATTGGCTGTAACTTATAATGCTGGAACTGGTGGTTCATATTTAAGTTATGTAACTTCTGATACTTCAGGTCAATTTCAATATGCTAGTTATACAGGAACATTAGAATTTTCTCAAAACTATGGTCAAACGCCTTGGAATATATTATCTCTACCAGTAGGCGCAAATACAGCTATATCAGTAGCACAAATAACGGGTACTACTCCGTATATATATGGTTTATTGGATAATGTTTATGGCACTTATTTACCAAAATATACAAAAACAACAGGAGTATCAGGTGCTCAATTTAATAATGTAGGAGGTTTAACTGCAGGAACTTATAATTATATAGCTGCATCTGGGAATAGCAATAATGGTAAATATGTAGCTACAATATCATGGAATGGGACTAACTCTTATCTTTGGATATCAAGTGATTATGGGCAAACTTTCGTCACTAATTTTGGTACAGCTGGCGAAGAAGCAAAATGTTGTGCAGTTTCAGACAATGGTGTTTATTTTTTAGTAGTTACTTACAATTCATCTACAAATACTTCTTATATATATAGATCAGCAAATAGTGGTGCATCATTTCAATATATTTATGTAACACAAACAGGTATTCCTAAAAATTGCGATATGTCTGGAGATGGGAAATACTCTACAATAGTATTTAATGATACTGTTGCTAATGTAACTCGCACTATGTCATCTGCTGATTATTCTGCAACTTTCCCTACTTATCATTTCTTTAATGCAAGAAAAGCTGGAGATATATGTATGTCTAATGCTGGAAGATATAGAACAGTAACAATGACCGATACAGCTAATGTAAGTATTATGTGGCGTTCTACAAATTATGGGGTTAGTTGGGATTTAGATGCTAGGTTTTCGTATGGGTTTTGGGATTATGTTGCTAATGATAATTCTGGACAAGTTCAAATTATTGGACTAAATGCTACTAATGGTATTGGAAGTTTAATTTATACAACAGATAGATGGGCAACTACTGGTAGTTTTTATCCAGAAAATTCAGAACTTGTTCCTCAATTAATAGGAGGAGTAAATATTTCAAATGATGCTACTTATTGGACAATAGTAACTACAGATGGATATTCTTATGTTAGTACTAATGCCGGTGCCTCATGGTCACCAACCAATCTAGGGTATACCAATACTTTTAAACTACTTAGTAAATAATTTAGTAAATTTGTAAAAAATAAAAAAAATGGCAACAGTTTATAATTGGGTTATATCCCAAATGGATGAAGTCCCACAAGATGGTTCGTTATTAGATGTGGTAGTAACCGTACATTGGCGTAGAAATGCAAGTACTGAAGTAAATGGTATAACATATTCAACAGGAGTATATGGAACAATGGCTTGTACTACACCTAGTCCAACAGACTTTACAGCTTATCCAGACCTTACTTTTGAACAAGTATGTGGATGGTTAGATGCTGGTTTAGATGTGCCTTTTTTAAATACTCAATTGGATGCCCAATTAGCTGATTTAATTAATCCTCCAATAATAAATTTGCCTTTACCTTGGGTTCCTACACCAACTCCTCCAACCCCTGATACTTCAGGAACTAGTGGTACAAGTGGAACCGATGGTACTAGTGGTACAGCAGGTACAGATGGCACTAGTGGGACTTCAGGAATTTAATTTTTTTAATTAAATTAATTGATATAATTTTGTCAAAAATAATACTATGAAATCAATTGAATTAAAAGTAGCTAAAGAAACACTCCAAGGTAGGGACACATTTTTAACTAGTTATGACTTATTAAAAAGTGCAATTAATAACCCTAGCCAAAGCGGGTTTAGCGTAGATGAAATGATGCAAAGGTTGCGTTTACTTGATAAAGTAGATGCACATAAAGGTCTTTTTGAAATAAAGCCAGAGGATTTTAACGATTCTATGCTTGACAGAACAGCTACATTAGAATTAGAAGATAGTGACTTTAATAAATTAAAGGAACTATTCAAGGAAATGAAATGGGGGGTAGTTTCTAAAACAATTATAGAACTAAGTAAAGAATTAAACAAATAGTTGGTTCGTGGTTTTTAGTAAATATAAGCAGGCTATAAACCTGCTTATATTATTTCAGCTATAACCATATCTGCTGTAATTGAGGTATGGCAAATAAATTGCTTATCTGTGCCTTTATGTACAGGGCACCAATTCCAATCCCCCGGATTAAAAGAAAAATTTTGGTTATTCCAACAGCCATGACAAACACTTTTATTGGTAATTCTAATACAAGAAAACTCATTCCAATCTTCAGTAAAGTTACTAATCATTACCACTTGTTTACCCATAGCCCAAGCTAACCAAGCTAATCCACTAGATAGACCAATAAAGAAACTACTTCTAGCTATCCAGTCCATTTTAGACTCAAGACTAGGAGTAGTGATTTGAGTGCAATTATCAAATGGATTCAATTCTTTGGAAACATTATAGACTTCATATCCTTTAGACACTAACCAATTAATCAGTGCTTGCCAACCTTCTTTAGTCCAAAATTTACATCCTGAAGTAGAATTAGTGGCAATTGTTACATATTTGCCCATTTTAGACACTTCTGGTTTATATGCAATACTTGGTGCCATTTCTACAAAATATAGCCCTAAAATGGCTGCAGCGACCTTTTGAAGGGGTATTTGAGTAGGTTTATATGGGTTCTTATCCAAGTTATCAAAATAACCAATACGATAAAGGGCATATAAGTTAGTGACTTCATTGCCCGGCTCTACAAATTCAATTTCAGGGTAATCAAACAAATGATTCCAAAATGTACTGCAAATCACCGTACATTGATGATGCTTTCTAAATTCTTCCACATACGGCATCCAAGCAATAGTATCTCCCAAAGACTTACTTTCAAAGGCTATGTAAACTCTTTTGCCATTCAAGTGCAAGTAGTTTGCATATACCATTTCCCCATTTTCAAAAACTTTAGTTGTCCAATTAGTAAAATATTGTCTATTTAATTTTACCCAATGATTAGACTTTATGGTATTTTCATATTGTATTACTCCTTCCCCATCATAAAAAACTACTCTATAATCACTATCAGATACACCTTTAATCTCTAAAAACGGCTGATCTACAAAATGCTGTATAAATTTTACTTTTTGTTGATGAATAGGCAATTCTAGTATCTTTTTATAAGCTTCTTCATGTCTTAAAGCAAAATTAAAAGAACTATTATCAGTAGGCACATTGTAATTACATTTTAAAGTATTCAAATCAGTATCAATAGGATTAATATAATCATCATACATACCTGCATATTGCGGTAGATTACGAGCTATAATCGGTAGCCCATGTCCAATTGCCTCACGCAAAACTAATGGGTTAAGCTCCAAGGTAGAATTAAACATAAATATATCAGCCATCTCCATAAAAGTATCTATATCTTTTCTTTCCCCCCATATCTTAACATTAGGTGGCAAGCCCTTCATTAGTGGTTCCCAATAATCTTGAAAGTTACCAGCTTGGTTACCTACAAAATGGAATTTCATATCAGGATATTTGCGGGCAATCTCAATCCCTTCAGCTTGGTTCTTACCAGAAGTCCATAACCCTACATTAAGAACATGCTTGCCTTCCTTAATTGCGGAACTATCTTTTTTATCAATAGGGTATGGAATGGTTACAAATTGAGCATCCATATTACCAAAAATATCCTCATGCCAAGGAGTGCAAAAAGCATATAAATCAGGATGAAATTTTTTATCTGAATCTGGACGAAACGAGCTATTATGACAAGTTTCAACGATATACCATTTTCTATCATTTGAATATAGCTTTTTGAATAATTCATCATTACCCATTAGCTCTGGCATTTCATCCAAGTGGATAATATCAGGTTTTATTTCATCTAATATATCTAATAGTTTATCTGAACTATAAAAATGGTCACCAAGTAATTCTATTATCTGATTTCTTTGTGTTGGAAAATGTTTACCATAATCATGATATTCAATAACAAATATCTCAAATGTATCTGTATAATCTAATAAAGTTTGAATGCGTTTTAATACAAAATTAGGCATACCCCCGCAACTCGTGTGAGGCATTAAATAAACAATTTTTATAGGTATTTCCATAAATATAATCTTTTTTTAAATGGTCTTTTATTTCTTCTTTTATTACAATAATCAGATATTCTTCTTCTTCCAATGCCAGTTGATATTGATGCTTCAGTTACAGTTTCAAATACAGCAATTAATTCATTTGTTTCAATATTATATTGAGCAATTTTACGAGCACAAGGAGATAAAACTCCTTTTCTTCCATACATTGGATTTTTTTCTCCACTAAGATGTACTCCATACATTGGATTTTTTTCACCTTTAACATTTTCACTTCTTTTTATTCTAGTAGTATCACTTACAATAACTCCAATTGTACCCTCACCACCATCAGTTAAATTACATAATTTACCTTCTTTTTTATCAAGTCTACCATAAAAATAAATAAGATATTTTTCAATAGCACAAGCTTCTTCCCATAATATATTATTATGTGTTATTTCTACAGTATAATCATGTTTTTTTATTATATTATGCCAATAATTATTATTACGATTATATGTTTGATATGCTCTTTTCTCAGTTTTACCAATTCCAACATAAAATACACTTAAAAATGGATCATCTATATCTTTTCTTTTATGTATGTAAACTATTGCCATAATTTAATTTTCTTTATTGTTATAAGTTTGGTTATAGTATTTAAAAGATAAAGAAACAGGATTGTCATCAATGCCTGATAATTGACCTTCAGTATATGCCTTTAATATTTGGTTTTCTTCTTTTTTAAGGTTATTAATTAAAATATCTTTAAACCAATTTAATTCTTGTTTCATCATTGTAACTTCAAATCCTTTTAATCCATCAAACTCATTTAATCTTTTTTGTACCAAATTTAATACATCTTGCATTGCTGTTTTCATAGTTATATTTTTTTTAGTTTTTCAATCATTTTATTCATTTCGTCAATTCTTTTTTCTCCATGAAATGCTAATAATTCATGTTTCTGTCTAGGGACTTTAAACCATGGAGCTATATATTGAACTGAACCTGTAAAACCTATTTCATTATATACTTTTTCAATTCTATCTATTTCTCCATTGGTATTTACATATGAATAAGGTAACCCATCATGGAAATTATGATGCCAAAGTAAACAATTTGCAATGGTTTCATCTTGGAATGGGCAGTAATAATCAGGTGCAGCAAGTATTTTAGGGTGTATCATCATCCAATACCAAGTTTCTAAAAACTCAATACAATTTTGCCCTGCAACAAATATATTAGATGTCCTATATTTTTTACGATTATTTTGATTTATGTTAAATAGTTCACAAGCTGGATGTTCTAATGTGGTAGAAAAATCATTACCAATAGCTCCACCCCTCCCATTCATCATAAGGAAATCATAAATACCTTCCGTAAAAAATGGATAAAAGCTATGCGTATTAAACAAATCAAATGCTCTATCTATATGTTTTGTAGCTATAGAATCACAATCCACATAACACACAGTATTAGCCATTTTTAGAGCATGCTTTACAATAAGTGGTCGTTCTTTAATTAGTCTATAAATTCTTTTGCTAGCCCTATTTACATAAAAATTAGAATCAGCTTGCTTGATATATAATTCTTCTGTTTCATCTGCATCTATATCACACTCCCAATTAATGGTTTTATCAGCTTCCCAAACTGTTCTGTCTGAATTTAAAAGATAAACAAAAACGGGCAAGTTAC
>Ga0209188_1003127_pt1 | contig 11673 bp, 11 predicted proteins | sample C_130625_EF_Meta_FD_187307 | JGI IMG/M metagenome (GOLD analysis project Ga0209188, IMG submission 187307) | Freshwater microbial communities from Lake Croche, Canada to study carbon cycling - C_130625_EF_MetaG (SPAdes) (version 2) | ecosystem: Environmental > Aquatic > Freshwater > Lake...
TTACCGGCAAATGGGCCAGCAATCAGTTGCCCCATCTCTAAGACTTTGATTCCTTTCAAGCAGCTCACAAAAACTCCTTTAATAATAAATATGCTTACACTGATTATGTAATAATAATTTACTTTTTCTTTAGTTCAACTGACGGGTATAAAAATGATCATGAAACAATTATTGAGATCTACATTAGTTACTTTTGTTCTATGTTTAAGCAATCTAAATCAAGCCTTTGCTTTCCCTGATCGTCCAATCACATTAGTAGTTCCTAATCCGCCAGGAGGAGTGGTCGACACCTCAGCAAGATTAGTTAGCGATCCTTTAAGCAACATATTGAAGCAAACTGTTATTGTTGAAAATAAAGGTGGTGCAAGTGGCAATATCGCCTACCAACAAGTAGCAAAGGGTGCAAAAGATGGTTATTCAATATTAGTTTCATATTCGGGTTACCACATTGCAAACCCAATTTTGCAAGACAAACTCCCCTGGGCTTTAAATGACCTAACTCCGATTGGATTAATTACTGTTGCAACGAATGTCATTACTGTTCATCCTTCCATACCAGTAAGCAATCTCAAGGAACTGATCGCATACGCGAAAGCAAACCCTGGTAAGCTCAATTATGCTTCGCAGGGCAATGGCTCCGTCTCTCATATCGGTACCGAAATCTTCAAACAACAAACTGGCGTAGAGATGGTTCATGTTCCTTACAAAGGTTCTGGAGCTGCGATCCAAGATGTTTTAGCGGGTCAAGTTCAAGTCTTTATTACTACACCACCGTCCGTGATTGGTCATATTCAGACAGGTAAGTTAAAAGCACTTGGGGTTACAGGTAAATCACGTCATCCTTTAATGCCTACTGTTCCAACAGTTGCTGAAGCTGGACTTCCTGGATTTTCTCTTGAGTCTTGGGTGGCTTTATATGTCGCTGCCGGAACTCCACCTGCTGTGATTGATAAGTTAAGTAGCAGTGTTAAAGCTAGTCTCGAGCTACCGGAAGTAAAACAAAGGGCAGATGCTGCTGGTGTAGAACTCCGTTATCTCCCCCCCGCAGAGATGACCAAATTACTCAATCAAGAAATTACTTCTTGGTCTAAAGCGATCAAATCAGCCAATATCAAACTGGATTAACTCAGTAGCGTAAATCATTTGATTTACGCTATTTCCAGAACCCATAAGGTAGTGACTTCTTTTGCGCGAGCAAAATATAAAGGGTCACTGTCATCTCGTGTTTTTGGATGCTTTGCCTTGATGTGCATTTGATGCGCAATTGTTAATCCTGCTGCTGCAATCCAATCAATTAATTCTTGGTGAGTTCTTAAACCCAAATGTTCTGCCAAATCAGAAATAATCAGCCATGCCTGCCCTTGAGCATTTAAATGAGCCTTTAATCCGTTTAAAAAGTCTTTTAAAAATTGAGAGTTGGGGTCATAAATTGCATGTTCAATAAGAGAGCTAGGTATAGCGGGTAACCAAGGGGGATTACAAACAATTAAATCAGCACAACCTAAGGGAAACAAATTGGTCTCTATCAACTCAATAGAGTTTTGAAAGCCAAGAGCTGTGATATTTTCTTGTGCGCAGGCAATCGCTCTCGAGTCTAAATCTGTTGCGATGATTTTTGGAATACCCCGCTTAGCTAAAAGAATCGATAAGACTCCAGTTCCTGTGCCAATATCAAATGCAATTTGATGTTGTTTGGGTAATTCTGCTTGTTTAACTAAATCAAGATACTCCCCACGAATGGGTGAAAAAACTCCAAAATGAGGAGTGATATGTTCCTCGATTGCTGGTATAAATACTTTTTTCTTGCGCCACTCATGTGCGCTGACAATAGCTAATAATTGTTTAAAAGGCATGACGATGGACTCTTGTAACGGTCCTATAACTTCAAAACAGGCTTTTGATACATCTTGTCCTCTTCGAAGCTCAATCACAAAATCTTTGGTTAATGCAATCAAAATACTTCCCATCACTTGAGCCTTAATACCTTGCTGCTTTCGATGCAAGGCAAAAATTTCAGCCGGATCATCTAATTTTTTTTGTGATCCAACTCGCGGTGGTTTTTCTAATCTTCGAGCCATCGCGCGCAACAGCTCTCGTCCATTTTGAAAATCCCCACTCCAAAGAAGTCCTACACCTTGACGTGCCAACGTAATAGCTTTATTTGCTGCCATCGTGTCATCAATCACCATAACTTCTTGAGGTGGAGCTAAGCCTGCCTCTGAGTACCAAAGACTTTGTAAGTGAACACCATGGTGTTCCCATTGAATATGTGGGTGCGAAGTTGTCATTCAGCTTTTTAATTCAATCAATAGTTGGAGTGCATTGGAAAGATGAGCAAGCTATTTAAAAAAATAGAGGCAATACATTAGGGTATCTACTGCCCTTAGTGTATTTCATTTTCAAATTATGATAAATTGAATCAAAATAAAACGACGTTGGAGACAATATGAGTCAATCTTGCTATGCCATGATTGTGACGAAACTTGGCGGTCCTGAAGTAATGGCTTATGCCACAATGGATATGCCAGTTCCTAAAGATAATGAAGCACTAATTGAACAAACCGCTATTGGTGTCAATTTTGTTGATATTTATTTACGAGCAGGTCAGTCTCATGCCCACAATCCTGAACCACCCTTCATCACTGGAGTGCATGGTGTGGGGAATGTCCTAGCAATTGGTAAAGATGTGACTGAAGTAAAAGTAGGTGATCGCGTTACTTATACCAATGCTGGCGTAGGAACCTACTGCTCTCATGTGACGGTTGCATCTGATCGATTGGTGATGGTTCCATCACATATTTCTGATAATCGATGTGCCGCTGGCTTTGTACGCGCAATGACAGCTCAATACTTATTAAAACAAATGCGCCCTTTAGTGGCGGGTGATAAGGTCTTAATCCATGCTGCAGCTGGGGGAACGGGTCAAGTCTTAGTGCAATGGGCAAAAAGACTTGGGCTCGAAGTATTTGCTACGGCGGGTTCTGATGAAAAGATTGCCTTTGTAAAATCATTGGGTGCTGATCACGCCATCAATTACAAGACTGAAGATTTTGTGGCTGAAGTTTCAAAAATCACAAAAGGTAAAGGTGTTAAGGTAGTTTTTGAGTCTGTTGGCAAAGATACTTTTATGGGGTCTTTGGAATGTCTTGAACCTAAAGGTCTCGCAATTAACTTTGGTACTGCTTCTGGGCAGGTGGAAAATTTTGCACTCCAAACTCTGCATGCTAAGTCGCTTTGGATCTGTCGGCCTACTCTACGAACTTACATTGCAGATAAAAATGATCTGCAATCCATGGCAAAAGAAGCTTTCGAAATTTTAGGAGACCCTTCTTTTAGACTGGATATTGAAGAGGTACTTCCTTTAAAAGAAGCCGTAAAAGCCCATTTGATGATTGAAAGTCGAAGCACTAAAGGTGCAATTGTTCTGATTCCTTAAATCATGATTCATCTTTCTATTCCCGTAAGTTCCATCTCAGATACGCTATTTTTCTATAGCGAGGTTCTCGGTTGTAAAGCATCCCGAATTGCTGAGGATCGAATTGATTTTGATTTCTTTCAACATCATTTGGTGGCGCAGTTATCTCCTGAAGAAGCCGCACATCAAAGTGTTTATATTGGCACTGCGCCCAATCGCTATCCGTTGCGACATTTTGGCATTGTGGTTGACTTAAATAAATATCAAATCCTATTGAGACAGATGGAAAAACATGCAATTGAATTTGCTATGCCACCCCAAACCATTTTTCAGGGTACACCTAGAGAGCAAGATGTTTTTTTGGTATTTGATCCATCAGGTAATGCCATCGAGTTCAAAGGTATTCATCAACAATTAGCGGTATTTTCTAAAGAGTGAGGGTTGAATTTATGTCTCATCAAATAACGAGTTCTAAGAGATCTCTTCTTAAAGCGATGCTATATGTTTTTTTATCAGGACTTCCTCTTTTGTCTTTTGCGGATTATCCTGAAAAGCCGATTCGAATGATTGTTGGCTATTCTCCGGGTGGTGCAGCAGATAATCTGATACGACCTTTGGCAGATCGTTTAACTAGGATATTGGGGCAATCCATAGTGATGGAGTACCACCCTGGAGCTGGTGGTGCCATTGCTGCTGATATCTTAGCCAAGGCTCCTGCTGATGGATATACCCTGCACATTACGGATTCAGGGCCGATGACTATTGTGCCGAAGATGAAAAAAACAGCTTATAACCCTTTAACTGATTTCAGTCCCTTAGCGATGGTTGGTTCAGGTGGGGTGATATTAGTTACTCCAGCAAATTCACCAGCAACTAATGTCAAAAAATTAATAGAGCTTATGAAAGAAAAACCAGGCACTTGGAGTTATGGCACATCTGGTATCGGTGGAGTTGGTCATCTTGCTGCAGAGCAATTTCAAATCGCAACGAATACCAAACTAACTCATGTGCCTTATAAGGGAGGTGCCCCTGCAATTGTTGAACTCATCGGTGGTCATGTACCTCTTTTGTTTTCATCCTTAGGCGCAGCATCTGCACATATTCAAGCTGGTCGTATTAAAGCTTTAGCGGTAACTTCGCCCAAGCGAAGCTCAATGTTTCCAGATGTACCAACTTTAGCTGAGTCAGGTTATCCGAATTTTGATGCTAGTATTTGGTTTGGAGTGGTTGGTCCGGCTAAACTTCCCCAAGCTGTTCTAGATAAGTTAGTGCCCGCATTCAATACTGCGCTTCAAGAACAGTCTGTCCAAGATGCAATTCGTAAAGAAGGATATGACTTAATTTCGATGACCCCAGCCCAAATGCAAAAGCAAATTGCTCAAGATTTAGATAGCTGGGGCAAAGTCATTAAGTCAGCCAATATCACCTACGAATAATCAATGCTCCTGTAACGCCTGCCAAATTTTTGCAGGCGTAAAGGGCATGTCCATTTCAGTGATGCCTCTTGGACGCAGTGCGTTAATCACTGCATTCGACAGAGTTGGTAATGATCCAGAACAACCTGATTCACCGACACCTTTAGAACCCAGAATGTTATTTTTGGTAGGTACCTGAATTTTTTCTGTTTGAATGTTCATCAAGCAACCTACCTTTGGCATCGCATAGTCCATAAATGAACCTGTCAATAACTGTCCGGAGGCATCATAAATAGCTTGTTCATAAAATGCTTGGCCAATACCTTGCACAACCCCACCATGAATCTGGCCTTGAACAAGAGTAGGAGAAATGGCTACTCCAACATCATCTACAGCGGTATATTGAATGATTTCTGTAACACCAGTATCAGGATCAATTTCTACTTCTGCAATATGACAACCATTTGGATAGGTCGCACCTGATGAAGCCTCTCCTGTAAGATTTAAGAGATGTGGCTGACCCTGAACAAAGGTTTTCTGAATGAGTTGCGAAATACTTAATGTCTGATTGGTTTCACGATGTTGCCAAACACCGTTAGTAAACTCAAGCTGACTTTCTGGAGCATTGAGTACTTGAGCAGTTAGTGGCTTACTCTTTTCAAGAATTTGCTCACACAAATTCATCACAGCACTCCCTGTGCCATACAAAGTTCTTGAACCACCTGTACCACTTCCAATCATCATTTTGTCAGACTGCCCTGCTACAAATTCAATATGGTCATTAGCCAAGCCTATTTTTTCATGCACAATTTGCGAGAAGGATGTTGCATGTCCCTGTCCTGATGCTCCAGTCACAGCAAAAATACGTAACACGCCCTCTTGAGTAAATTGGCCAATCACTTGGTCTTTAGGGGCAGTTCCTGCACCGGACGCTTCTAGGAAATAAGCCAAGCCAATACCTCTTAATTTATTATTTTTTAAGGATTCTTGTCGGCGCTTCTCGAAATTATTGTAATCACTCATCTCTAGTGCGCGATTAAGTAAAAGATCAAACTCACCACAGTCATACACCGATCCAATTTTATTGTCATACGGAAATTGGTTCGGTTGAATAAAGTTCTTACGTCGCAGTTCAATAGGATCAAAACCATGATCATATGCGGCATGATCAATCAGTCTCTCTATTGCGTAGGCAATATCTGGACGTCCTGCTCCACGGTATGCGGAGACTGGTACTGTATTTGTAAAATACAACTCTGATGACATTGACAATGCAGGTATGTCATATACCCCATTCATCGTAATGGAGAGATTGCGCGCACCAATGAATGAGCCAAAATAACAGGTATATGCTCCAAGGTCAGCTTTATTTTCAAATCGTAATCCTAAAATTTTGCCATTAGAGTCTAGTGCTATAAAACCATTGAGCTCTAGTCCACGACCATGCCAATCGGATAGAAATATTTCTGAACGCGTGCCAGTCCATTTCACTGGCTTGCCGATTAACTTAGATCCAAGCATCACTAAAGCACTCTCACTAAATGCCCCACTTCGAACTCCAAAAGATCCACCAACATCCTGAGTTTGTAAATCAATTTGTGCTTTAGGTATTCCAGTTACATGCTCTAATGCGCCAAGCATTCCAAGCATCCCTTGATTGGGCGAATGCATAATATAGGAATCTGTACTTGTATCATATTTAGCCAAAACTGCCCGTAACTCCATAGGCGAGCCAATTAAGCGCTGACTTTTCACCCCCATTGAGCTCACAAATGTTGCATTCTCAAAGGCCTTTTCTGTAGCGGCTTGATCCCCACGAATATAGTGGATTGATAAATTGCCACTTGCTTGCGCATGTAATTGCGGGGCACCTGCTGCTCGAGCAGAATCATAATCCGTCACCGCATCTAGAACATCGATATCCATTTGGACTAGCTCAGCAGCGTGCTTGGCATTTTCATAGGTATCAGCAATTACCATAGCTATTGGCTGCCCAACAAAGCGGACATAACCAACTGCAAGGACTGGCATTGGAGCAAGAATTTGATTCTGTCCATCAAGATTTTGCATAGTTGCACCAGTCGGCAAGGATTTCATACCAGCAGCTGCAACGTCTTCGGCAGTAATGACGCGAATAACTCCCGGGGCAGACAATACTTCTTGATAGTTGATTGACTTGATCAATCCATGAGCATACGGTGAACGAATCACATACCCAAAGCACATCCCATCATAAGACCAATCGGCAGTAAATTTACCATGACCAGTAATGAGTCTTAAATCTTCTTTACGGAGTAACTCCTGTGGCGCGTTCATACTTGTGTCTCCTGCATCTTTTTCGCAGCTGATTTGACAGCTTTAATGATATTGACGTAACCGGTACATCGACAAATATTTCCGGCCAAACCTTCTTTAATTTGTTCATCGGTAGGGTTGGGATGAGTTTGAAGTAAATAAACAGTACTCATAATCATGCCAGGAGTACAGTATCCACATTGCAAGCCATGCTCTTCTGAGAAAGCTTCTTGCACGGGATGCAGATGATCCTTCGCTAAACCTTCAATCGTTTGGATAGATGTTCCTTCAGCTTGTCTAGCCAAAACAGTACATGACTTCACAGCCACTTTATCCATCAAAACTGTACAACATCCACATTGGGTTGTATCGCAACCACTATGTGTACCTGTTAGTTGTAATTGATCACGAATGACATCAATTAAAAGCGTATTGTCCTTAATTGATAAATCTTGAGTTTGACCATTAACGGTGATTTGCATATAAAACCTTTAATTATTTTGAATTTGTTGAGCAGCTTTTTTAAATAACACCTGAGCCATATTGACGCGGTATTCACTAGGGGCATGTAAGTCGCTAATTAAATCATCGCGTTGTAAATTAGGTTTAAATTGACCGTTTAAGAATGCTTGTTCGGCCTCAGCCCAGCGAAATACTCCAGCACCCACACCAGTGACAGCTACCCGAATTTCTTGGTTAGGAAATACGGCAATAAAAACACCGGCTAGTGCATATCCAGATGCTGATTGTTTGCATTTGGCATAAGCACTCTTGAGCGGCTTAGCAAACTGAATCTGCGTGATCACTTCGCCTTCTTCTAAGGCTGTGGAATAAAAACCAGTAAAGAAGTTCTCGGCCGCAATTTCACGCCTATCCGTTACCATCCTCGCATTCAGAGCCAAAGCTCCCGCAGGGTAATCGGCGGCAGGATCATTGTTTGCGAGTGATCCCCCAATAGTTCCACGTGCCCTTACTTGTGGATCACCAATTTGACTTGCCAAATAAGCCAAGCCTGGAATTGATCTTTGCACAATCTCACTGGCGGCAACCTCTTGATGCTTGGTTGTAGCACCGATGCTAAGGTATTCTGGATTATCTTTTATACCTTGCAAATCTGAAATCCGACTCAGATCAATTAAGTGGTCCGGTTGAATAAGGCCATGCTTCATGGAAGGCAATAAAGTCATTCCACCAGATAAAAACTTAGCGTTCTCATGTTGGGAAAAAATTTCTTTGGCATTCGTCGCACGATCGGCAATATGGTATTGAAATGGATTCATGATGTCTCTCTTTTATTGCTATTGATAATAAATCAAAATTGTAAATATTCAATTATTTAACAGTAAATCAAATCATTTCAATTTTATCTAAATTTTGCTCTTTTAGAGCTAAGGCATAATAATGCTTAGTTAAGATCAATCAATCATTTATATAAGGCATCATGATGGAATCTCCACGGATTAGTGAATCAGAATTAACACGCTTAGGGATTGCTGCATTTTGTCAATTAGGCTTGCCCCCTCAAGATGCTACCGATGTCGTTAAAGTGCTCGTCATGGCAGATCTTTTTGGTCTTTCAACGCATGGCATGAGTCGCTTGGAATCTTATGGTGATCGATTAAAAATTGGTGGCATTAATCCACGTCCGAAGATTGCTGTAGAGAGAGTTGCTTCTGCAATGGTAAAGGTGGATGGTGACAATGGTGTTGGTCCTGTTGTCGGTATGCGTTCTCTCGAGGCTGCCATGCAGGTTGCTTCTGAATGTGGGATTGGAATTGCTTTAACGCGTGGTAGTAATCATTTTGGCCCTATCTCGCCTTATGCCCTTATTGCTGCTGAACAAGGTTTTGCTAGCATGATTGGGAGTAATGCTACAACTACGATTGCCCCATGGGGTGGGTCTGATGCTCGTTTAGGCAATAGCCCTCTTGGCTTTGGTGTTCCAAACCCTGGCGGCAAGCCTTTCTTACTTGATATGGCAATGAGTGTAGTGGCCCGTGCAAAAATCAGAGATGCATTTAAACAAGGTAAAGAGATTCCGAATACTTGGGGTACTAACGCTAAAGGATTTCCAACTACCGATCCAAAGGCTGCTTTAGATGGTTTCTTATTACCAGTAGGTGGGCATAAAGGTTACGGTTTAGCCTTGATGGTCGACTTGTTTGCTGGACTGCTTTCCAATGCGGCTTATTTAACTCATATTCAATCTTGGCAAGATGCTCCTGATCAACCACAGAACTTAGGTCATTTTTTTATCCTTTTAGATACAAAAAAATTAGGCTCCTCACAGTGGTTGTCAGAACGCATGCAAGATTTTGCGAGCATCCTGCTTGAGAGTCCTCCAGCAGATGAATCTAAACCAGTGATTGTGCCTGGAATGATAGAACTTGCCAAAATGGAAGAACAACGTCAATTAGGCATCAAGTTAAGTACTGATACTTTAGCGATTCTGAAGCAATACTCAGACTAAGAAGTTATTTGTTATTCATTTCTGAAATGGCTATTTCCAGCATAACCATTTTGTAATTGCTTTACCCATCACGAGCTCAATTTCTTCAGGGCTAATCCATTGATATTCATTTACAAACAAATCAATTGACTCACGCCAGGTGCATTTCAGTTTAGTAATATCGCTTCCCCAAAAGAAACGCTCAGGTCCAAAATAATTATAAATTTGCTGAACGTGGTGTTCAATACTTTTATAAGGGTATGGATCATTGGCATATGCCGGAACAGCCGTAGCCTTCATTGCAATATTTGAATAGGTGGCTAATTCTTTTAGGATTTCCATCTGTGCAAACGCTGTCTCTCCCGTAGCATCGATGGGCACTCCAAGATGATCAATGATGAGCTTTAACTCTGGATAACGCTTTGCAATCGAAGCAAAAACTTCTAGATGACTACTAGCAGCGATGGCAATCGGAATAGCATTTTCCTGAGCGCCCGACCACAACCAATCTAATTCATTACCCATCATCCAAGTTTTATGTTTAGGCTCGTTGAGAATATATCTCAGTCCCAACATACCTGCTTGTTGCTTCCAATGCTTCAAGATCGATTTTGAATCTTCACTATCTAATGGAAAATTTCCTAAAATACCAAATCGTTGCGGGTATTGTCTTGCTGCCTCAATAGCAATTTGATTAGCATTTGGATCCCAAGCTGGGGGTTGTATGATGGCCGCATCAACTCCAGCGAACTGCATATCCTCTAATATTTCTGCAGATGAATATGGTTCCTGACGGTGTGCTCCACGAGGTTTACCACTTTCCCAAATATGCACATGCGCATCAATAATTTTCATTTATCAGTGCTCAGGAATAAATACGTGCATGCCATTTGCCAAGCCATCCTGAACTGCTTTATATATTCCAATAGCATCTTTTAGTGCATGGGTCTGTATATGTTGAGGTGGATGCAGCAGGTGTTGATCAAAATCTTTCGCAAGACTATCAAAGATGGCTGCACATTCAGTTCCTGAGTAGAGTAATGAATTTACTCCGATAATACTTGCCCCATTTCGATATAAATCTCGAACTGAAATAGTGACTTGTCCATTCCCTGGCGCTACGATTACGGCTACTTGTCCAAATTTACCAAGCGCAGATATTGAACTAGGCAACCAATGGCCTGTAGTATCAAAAATCACATCAGGACCATCTGGAAAGTATTGCCAAATAAGGCTTTTTAATGATTTCTCATCTGGAGTGTTAGGTAAAAGATCTGCAAATACTTCTTGTTCTTTTATGGTCGCTAGACTTTCTTCTGTGCGCACCAAACCTAACACAGTAGCTTTATTTTTTTTAGCTAACTCTACAGCAGCATTACCAACGGCACCATTAGCGCCAATCACCACAATACGTGTCCCTTCTTTTACATGACACGTTTGAATAGCGCCCCAAGCAGTGATGTAGGGAGTTCCGCAATTAGCTGCCTCAACAAAGGATAAGGCTTGTGGCTTCATCGAAATCGCACTTCGATGAACTTTCATGTAAGCAGCATGACTACCGTCTTGAATAAAACCATTTTCTTTACCGGTACCCCAAACTTCTTTACCAATGAGTTCGGCAGGGCCTTGATGAATAATCCCAGAATAATCACGACCTGGAGTTCTTGGAATGGTTGTATATGGTAGTCGACCCATCACATTTGATATATCGTTTCTGTTCAACCTACCTGCTTTTACTTGAATCAAAACTTCATCTTTACCTAAAGATGGAATAGGCATTTCAATAAGCTCTAAATTATTTAAATCTCCAGTTTGATTAAATCGTAATGCTTGCATGACTCTTCCTTATTTATTCGATCTTAATACCAGCTTTTTTTACAACTTTTGACATCCGCTCTGTTTCTTCACGAATAAACTGACTAAATTCCTGAGGTGAATTTGATGTAGGCTCAGATCCTTGTGCATAAAATTGTTCTTTGATTTCTGGATTACTTACCACTTTGACAATTGCAGCATTTAATCTATCAACAATAGCTTTAGGAGTTCCTGCGGGAGCAAGTAATCCATACCAGTTTTTCATCTCATAGCCTGCAATACCA
>Ga0209188_1003137_pt1 | contig 11644 bp, 9 predicted proteins | sample C_130625_EF_Meta_FD_187307 | JGI IMG/M metagenome (GOLD analysis project Ga0209188, IMG submission 187307) | Freshwater microbial communities from Lake Croche, Canada to study carbon cycling - C_130625_EF_MetaG (SPAdes) (version 2) | ecosystem: Environmental > Aquatic > Freshwater > Lake | place...
CGCAGCTTCAGGCTCCCCTGTAAGAAGAGAAACACCCTTTCCAATTGCGCCAATGATAGAGAAGAGAAACGCTATCATCATCGCACCATAAAGGCTCTGCGAGTGGTGAATAACTGCCATGAGTATCTGACAGAATGTGCTATCCATGACGACAAGGCTCTGAATAAATCCCCAGAGACCTTGGGGTGCACAGAAACAAACATAGATATGGGTGGTTGTCCACGCGATCAGGCCAACGCCTAGAGCAGTTATAAAACTATATAGGCCAAGAGAAGAGGAGACCTTTCCCAGCATGATGTCTTTTAATTTCATCTGATCCCTCAATTTTACTGGCAACGACTTTAAAGGAGTGAATACGGGCTGAATACCTGATCATGACTTCCACTCTGTTCAGAAAGCCACTGGCTCTTTCTTTCCGCTTGAACAGGGTTGTGGCTCTGCACCTGCGGCTTCAGCATATCCCAGGGCGTAGCCTGCCTGGCTGGCGGCTCCTCCTTTTTCACCTCCTCTTTCTTCTCCTTTGAAGGAACAGATACAAGCACCTGCGCCTTTGTATTTAAGATGTAAGGAAGCGTATACATTGATAAGACGGCCATAGCAGCCGCGGCAAACGGGGGTATTGACTCGAGCGCAAAGGTGGCACCTGCGGAACCGATTACAAGAGCTGCATCTCCAAGCAAGATCAAGCTGCCATGTTCAGCCGCATATTTCTTAAAAAGATCCATCATATTATTAAGTCCCTGCGGTATGGGCTTGATAACTCCATAATAGAAGATGAGATCATGAATCAGCTGGATACCGACAAGAACAGCTACGAAGAGAAGAGGGTTCCAGCCGTAAGTAGGGGCAACATATGCAGTATATACATACTGTGAAAGTAGCAATCCGATCACGATAATAAATATATCTGCAATCACAGCTTCGAGGCCAAATTGATCATACCACTCGTTTAGGGAGTCTCCACCCACTTTTTCGGGGAAATAGCGGGTAAGGAAAATAAGAACAACCTCAACGAGAAGAGTGGCGGCTAGAAAATACGGAATGTGTCCAAGTTCTTTGAATTCGGAAATATTGGGGAGGGGTTTAGGGCCAGAGTCCATCTATAGGTATGTATCTTTTTAAGAAAGCCCTGCTTTCTTAAAAAGATAACAATACCATCTATAGGTATATATCTATTAAAAAGAGAGATGGCCACCTGGTCCTCTTATCTTCTTCGGACCATTGATCCTCCCTACCAGACCTATGTAGGCGCCACAGTGAATGTGGACCGTAGGCTTAGACAACATAATGGGGAAATTTCTGGTGGAGCAAAGAGAACAACAAGCCGAGGACCCGTTTGGAGACGAATGTGTCACGTAGTTGGTTTCCGGGACAAGATTGAATGTCTGAGTTTTGAATGGCATTGGAAGTTTGAATCGCGGAAATTGCAAGGAGGCCCTCTAGAGAGGCGCATGGCCGCTGTTCAGAAACTGTTTGGCATGGAAAGGTGGGCTCATTTGGAGATGGTTTGGGAGGATGAAATCTTTCCTTTAGAATAACGTCGTGACTTTATTTTAAGGATGCTTTAGCTTCCTTAAAAATAAATATAGATGGTAGATGGCAAGAAGACAAGACGTTGGCCTCGTAAACTGCGGGGCAACTTGTTATATAAATTCTGCCATGCAAATGTTATATCATATTGATCCTTTTTATGAGGGAATTGTAAGTATTAGCAGTTTTAATAATACCAATAATACCAATAATACCAATAATAAAAATAATTTGAAGAATAGGATTGTTTCATTAAGCAGGATTTTTAATGCAATGTTAGCTGGAGAATCACCCGTTGATATAAGAGCCGAAATAGAACCCCTCTTCTGTTTAGGATCTACTACCCCCTATTCAACACAGGAAGACATCAGTGAATTTATAAATTTCTGTATATCTCCATCACTAGGGTCATCTATAAAAGAGGAAGTTCAAACAGCATATCGTTCAATTCTAAATACTATTCGTGAAACAATTATTTTGAGGGACAAGTCAATAGAACAAAAAGGAAAAGAAGAAAAAAGACTTTTTATTGTTCCTCAATTACTGATTGATATTCCTATCACTAGAGAGGGTGTCCGCATTGAATCATTACAAGATGGAATAAATAAAGAATATGGATTTCCTGAAAAATTATTGGGAGATAATCTTCTCAGACAAACAAAAAATAAAAATTCTAGTATTGTCCCTGCGTATGTGAAACATCAATATAAAACAAGAGATTTTATGAAAACTGGAGAGTATGTAATTTTTGATTTTAAGCGCTGGATTAAAACAGGAACAAGCACATTTAGAAAAGATACTCATACTGTGTCAATTGAAAAAAATATCACTTTACAAGTGAATGGTGCTTCGCAAAATTTTGGTATACAAGGAATTGTTTTTCAAAGTGGGGGCATGGGTGGCGGCCATTATGTTTATGCATGGTGCAGTAACCCTGCTACAAATATATGGAAGACATTTAATGATAGTGTAGTGACAGAAGTAAGAGGATTTTCTGGTGATATGACTGTATTTGAATCACCTGTTGGTGATTATAACTTTTCTATGCAAAATGCATATGTGTTAGTCTATCAAAAGGGGCTCATTCATGATCCATCGATTGGTATTGCACCTGTGGCACAAATTCCTGCATATACATATGAATCTTCTGGAATGAATGCAACTACATATAATGCTATGGTTACGATGTCTCCTAACCAGTATGCACCTCGTGTTAAAAATGCGAATAAAACTGTGAAAACATTAGCTGAAAGACTTGCTGCGGCAAAGACTGCATCAAGAGGAGCAGCTCCTCGCGTCTCAGCCTCAGCCCCAGCCCCAGCTGCTGCAGCGGCACCAGTTCTTTCTAAACAATCAGATCCATTTGCTGCGTTAGATCCATTCGCGGAAGCACCTGCGGCACCAGCACCTGCGGCACCAGCACCTGCGGCACCAGCACCTGCGGCACCAGCACCTAATAACCTTCTCTCGTTTTTTACACTACCAGCAGCTGCGGCACCTGCACCTGCACCTAAACAGAATGAATGGGAAAAGTTTGAAGGTGGTCATAGAAGAAAGACACAAAAGACAAAAAGAAAAGCGCGCAAACAGACAAGACGCCGTCGGTAAATTTGACCCTGAGCCCCCATTAAATTTAGCTAACAATGTCCTCTCCCTATCTGAAAATCGTCGATGTCAAGACGCCGTGCACGGACGTTCCTCAAACATCCTACACCTTTCCTCTTGATCCTTTTCAGCAATACGCCGTCAAGGCCATCTACAACCATGAGAATGTTCTTGTAACCGCAAAGACAGGTTCAGGAAAGACTCTCGTCGGTGAATATCAGATCGCGCACAGCCTCTCTAAGGGCAAGCGCGTCTTCTACACAACTCCTATTAAGTCCCTTTCCAATCAGAAGTTTCATGATTTGAAAGAGATGTGGCCTGGAAAGGTCGGTATCATGACGGGAGATATCAAGTTCCAGCCAGATGCGCCCATTGTTGTGATGACGACCGAGATTCTCCGCAATCTCCTCTTCAAATACGATTCGAGCACGCGGAACCTCGGTCTCTCTGCCTCCCTCTCCTTGGACGCCCTCGACGCAGTTGTCTTTGATGAGGTCCACTACATTAACAATAAAGAGCGCGGCCGTGTGTGGGAGGAGACACTCATTCTTCTACCGCCTTCCGTGAATCTTGTTCTTCTGAGTGCAACCATTGATGGCCCTGAGCTCTTCGCCTCCTGGCTCGGCGATCTCAAGAAGAAGCCGATCCATCTCATTTCCACGCAATACCGCATTGTTCCTCTGACCCACGCGGTTCTTCGCGGCTCCACCATCTATCCTATTATGGATCACCAGGAGCGATTCAGCCCCCTTATCTATAATGGCTGGGTGAATGACAAGAAGCAGCTAGAGGATAATCACAAGGCGCACAGAGGGCAGGTGGCGGCACGGCGGCAGGGTGGCTATGAGGATCCTGCTGTGCACGGATCCAAGAAGCCAGCCTCCTACATTCACCAACTCAATGAGTGCATAACGACTCTCCAGGAAAAAGAGCTCCTTCCAGCCCTCTTCTTCGTCTTCTCCAGAAAGGCGTGCGAAGTGTTCGCGGCCAAGGTTCAGGGCTCTCTTCTGAGCAGTTCTGATGCGGCGGCTGTTAAGAAAATCATTGAGTTCCATCTCCACCGCTTTCCAGCGCTTTACAATGCGACAAAGCAGTATTTCACAGTCACGGAACTGCTCCAGCGTGGTATTGCTTTCCATCATAGTGGCCTTCTTCCTCTTCTAAAGGAGATCATTGAGATCCTCTTTGCAAAGGGGCTGGTGAAGGTTCTCTTCGCCACGGAGACATTCGCGGTTGGCATCAATATGCCGACCAAGACGGTTGTCTTCACCGGTTACGAGAAATACGATGATGATGTGCGAGGACTCCGTATTCTTCACACGGATGAGTATATCCAGATGGCAGGGCGCGCGGGGCGGCGTGGAAAGGATACTGAGGGACTTGTTCTGTATTTGCCTGAGCGCGAGCCTCTTTATGTCGGTGATGTTCAGAGAATGATGACGGGCTCCAAGTCAACCTTTCTGTCGCGGATGAACTTTCACTATGAGTTTATCTTGAAGACGATCCATTCTGGAAACACCACATGGCTCGGGCTCATGACGCAGAGTTACTGGTATCAGCAGCACACCAGGATTTTAGGACAGGCTAAGAAGGTTCGGGCCGATCTGGTCGAAAAGACTGCAGCCCTCGGTGATCTGAAGGACATGGAGGAGCGAGAGCGACTCGAGGAGGCTCTGAAGAATTCGGTCAATGCGGCAAAGAAGAAAGCGCAGCAGGCCATGGAGCAGTGGAAGAATATGCACCAGGGACCGGCCTTTGCTCTCCAGTGGGTCAAATATAAGGAGGGAAAGAAGCTGCTTGAGGATCTGGCCGCCTCTAACACCGAGGTGGCGTCTCTAGAGAACTTCCAGGGAACGGTCACGCCTCTTCTCTCCGTTCTTCAGGATACAGGATTTCTGGAGGGTGAGGCCCTCACAGAACTCGGTGTTCTAGCAACTGAGCTCAATGAGGGCAATCCTCTTCTGATGAGCATGGGATACACGAAGGGGCTCTTAGCCACCCTTTCTGGAGAGGAGATTGTGGCCTTCTTGTGTGCCTTTCTGACAGAGGGAAAGGAGGAGGGACCGCAGCTCAAGTCTTTGAAGATTCCCTCTACTGTCTGCAGTGCTCTCTATGAGCTGGACTCCTTTGTCGATGTGTTTATGGGAGCAGAGAAGAAGCATGGCGTTGTCTCACCCTATGGATACTGGTCTCTGAACAGCTACTGGATTGAGCCGGTTTGGCGCTGGCTCGGTGGAGAGGGGGTCTCTACCATTTGCGACGACTATGTTCTTTACGATGGGAATTTCATGCGTGTTGTTCTAAAAGTGGCGAACTTGCTGGAGGAGCTGACGGCGATGGCGACGCACACAAAGGATGTGGAGACCTTGGCGAAGCTGGAGGGACTGCAGGGAAAGCTGGTGAGGGATGTGGCGGTCCCTGAGAGCTTGTATTTGCGGATCTGAGAAAAAATATACCGTCTATACTTATTTTTAAGGAAGCTCGGAGAGCTTCCTTAAAAATAAGGTATGACGGGTTATTAGTCGTTTGACATTTAATTTAACGAAGCTAAAGCTTCGTTAAATTAAAGTCACGACGTTACTGTTTTCAAAAAACCATTATTTTTTCTAATAGATATTTCCATTGCCCGTATAAGGGTAATTTCCATACGTAATCTTTCCACTGAATATGAACATATTACCCATGAAGATAGTGGGCTGGATGTTGTTGTGCGGCTGATCTTCGCCTTCAGTGGGGATTGCGTGATTGTGGGTGGGATCAGTAATAGCGTGGCTGTGACTGCCTGCACTCGCTATCATATTATTCCATGTCCTTGTACTAGAATCAGCTTGAGCAAAACTGCCTTGCTGAGGGTTTGAGGCGTATGTGCTGCCATTATTAAAATCGTCGTTTTGACTTACAACGTTGTGAGTGTGAGCACCATTAGAATTAATCGTGATACCCGTCCCAGACAAATCTGTTCTACCACTGTGCTCGTGCGAGGGCATCTCGGGGACCGTCAGTGTGTGCGTCTCCTCGCCGCTCAGATCGCCGAGGTGTCTGGGTGTGAGGCTTGTGAGCCCGTTAGGACCCACGCCAATCGCGCCAGGAACGCGCCCCGCCGGATTCGGGAGATTAAACGTAGTGCCCTCGCCGCCGAAGCTAGTGCCAATCACGCGGTAAAGAAAATAGAAGTCCTTCACATTGAGAGCGCGACCATCACACTTGAGCCAGCCCAAGTGGTCCTGGTTCAGTGCGGAAAACTTCGTGTCTCCAACCGTGGCCTTCTGGCTTGCGCTAGGGGAGAAATAGCCACGAACAAGAGAAGTCATTTACTATCTGTAAGATTTAAAAAAAACAGAGAATAGGATGCCTTCAGCAACACTCTCTTTATCAAATGTAACTCAGATGTTATCTGTTCTAGATTTAGCGCCGCCGACGACAAAAGTGAGCAAAATCAACTCTACGACGATGAATATCCTGGCGCCAGATTCAGAAACCCTTATGCAGTTCTTAGATGAGTTTTCCAAGCTTGAAGAAGTCTCCTATACAATTGACCAGCCCTTTGCAAGCCTTGGGAGAAGACATATGGGACATGCGGATTTGCTAGCGCCGAACGCGGGACGATCCTGGTTCAAACCTACCGAACTCGCCACAATCTACAACTTTCCAACACCTGATCTGACAAAGTCAGTCGTAGTGGGTGTAGTTTCATTCGGCGGCGGCCTCTATGGGTCAGTGTCTGCTTCCGGTGTTGTGACGGGAGGTGACGTGCAGGCGTATTGGTCTTATCTGGGTATTTCACCCTCAAATATGCCCAGAGTTATTATTAAATTAATTGATGGCGCCACAAACAATCCTTCAGACTCTGCAACTGCGGAAAATACGCTCGATGTGGAAACAATTGGCGCCGTATTTCCCAGTTCCACTCTAACAATTATCTTGTATATCGCCCCCAACTCACTCGCCGCGTTTACGAGCCTCTTTACACAGATGTTAACAGTGCCAGTGGTTGTAAATGGGCAAAATCTTCTCCCCAACTATATTTCCGTGTCGTGGGGTGCTCCTGAGATCTATTTTGGTAATACCCTGCTGAATTCAATCAATACTGTTTTAGGGAGTGCGGTGTCATCTGGAATTAATGTATCTGTCGCTAGCGGTGACAACGGATCCTCGGATGGCGTTGGATCTAGCACGAGTAAATACTGCGATTTCCCCTCTTCATCACCCAATGTAATCGCATGTGGAGGCACAAACCTGATCTCTCCTAACTATGTATATGACGGATCTACAGTGGAGACGGCGTGGTCGTCAGGAGGGGGAGCGGTTAGTGCCACCTTTTCAAAGCCGACGTATCAGAATGCGCTTGTAGCTGGAACGCGCCGCTCCACACCCGATATTGCCATGGCTGCTGATCCTGCCACAGGCATCATTTATATAGTAAATGGGCAGTCGGTTGTCTACGGTGGAACAAGTGTTGTGGCACCTCTTTTTACAGGATTCTTGGTGTGTGCAGGCGCGAATACGTTTGCAAATCCTGCCCTCTATGCGGCAGCCAGCTCCTGTTTTCACGATGTAACGTCTGGAAACAACGGTGGATATACTACAGGAGCAGGATACGACAATTGCACAGGGCGTGGCTCAATCAATGGGGTGAATCTGGCAAATGCGATTGTAACTCCTGTTTCGGTGACGTCTGTGTCTCTGAATGTGAGCACATTTTCATTAACGACAGGCAATACGCGCCAACTTGTTGCCACTGTTCTTCCGTCAGGTGCAGCGAATAAGGCTGTCTCCTGGTCCTCTTCAAATGGATCTGTTGCCACTGTGAATTCAAGTGGACTTGTAACAGGTGTTGCGACTGGAACTGTGACTATTACTGTCACAACGGTAGATGGCAACTATACTGCAACAGCCACTGCCACCGTGACGGTTGGCGTTACAAGCGTATCACTTAATATAGGAACTGCCACTCTTTCTATTGCACAGACGGTTCAACTTGTAGCCACAGTTCTTCCAGGAAATGCATCCAATAAATCGGTCACTTGGTCTACCAGTAATTCTGTTGTAGCCACTGTGAACTCGAGTGGTCTCGTGACGGCCATTGCAGGTGGAGTCGCGGTCATCACGGTGAGAACAACTGATGGATCTTATACGGCGACTACAACTGTAACGGTATCTGGCGCTACAGCTATCATCGTAAGAAGTATTACACTCAATAAAGTCATTATTAATATTCCGAGAAATGCAACGTTTCAGCTTGTTCCTACAATTCTACCGGCAAATGCAACAAATAAGGCGGTTACCTATATATCGAGTCTTCCGTCAATTGCCACTGTTTCGCCCACCGGCCTTATACGGGGAGTTAAGAGAGGAACTTCCATCATTACAGTAACAACAGTTGATCAATTGCGGACAGTAACTGCCAGAGTAAATGTAATCTGAGTTCAGTGATGATTTTGATGCTCTCAGCTCATCCAGATGATGAGACCCTTTTTGGGTTCCATGATCTGTATAAAAAAGATACAGTTGTGATCTGCTTTTCAAGCGGAGGCACCCCAAGGGAAAAGGAATTTGCCGCATGTATGAATTTTTTGAACCTTCGACACCATATTCTTCCTCTCCAAGATTCCTGGGAAGATATCTGGAAAATTACCAATTTAGGCATCTATGATAAACATATCAAAAGGATTCTTCAAGGTTATGAAAAGCCTGGTCTCATTGTATCTCATGACGCGAAAGGTGAATATGGACATCCGCAACATAGAAGAGTGCATGCCTTTGCAAAATGGCTCTCAGGTCTTTTGATTATTCCTCGCACCACCTTTTTGGAGAGGCACCAACCCTTTTCTTCAGCCGCTGCAGAAAAAAGAAAAGATGCTCTACTTTTTTATGAAAGCCAGGCCCATTCTGTAAATAAATTTAGAAGATGGAATGATGAAATTAAATTTTCTCTATCCGATACACAACCCTCTTCTTCCACGAACGACCTGTAACCCCAGGAAAGAAACCGACCCATACCCTCTCTCCTTCCGTTAAGCCGTGTTCTGTCTTAATCATATGCTTCCAAGGAAGAATATAAATGCGCTTGCTATCTACAATGATACCTTCAATGGGCTGCGGTTGGGAACCAAGAATACATTCAATGAAATTCCGATCACGCTCATACGCCTTTGCCTTCTTATCCAGAACATTCAAGGCAATAGCATACTTCTTATAGTTGCTCTGTAGAACGCCCTTCAGAACCTCCTGATTCAGAATGTCTGCATAGCGGCGAATAGGAGAGGATGCGTGGCAGTAGCATGACTTTTGCATGCCTTGCATTCTCGGGCCTGAGGTGGCAAGGCCCCAATGCCCTGTATCTTCCTGAGTAGTCGCATAGATGGCAGCAGGATAGGCTAGTTGCTTCGCAGGGAGGCCCAAACATTCCATCTTAATAAGCTGCTCCTTCTCAGGTGCTCCGTGGGTTCGGAGTAGACCAGCCCCCTTTTCTTTGAGAACGGCCGCAGCCTGGCAATTATAGAGAACCATGAGAGACTCAATCCATTTGTGAGAGTCCTGCGAATTCTCGCCAACACAAGAACAGATATCCTTCAGAACACCCATATTCAGTTCAGTGCATGAATAGCAATTCTCATACGTGTAGGAGGCCCAGTTTGTCACAAGACACTCCTTGAACTGAAACTCAAATAGCACGCAGTCCACAGGATCCCACTTTGCAAAGAGGGTCAAGGTGAATCGCTCTTCACCTGGAAGAAGAGAGAAGAGGTTTTCTGAGAACTTGTAAGGAAAGAGGGGGCGAATCGCATATCCCTCGCTATAGAGTGTCTGGCCAATCTTCTCTGCGAAACGGAGTTCAGGGTTGAGGGCAACAAAGGCGGCCACATCTGCGATTGAAATGGCGAGATTCCAGACTCCATCCTCTTCCCAGAGAGAGATCAGATCATCAATATCCCTACATCCCTGGGGATCAATATTGATTGTGGGCTTGTTAAGCACGAAGCGCCCTTGCCGTTCAGGCATAATAAGCTGCTTTGGAAGCCTCGCATTGGTCCATGACCATGGAGAGGCCTGGTATGCAATGGCTGACAACTCGGCCTCCTTATCTCCACAGGATCCCATATACTTGACTAGCCCACCGCGAGGAAAGGTGGAGTCAGCGGGCCAGGACTCGAACGCTGCGATCCAGATCTGATTTTCCCTGTTCGTATCCGTTGACCCAACAAGCATAGGAGGATAACTCTCATCATAAGGCTTGAAGAGGTAGAGGGGATGGCCGCGGGCAGTGAATCCATAGCGCACCTTTGAGTTCAGTTCAAGAACACCAACTAGAGGAGGATGCTCAGCTCGCTCTAGTAGTTTGCCATTCTCCATCTTGTCTCCAGGGAGTGCCCTATCCGCCAGTTCAGCGCCCTCAAACTCACTGAGAACCAGACCCTCTTCATTTACAATGGAGAAGGTCTGATAGTTCTTTGTCTTGAGATACGCCATTGAAAAAGGCGGCAGGCGGCGCAAATTTCAAATTTTACTTACCGTCGTGACTTTATTTTAACGAAGCTAAAGCTTCGTTAAAATAAATGTCCAACGACGTTACTGTTTACTATTCGAAATACGAGTATCCTGGATTCAAGGAGATATGATGTGTCTTGATTAGATAGTGCTTTCTGCAGAGGGCCTCATATTTATCATCTGATCCAACACTTATAGTATCCTCTTCACTTGTAATTCTGTGTGTAAAGAGGGCAGCAGTTCCATCTCCACAACTCTTACAGAGGGCTGTGAGCTTCGTAATCTTGTCGCAATACGGAATGAGTTCAAGAATGTGGCCGAATGGGTTTCGTGCAGCGTCTCCGTCGAGGCCAATAACAAGCAGGTCCTTTCTATTCTTTTCAACGGCATCAAGCACAAATGGAACAAGATCCTCAAAGAACTGGGCCTCTTCAATCACAATGAGTTTTGCATCTACATACTGACTATCGAGCTTAGCGCCTCGTAGAAATCTAGTTGAAAAGGCTGTGTGCCTCTCATGATTGTGACTATGAATAGCACCTTCTTCATAGCGAGTGTCAATTTCGGAGGTAATTGACATGACGGGCCAGCCAATGGCCTCGTATTTTCTTAGAACCGAAAGAAGATACGAGGACTTTCCTGCGAACATGGGACCGAGAAGAATTTCAAGCGACATTTTGAAGGGGATACTAAAAAACGTGGTATCAAATTTATGCTCGGCGCTTACGACGCGTTCCACCTTTTTTTGGTGTTGTTACACTATTAATTCGTTCGAACAATATTTTTTCTAAGTCAACTAGGTTTCTCTTTTTCTGATTTAATTCTTTTTCTATACGCTCCTTGGTATACGAACTATCTATATTAATTGATTGAATAATTTTATCTACATATATATTACCAATTGAAGTTAGAGCCATTATATTCATACCCATACAAATTTTTGGTCCAGCTTTTATTTCTAAACCAGGGTAATTAGTTTCTAACCATTTGGCAGTTGAAGTATCAAATTTGTTCTTAAAAT
>Ga0209188_1003139_pt1 | contig 11633 bp, 10 predicted proteins | sample C_130625_EF_Meta_FD_187307 | JGI IMG/M metagenome (GOLD analysis project Ga0209188, IMG submission 187307) | Freshwater microbial communities from Lake Croche, Canada to study carbon cycling - C_130625_EF_MetaG (SPAdes) (version 2) | ecosystem: Environmental > Aquatic > Freshwater > Lake...
GTTGTGACACCGGCTGCTCTCATGATGGTTGCGAATGTGGGTGAATGGAGCGCACAAAGAAAGGCGCGTCGATTGGCGAAGCGTGAGGCACGTCGGTTAATGAAAGAAACATCTTCGTTCTCACCAAAGGCCGCTGAATAAGCATCGATGATGATCTTATATTGAAACAATAGGGGACGGTGCGTTGACGTACCGTTCCGCGACGTTTTGAATATCCCTACCTGCTTAAAATGTTAGGATTCATATAAATGCCAAACAATGATGCGCTCCTTTCCATCTTAAAAAGCGTACCGGTCATTCCCGTTTTGACCGTCAATGGAGCGGAAGATGCCGTGCCTCTTGCGCGTGCGCTTGTTGATGGCGGTCTTACGGTTCTAGAAGTTACCCTTAGAACCGATGGTGCGTTAAAGGCGATTGAGGCCATCGCGCATGAAGTGCCGGATGCGGTAATAGGTGCCGGGACGGTTCTGACCGAGAGCCAAATTTCGGAGGCAATGTCGGCCGGTGCGACTTTTCTTGTGAGCCCCGGCTCGACGCCAAAGCTATCCCAAGCGGCTGCCCTCGCTAAGGCGCCTTTTTTGCCCGGCGTGGCCACTGCTAGTGAGGCCATGGGCATGGCTGAAATGGGCCATCATGTTTTAAAATTTTTCCCAGCAGAGCCTGCAGGCGGTATCAATTATCTTAAATCCCTCAGTGCTCCTTTACCTCACCTTACCTTTTGTCCGACAGGTGGCATTGATGTCGTCAAAGCGAAATCCTATCTTGCACTCTCTAATGTCATTTGCGTTGGTGGCTCATGGGTCACGCCGGCGGAAGCGTTAAAGTCCGGCGATTGGGCGCGCATCACGCAGCTTGCAAGAGAGTGCGCGTCACTGCGGTAGGATAAGCGGCCAGATTACTTCTGCGAGTGTTCGTTCAAAAATTTTTCGATCCGCTCTAGCGCCCTTAAAATATTTTCGGTCGAATTGGCATAAGAGAGGCGAATAAACCCTTCGCCATGCACGCCAAAATCTGGCCCACCGATCGTGGCAACACCAGCCTCTTCCAAAAGTGCCGAGGCCAGAGGTTTTGCACGCCATCCTGTTTTAGAGATATTCGGGAAAGCGTAGAAGGCACCTTTCGGCGTCGCCGCCGACACGCCGGGCAATTTATTCAAGCCTTCAACGACGACTTTGCGGCGACGATCAAATTCAGCCACCATCGCATGAACCGCATCTTGTGGCCCTGTTAGTGCTTCAAGACCTCCATATTGTGCGGACGCATTGACACACGAAAATGAATTGACTGCGAGCTTACGCGCCGCGTCATAGAGTGGCTTCGGCCAGACAGAATAACCCATCCGCCAGCCAGTCATCGCATAAGTTTTTGACCAGCCATCGAGCAGAATGAGACGATCACGGATCTCTGGATAAGCAAGCAGGGTCTGATGTTGCTCACCATCATAGGTCATTTGCGCGTAAATTTCGTCGGACATGATTGCAACATCGGGGAAGCGCTCAAGACCTTTTACCAGTTTATCGATTTCCGATTTTGGCGTCACGCCGCCTGTTGGGTTTGCAGGGGAATTGATGATGAGCAGCCGTGTTTTCGGTGTAATCAGGGAAAGTGTTTCGTCGGCTGAAAATGCAAAGCCGTTTTCCTCGCGGATCGGTACGGGTACGGCTTTTGCGCCGGTAAATTCGATCATCGAGCGATAAATTGGAAAGCCTGGATCGGGATATAGGATTTCGGCGCCGGGTTCTCCAAACATCAGGATGGCCATAAACATTGTCACCTTCCCGCCTGGAACGATCATCACAAGCTCGGGCGAGACTTCGACATTAAAGCGCTTTTTGAGATCGGCCGAAACGGCCTCGCGCAGAGGTAGGATGCCCGTTGCGGGCGTATAACCATGGTGGCCGTCACGCAGGGCCTTAATCGCCGCTTCGACAATATTTTCCGGGGTTCGGAAGTCCGGTTGTCCGATCCCTAGGTTGATAATATCCCGGCCTTGGCGTTGCAATTCAGTCGCTCGGGCAAGAACGGCGAAGGCATTTTCTTCTCCAATCCGTGAAAAGGCGTCGATGATATGCAGCATGAGCAGGGCTCCTCCGTCCAAGATGTTGGACCTAACCTTATTGATTTCTGGTTGCATTTAGGGCGATGGTAGGTAGGAAATCAATGCGCATGTGAGAATTCTTGTTTGCATGCCTAATGAGACACAATGGGAGATCAAAATGGCCGCGCCAAAAAAAGCCTCGGTAAAAAAGACACAACCGAAGAATTCGACTGTTAAAGCGGTCTCCAAGCCCAAGGGTATCAAGAAGCACCAGCTCCGCTCTAAGCTGTGGTTCGATAATCCTGAAAATCCGGGCATGACGGCGCTCTATTTGGAGCGGTATCTGAATTTTGGTCTCACGCGCGAAGAGCTCCAGTCGGGTAAGCCAATCATCGGTATTGCTCAGACGGGATCTGATTTGTCGCCGTGCAATCGGCACCACCTTGATCTGGCGAAGCGTGTTCGTGAGGGTATTACGGCTGCTGGTGGCGTCGCTTTCGAGTTTCCGGTTCATCCGATTCAGGAAACGGGCAAGCGCCCAACGGCCTCACTTGATCGTAATCTTGCCTATCTGGGGCTTGTGGAAGTCCTTTACGGCTATCCGCTCGATGGTGTTGTGCTAACGACAGGCTGCGACAAAACGACCCCGGCCTGCATTATGGCGGCGGCCACCGTCAATATTCCTTCGATTGTGCTCTGTGGCGGGCCCATGCTGAACGGCTGGTACCATGGTGAGCGCACCGGTTCGGGCACCGTCGTTTGGCGTCAACGCGAGCGGCTTGCTGCTGGCGAAATTAATTATGATGAATTCATGGAAATCGTGGCTTCGTCTGCGCCATCCGTTGGCCATTGCAACACGATGGGTACAGCGTCAACCATGAACTCATTGGCCGAAGCGCTCGGCATGACATTGCCAGGATGCGCCGCTATTCCAGCTCCTTATCGTGAGCGCGGACAAATTGCCTATGAGACGGGTGTTCGTGCGGTTCAAATGGTTTGGGAAGATCTGAAGCCATCCGATATCATGACGCGTGAAGCCTTTGAAAATGCGATTATCGTGAATTCGGCTATTGGCGGATCAACCAATGCACCTATTCATATCAATGCGATTGCGCGTCATATCGGCGTCGATTTGAAGGTCGAAGATTGGCAGAAGATCGGTCATAAGGTTCCTTTGCTCGTTAATTTGCAGCCAGCCGGAAAATATCTCGGTGAAGAATTCCACCGCGCGGGTGGTGTTCCTGCTGTCATTAATGAATTGATGAAAAAGAAGCTTATCCGTGAGGGAGCGCTTACGGCCAATGGCAAGCCAATGGGCGAGAATTGTGCCACCACGACCGTGATCGATAAGGATGTTATTTTCCCGATCAACAAGCCTTTGAAAAAGGACGCTGGCTTCCTTGTTCTGAAAGGTAATTTGTTTGATAGCGCTGTGATGAAGACGAGCGTTATTTCAGATGAATTCCGCGCGCGCTATCTCTCCAATCCAAACGACCCGGAAGCGTTTGAGGGGCGCGCTATCGTCTTCGAAGGCCCTGAAGATTATCACCATCGTATCGATGATCCAAAATTGAAGATTGATGCCAATTGCATGCTGTTTATTCGTGGTACGGGCCCTATCGGTTATCCGGGTGCGGCTGAAGTCGTAAACATGCAGCCCCCTGCGGCGCTGATCAAGAAGGGTATTATGGCCTTGCCATGTATTGGCGATGGTCGCCAATCGGGCACTTCCGGATCGCCTTCGATTCTGAATGCTTCGCCTGAAGCTGCTGCCAATGGTGGATTGGCGATCTTGCGCACGAATGATCGCGTGCGGATTGATCTTAAAAAAGGCACCGCTGACATTTTGATCTCGAAAGAGGAGTTGGCGCAGCGCCGTGCGGATCTCATGAAACATGGCGGCTTCCAATATCCTGCAAGCCAGACCCCATGGCAGGAAATTCAGCGCAGCATGGTGGATCAGCTGTCGGACGGCATGGTCCTGAAGCCGGCAGTTAAATATCAACGCGTTGCTCAAAAATTTGGCGTCGCGCGCGATAACCACTAGGCTTATTAATCCTATCCTTCGATTGTGCTTGTGATGGTCGGGCTAATCCCGACCATCATTAATAAGAGGCAAAAGTGTTTGCGTTCTTAACCTCTTACCTTGAACCAGAATTCCTTCATCGAAAAGCTCGCCGAACGCCATGTCTGCAAATAATAGTGTTTCAGTTCCCGATCCGATCAGCGGTCTCCTTATCGGGAAAGAACTTGATGCGCATCCTGCACCGCGCCCTGAGCGGGTCGTAATAGAAGGGCAGTATGTTCGGTTGGAGCCGCTTGATTCCGCTAAGCATACGGACAATCTTTTTGCCGCTTCCCATGGTCCCGATAAAGATGTCATTTGGCAATATTTATTTGAACCGCCATTTGAAGATCTAGCCGCATTTCGAGCCCATATTGAGCGCAAGTCAGCTTCTGAAGATCCATTGTTTTATGCGATCATTGATAAGGCTTCAGGTAAAGCTGTTGGCTATGAGACCTTGATGCGGATCGACACCGTCCATCGTGTTATTGAAGTTGGTAACATCATGTACGGCTCACCGCTTCAAAAAACGCCCGGTGCTACTGAGGCACAATATCTTTTGATGCGATATATTTTTGATACCCTCGGATATCGCCGTTATGAATGGAAATGTAACGCTTTAAACGAACCATCAAGACGCGCAGCTGTCCGGTTTGGGTTTTCTTTTGAGGGAATATTCCGCCAGCATATGATGGTGCGTGGCAGAAACCGCGATACAGCATGGTACTCCATTCTCGATTCAGAGTGGTCAAAACAAAAGGCTGCGTTTGAAGCATGGTTATCGCCCAGCAATTTTGACACGTCGGGGCAGCAAAAAAGACGATTAAGCGAATTCAAATAAAATAAGGGAGAGACGACAATGGCGGGACGTTTAAAAGGAAAGATTGCGGTTGTAACGGCCGCTGGCCAAGGGATCGGCCGGGCGATTGCCGAGGCTTTTGTTCGCGAAGGTGCAATCGTTTGGGCGACCGATCGTGACACGGATAAATTAGAGGGCCTTTCCCGCGCCAAGCGCCGGAAGCTTGATGTGCTGTCGGATAAAGCCGTCAATAGCTTTGCTGAAAAGGTTGGAACGATTGATATTCTCGTCAACGCCGCAGGCTTTGTGCATCATGGCACCGTGCTTGAGTGCGACGATAAAGATTGGGATTTTTCGATGAATCTCAATGTCAAATCAATGCACCGTACGATTAAGGCCTTCATGCCTGGTATGCTAGCCAAAGGGCATGGCTCCATCGTCAATATTGCATCAGGCGCAGGATCCGTCAGAGGTATTCCAAACCGTTATGTTTACGGTGCATCCAAAGCGGCCGTCATCGGCTTAACGAAAGCTGTTGCAGCTGATTTTATCAAAAAGGGTATTCGTGCGAACGCGATTTGCCCAGGTACGATTCAATCTCCGTCGCTTGATGAGCGCATCGTGACCTTGGCAAAAACCCAAGGCATTACGGAAGCTGCTGCACGTCAGGCCTTTATTGATCGCCAGCCGATGGGTCGCCTCGGAACAGCTGAGGAAATTGCCATGTTGGCGGTTTATTTGGCATCTGACGAGTCAAGTTATACCACTGGACAGATCCATCTTGCCGATGGCGGTTTTGCGCTTTAACCCCTAATTGAGGTCAATTTTATGCATATTCTCATCATCGGTGCTGCGGGCATGGTCGGCCGCAAGCTGGCAAATCAGCTCGCAAAAGACGGTCATCTTGGTGGCAAAGAAATTACAAAAGCAACCTTACATGATGTTGTCGAGCCGACAGCACCTAGCGGTGCGAAGTTCTCGTCGACCCTCATCGCATCTGACTTCTCGCTTCCGGGCGAGGCTGCAAAGCTGGTTGCCGGTCGACCGGATGTCATTTTTCATTTAGCGGCGATCGTATCTGGCGAGGCGGAACAAAATTTTGACCTCGGCTATCGCATCAATCTTCATGGCACGATGGAGCTCTTTGCGGCTATTCGCGCGGTGGGTGATGGCTATCGGCCGCGTGTTGTGTTCACATCGTCCATCGCTGTTTATGGCGCTCCATTTCCGGATGCCATTGGCGATGAATTCTTTACGACGCCTCTGACTTCTTATGGGACGCAAAAGGCGATCGGCGAATTATTATTGGCCGATTATTCCCGTAAAGGTTTCTTTGATGGTATTGGTATTCGCCTGCCGACTATTTGCGTGCGTCCGGGCAAGCCTAATAAGGCGGCATCGGGCTTCTTTTCCAATATTATTCGCGAGCCTTTAGCAGGTCATGAAGCCGTACTTCCGGTTTCAGAAAGCGTTCGTCATTGGCATGCTAGCCCGCGTTCTGCGGTTGGTTTTTTAATGCATGCGGCAACGCTTGATTTGAACCTTGTTGGCCCACGGCGGAATTTGGCGATGCCGGGTCTGTCTGTGACAGTTGGTGAACAGATCGAAGCTTTGAGAAAGGTTGCGGGAGAAAAGGTTGTGGCGCGTATTAGGCGCGAGCCTGATCCAGCCATCATCAAGATTGTCGATGGCTGGGCAACGCGGCTTGATGCCAAGCGTGCAACCTCTCTCGGGTTTAAAGCGGAAGCGACGTTTGAAGAAATTATCCGCGTTCATATTGAAGATGAATTAGGGGGAAAAATAGCCTGATTGGCTTTTTAGTATTCATCTATAAAAAAGGGGCGGCTAAGTTAGCCGCCCCTTTTTATTGTCTAGGATATAATAATCTTACCAGCTCTTAAAAGGCGTTTCCGCTACAGGCGTAACTGGTGCTTTGCCAGACTGGAACGCGAGAATATTATCAACGACCAATTGGCCCATCAAATTACGGGTATGATGAGAAGCAGAGCCGACATGCGGCAGCAGAACAATATTATCCATCGCGATGAGTTCGGCTGGAACGTGAGGTTCATCTTCGAACACATCAAGACCGGCGGAGAAGATCACCTTATCTTGTAAGGCTTTGATCAGCGCTTTTTCATCAACAACACTGCCGCGACCTATATTGATCAGCACGCCTTTTGGCCCCAGCGCGGCGAGCACTTCCGCGTTAATGGTATGGAATGTTGCAGAACCACCAGGAGCCACACTCAAAAGAATATCAACATCTTTGGCCATGCCAACAAGTGTTGGATAATAGGGATAGGAGACGTCCTTTTGCTGGTTACGACCGTGATAGACAATTTTAAGTCCGAAAGCCTCGCACCGCGCGGCAATGGCTTTGCCGATGCGACCGAGCGCTAATATGCCGACTGTCTTGCCACGTAGCGTATTATGGGTCAGCGGATAGGGCCCCTTTGAAGCCCATTGGCCGGCTCTCAAATAGCGTTCAGATTGTGACAATTCACGCATGGTCATAATAAGAAGTCCCAATGCCGTGTCGGCGACTTCTTCGGTCAAGACATCGGGTGTATTTGAAACGATGATTCCGTGCTGACCCGCCCAAGCGGCGTCTACCGTGTCGTAGCCAACACCAAAATTTGCGACGATCTTGAGGTTAGGGAACTGCGACATATAAGCGCCATCGACTTTGATGTGGCCGCCTGTCGCAATGGCGCCGATCTTTGAAGCATTCTCGCGGATAAAGGCTTCAGGTTCAGTTTTTTCCCAAAGGCAATGAAGGCGGCCTGTCGCTTTTAATCCATCCATGATCAACGGCATCATTGGCTTTGGCATTAGAATTTCATTCGCCGACATAGGGTTTCCTTCTCAATATTTACGACACACGCTTGTAAATGACCGGGTGGGTTGCGTAAAACGGGTATGACCTTTTCTTGATTTCCGCGCAACGCGTGCGATGATCTTTCTGACAAAAATATAAAGCTGGGGGGTAGGTTAGTAATGAAGATTGGGTTTGTAGGACTCGGCGCCATGGGCATGCCAATGGCGGAAAACCTTATAAAAAAGCAGTATTCTGTCACAGGCTTTGATGTTCGGTCCGAAAGTGTGAGTGTTTTCGAGGCGCTCGGCGGCAAAGGGGCTGCTACAGCTGCTCAGGCGGCAGCCAACGCTGATGTCTTGATCGTTATGGTTGTTAATGCAGTGCAAGCCGAAAGCGTACTTTTCGATGCAGGCGCGCTCGATGCAATGGCTCAGGCCGGAACCGTCATTCTTATGGCCACCTGCGCTCCCTCATCGGTCAAGTCGATCGCCGCCCGCATCGCTGCGACGGGGCGCCACATCATCGATGCGCCTGTCTCTGGCGGCATTATTGGTGCCAAGGGTGGTACGCTCACCATTATGGCGTCGGCACCTAAGCCGGTTTTCGATAAACTTCATCCTGTACTTTCCACCCTGGGCGATAAGCTGTTTCATGTCGGTGAAGAACCAGGCCAAGGCGCGGCGGTAAAAACCGTCAACCAATTGCTGTGTGGGGTTCACATTGCGGTTGCAGCCGAAGCTGTAGCTTTGGCGGAGAAAGCGGGAATTGATGGCAAGCTAGCGCTGGAGATTCTGGGCGGCTCAGCCGCGGCAAGTTGGATGCTCAACAATCGCGGCCCGCGCATGTTCGAGGAAGAGCCGATTGTCGCAAGCGCGGTTGATATTTTCGTTAAAGACCTCGGCATTGTCGTTGATGCGGGCAGGTCTTCAAAGACGCCGCTGCCGATCGCTTCAGCAGCCTTACAAATGTTTCTCGCGGCATCCGCCATGGGACTCGGATCAAAAGACGATAGCCAAGTCGTCGAAGCCTATCGGCATATCGCCGGACTAAAAAAGTAATCAGGGAAGGACATAAAATGACTCAGGAAACAATCGGTTTTATCGGCGTGGGCTTTATGGGCCACGGAATGGCGAAGAATATCGTTGAAAAAGGCTATCCTCTTACCGTGATCGGACATCGCAACCGTGCCCCGATTGAGGATCTGATTACGCGTGGTGCAAAAGAAGCCAAGAGCGTCAAGGCGCTCGCTGAAGCCTCTACCATCGTCTTCCTGTGTGTAACAGGCTCGAAAGAAGTTGAAGCGGTATTGCGTGGGCCGGATGGCCTCGTTGCCAATTTGCCAAAGGGTGCGCTGATCGTTGATTGCTCAACATCTGATCCGACATCAACCATGGCGTTGTTCAAAGAATGCGAAGCCCATGGCATTACGCTTGTTGATGCCCCTCTTGGCCGCACACCAAAAGAGGCATGGGAAGGCACGCTCGATACGATGGTTGGTGCAACGGACGCCGTGTTTGAGCGTTTGAAGCCTGTGTTGGCAACATGGTCGGGTCGCGCTGTTCATATTGGTGGACCAGGTGATGGCCATAAGATGAAATTGATCAATAATTTCCTCTCGCTTGGCTATGCCGCGCTTTATTCCGAGGCGATGGTATTGGCGCAGAAGGTTGGGATTACGCCGGATCGTTTTGATAGCGTCATTCGCGGTGGCCGTATGGATTGCGGCTTCTATCAGACCTTCATGAAATATACGCTAGAGCGCGATCGTGATGCGCATAAATTTACCCTTGGCAATGCGTTCAAGGATATGCGGTATCTTGAATCAATGGCGGATGATGCAGGCATCGCTAATCCGCTCGGTAATGCAGTTAAGAACGCTTATGCCGTTGCAATTAACGGTGGGCGCGCGAATGATTTCGTACCAATGCTCGCCGATGTGATTGCGGAAGCAAACGGAACGTCACTCGAAAAGAAGTGATTGCAAAAAAGATTTAGTCAGCAGCGGCAGGGGTAATTCCCTGCCGTTTGCGTTCGCGGGCTAAAAGATATAGCCCCGAACCAATCACAATCATGCCACCCAAAAGCGTAAAGCCATCAGGTACATCTCCAAAGATAAAATACCCTAAAATCACCATCCAAAGAAGTTGGGTGTAGATGAAGGGCGAAAGAATATAGGCAGGTGCAAATCGATGCGCCTTGATCAGCGCAAAATGGCCCAAAGCGGCGTATGCACCAAGGGCCACCATTGTCATCGCCGTGAAAAGATCGGGCGGATTTTGCCAAAACCATGGGAGCACTGGCGTTAACAAAATGGCACCAACGGTGCCTGAGTAAACAAGAGTTGTCTCCGTTGAATCATGCGCCGCAAGATGCCGCGTCATGATGGCGTACATCGCATAGCAAAACACGCCGCAAACAGAGAGAATGGCTACGGGGTGAATACCGCCAAAACCCGGACGCGCGACAACCAGCACGCCCAAAAATCCAACGATGATGGCGATCAAGCGGTCACGGCTAATTCGCTCGCCCAGCAGTGGGCCCGAAAGTAGGGCTATTAATAAAGGTGTTGCAAAGGCGATAGAGATCGTTTGCGACAGCTGTAGATAGTTCACAGCAATAAAATTGAGCAGCGTTGACGTAAAGAGAAACAGTGATCGAATGGCCTGTAGGCCGGGTTTCTTTGTTTTTAATACCCCTGGCTTTGTGCGGGGATTGATAACGATCATCACAAAGACGACACTGAACACATAGCGTGACCATACGGTTTCCATAGTCGGAATAATATGATTCAGCCATTTGGCGGATGTATCGAGTAGCGAAAATAAAAAGAAGGATCCTGCTATCAGCGCAATTCCCATAAGGCGCTGGCGGGCTAACTCGGAAGGACCGTGGTCAGAAGGTAACAGTTTAGACGTCATTGTTATAATTTCTTGCTGAGGTTTACGAATAATAACGCCTAATCACTTGCACTGCGACCTCTGGGTAAGCTGATCTCCGTTGCATCTCTGTCACGGCTACAGGATAGATCGGTGCGTGCAAGATGGGCTGCGAATCATGGTCGAGTCGAAAACTGAGATATCGTTTGTTGAAGCCATTCGGCTTTGGTTGCGTATTGGCTGCCTGTCATTTGGGGGCGCTCCAGCCCAAATCGCGATGCTCCATAAAAGCGTTGTGGACGAGCGTAAATGGATCGACGAGACGACATTTTTGCACGCCTTGAATTTTTGCATGTTGCTTCCGGGCCCTGAAGCCCAACAGCTCGCGACCTATATTGGCTGGCGTTTGCATGGCGTTAAAGGGGGGCTGGCGGCAGGCACGTTGTTTGTTCTGCCGGGTGCCATTGTGATGTTAGGGCTGTGTTTGGTTTATGCCTTGCTTGGCCATGTTCCGTTTGTTTCAGCTTTATTTTTTGGGCTCAAAGCGGCGGTGCTGGCGGTGGTGGTCGAGGCGGTCATGCGAATCGCCAAGCGTGCCTTTAAGACGCGCGCCATGGTCGGCTTGTCCGTTGCTTCTTTTATTGCGATCGGGTTGCTCGGCGTACCGTTTCCGGCGCTCGTCCTCGGTGTTGCTGCTTTAGCCTATGGCATCAGCCCTTTTGTACCGCAGGCCTTTGCGCTCGCCATTCCGCCGAAAGCAGAAGACGTTATCCCATCGGGTCAGAGCCTGCGCACGGTTAGCACGATCTTCGTATGGCTGACGATCTGGTTTGCGCCCTTAGCCCTTGTTGCGCTGATCCTTGGTTCCGATCATCGCCTCGTCGATATTGGCTTATTCTTTGCCAAATTGGCCACTGTCACCTTTGGCGGGGCCTATGCGCTGCTCGCTTGGCTCGCGCAAGCAGCCGTTGAAAGCAAAGGATGGCTTCAGCCCCATGAAATGGTGGATGGCCTTGGATTGGCTGAAACGACGC
>Ga0209188_1003143_pt1 | contig 11622 bp, 7 predicted proteins | sample C_130625_EF_Meta_FD_187307 | JGI IMG/M metagenome (GOLD analysis project Ga0209188, IMG submission 187307) | Freshwater microbial communities from Lake Croche, Canada to study carbon cycling - C_130625_EF_MetaG (SPAdes) (version 2) | ecosystem: Environmental > Aquatic > Freshwater > Lake | place...
GACCACCAACAACCAAATCTTGGATGAACAGGTTCGATCGCTAAGTTCAGACCAAAACTTGGCTAACGCAGCCTCAGAACTTGGAATGGTCACCAACGCTAACCCGGTTTACCTGCGCCTCGCCGATGGCAAAGTGATTGGCCGCCCGCAGGTTGCAAGCGCCAACAGTGGCGTAAGAATTGGCAAAAACGTGGTGCCCAACGCCGCCTTGGTTTCGGTAACGACCAAAGAGGCCCTAGACGCCGCAACCGCCGCAGCCGCATTAGCCTCTGAAGCCGCCAAAAATGCAGCGGCTGTGTCTCAAGCAGCTGCGCTTCACCCCGCTAAATCGCTGACCACCAAGGTCGCCGCCGAAACTGCTCAAATCGGCAATGTCGCTACCTCAAAAACTGCGGCCTCAGCGATAGTTTTGGCTTCAAGTGGAATTCCTGTTTCGCCAACAAACTAGTCGATTTAGGTAGGGCAAATGCGCAACAATTCGCCCGCTAAGCGCCGGTTGGGCCGATTAATGATCGGCATGTTTTTGATAGCGGTTATGTGTGTCGGGCGGCTCATCCAATATCAGGTTTTCGAAGCTTCAGCCATAAACGCCGTATCTTTTGACAAACGAGCTGTTCACCACACGATTCCCGCGGTTCGCGGCGACATTATCGACGCCAACGGTGTGGTTTTGGCTACCACCGTAATTCGTTACGACGTGAATGCAGCGCCCGACATCGTAAAACCGGTCACCCGCATCGTCGACGGCCAAGCCGTAACTCGCACACCAAGCGACATCGCCGCCGAGCTTTCGCCGATTCTTGGAATGCCGGCAGCCGACATCCTGCTAAAAATCACCGGAACTTCGAAGTATGCAAATATCAAAAAGAAAGTGAGCGCCACCGATTGGCGGCTCATTGAGAAGCTCGACATTCCCTGGATTTTTAGTGACAAAGTGCCGGTGCGGGTTTATCCAAACGGTGCTATCGCCGGAAACCTGATCGGGTTTTTGGGCAGCGACGGCACACCCTTGGCGGGCTTAGAGCGCACCATGAATGAGTGCTTGGCCGGTGTTGACGGCGAAGAAACCTATGAGAGCGGTGGCGACGGCATCAAGATTCCGGCGAGCACTGTTACGACTCGCAAAGCCCGAAACGGTTCGACTGTTGTGGTCACCATTCACAACGACCTGCAATATGCAGCCCAGCAAATCATGACGAACTATGTCAAGTCAGAGCGAGCCGATTGGGGGAGCGCCGTTGTGGTTGAGGCAAAGACCGGAAAAATTTTGACGGCCGCGGAATATCCTTCGGTTGACCCAAACGTATTTTTTGACAGCGACGCCGCAGACCGCGGGTCAAGAATTTTTCAATCAACGTTTGAACCCGGTTCAACCATGAAAACTATGGCCGCCGCAACAGCGATTGACGTTGGCGAAGCAACGCCGGCCACTCAGGTAAAGGCTCCGCAAACCCTTCACCTGCCTTGGGGCGACACAATCAGCGACTCGCACGCCCACCCGACTCAAAAGCTAACCCTCACCGGAGTTTTGCGCGACTCGTCAAACACCGGAATCGTTCAAATCGTCAAAGGCGTGCCAGCGAAAACCCGTTATGACTATTTGAAAAAATTTGGAATCGGCTCAAAAACTGCAGTCGGTTTCGAAGGCGAGTCGGGCGGAATCATGAGCCCTCCGAGCCAATGGGACAAGCTGACAAACCTTGTGACCATGTTTGGTCAAGGCTTGGCGGTTACCCCGATTCAAACCGCTTATTTTTATCAAACCATCGCTAACGGTGGAACCCGATTGCCAGCCCAGTTAGTGGCCGGATGCAAGGGCGCGGATGGCAAACTCGTGGCACCAGCTTTGCCCGCACCGACCCAAGTTTTGAGCCCGGCCAGCGCTCGAAGCACCGTTGACATGCTCGAAAAAGTAGTTGAGCAGGGCGGAATCGGGCGCACGGCTGGGATCCCCGGTTGGCGAATCGGCGGCAAGTCGGGAACCGCCCAGCTGCGAGAGGGCAAAGGCTATGGCTACCTGCACGCGATTTCGTTCATCGGTATGGCACCGGCCGAAGACCCGCAGTACGTGCTTGCCGTAACGATTTATAAACCGCGAACGGTGAGCAACTCAATCGGGGCCACCCCGCCGTTCAAAGAAATTATGAACCAGATTCTCAGAACTTTTAGTGTTCCTTTTTCTCAAGGTAAATCCGCCAACATTCCTACCGAGTGGTAAGTCTGCGGGCAAAGCGTGACTTCTAATGGTGAAATTGAGCACATGAAAGAGCAAATACCTCCAATCTTGAGACCCGAGCACGTTGTGCCGGTTGCTTTGCAAGATTTGGCGAACAGCTTTGCCCTTCTTGAGTCGGTAGCCCTCGAAACCACGCCAGCACAAGTCGCCGCGGTTTCGCTCACCGGCATCAGCATGAACACCAACGATTTGCGCCCTGGCGACCTTTTTGTGGCTATGCCCGGACTGAAAACGCACGGAGCCAAGTTCATTTCAAAAGCGCTCGGCGCTGGAGCTGCCGCGGTTGTTACCGACGACGCCGGTGAGCGCGAGTTGCTTGACGCGATCTCGAGTGACGAGCAGCTTTCGGACGCGCTTTTGAAGATTCCAGTCTTATTGCTCGAGAAACCTCGCACCCACTTGGGCGAGCTGGCAGCGTTTGTCTATGGAAACCTCGGCGACAAAATGCCGAAACTCTTTGGAACCACCGGAACCAACGGCAAAACCTCAACCACCTATTTGCTAGAGGGAATTCTGAAACAGCTTGGCGAGACCACCGGGCTGACCTCAACAGCCGAGCGCCACATTGCCGGCGAGGTCATCGTGAGCCGCTTGACGACCCCCGAGTCTCCCGAAATGCAGGCGTTGATTGGCCTCATGCGTGAGCGCAAGGTGAGCGCGGTCGCAATTGAGGTGTCGGCTCAGGCACTAAGTCAGCTTCGGGTTGACGGCATTCACTTTGACGTGGTTGGTTTCACAAACCTCAGCCACGACCACCTCGACGATTACTCAGACATGCCCAGCTACCTCGAAGCAAAAGCTGAGCTGTTTACGCCTCACCGAGCTAAACGCGGCGTGGTCTGCATCGACACCGACTTCGGCGAGCGACTCGCTGAGACAGTCAAAATTGATGTCGTCACCATTGCCTCAAAACCTGAGCTTGCAGCCCAAGCCGATTACTCGGTGCAGCTGCTAGAAGAAACTGCAAAAGATACTTCCTTCAAATTTTTCAATCGGGATAGCGCCTCACTTACCTCAAGTGTTCCTATTCTTGGAGCTCACATGGCTGCCAACGCTGGTCTCGCAATCGCGATGCTGCTAGAGGCGGGTTACGAATTTGATCGAATCGCCGAAGCTATTGCCGGGGGCATCCAGGCCTACCTGCCGGGTCGAACCGAGAATATTTCGGGCGAACACGGGCCAGAGATTTATGTCGATTTTGGCCACAGCCCAGATGCGTTTCTAAACACCTTGGCCGCGGTTCGCAAAGTAACCCCCGGCAAGCTCATTTTTGTGTTTGGTGCCGACGGAGATCGCGACTCAACGAAGCGACCGGCTATGGCCAGGGTGGGAGCCGAGGGTTGCGATATTTTGGTGATCACCGACCATCATCCGCGTTTTGAAGACCCGGCTTCGATTCGCGAATCGTTGGTCAAGTCGGCGCTCGAAGCTCGGCCAGAGTTGACTGTCTATAACATTTCGCCTCCAGAAGCTGCGATTCGCAAGGCAGTTTCGTTAGCAAGCGAGGGTGACGCTATTTTGTGGTGTGGGCCTGGTCACCAGGATTACCGCGACATCCAGGGCGTGCGCACTCCGTACTCAGCCCGTCATGAGGCTCGCGAAGCGCTAAAAGAACACGGCTGGTCATGATAAAACTTTCGTTGGCCGAGGTGGCTGCCGCGATTGGCGGCCAACTGGTTGCGCCGAGCGGGCTTTCGCTCGAGTCAACCGGCGAGCTCGTGGTTAGCGCCTCAGTCGAAACCGACTCACGCCTGGTTCAAAGCGGCTCCCTGTTTTTTGCTAAACCAGGTGAGGTTACCGACGGTCACCTGTTTGTCGGTCGCGCCGCTGACGCGGGCGCGGTGGCCTCGGTCGTTGAACATCGCGTGGATGACGCCTCGCACCACCCACAAATCGTTGTTGAAAACGTAGTGCTCGCGCTGGGCAGGCTGGCAGCCGCGGTGCTTGCCAAAGTGCGCTCGGCTGGCGACATAAAAGTTATCGGCATCACCGGGTCAAACGGCAAAACCACCACCAAAAACATTTTGCGCGCGATTTTGAGCCAGGTTGGCCCGACCGTTTCGCCTATCGAAAGCTACAACAACGAGGTGGGTGCGCCGATTTCGGTGCTCAAAATCGACTATCAGACACGGTTTTTGGTTGCCGAGCTTGGTGCTGGCGGGCTCGGCAGCATTCGCTACCTTGCCGAGATGATTCAGCCCGACGTTGGGGTTCTGCTTAAGGTGGGCCTGGCTCACGTAGGAGAGTTCGGCGGCATCGAAGCCACAGCAAAAATCAAGGGCGAACTTCTAGACGTTATGGACGAGCTCGCCGCGGCCGGACGGGCTAACCAGCTGATTGCAAATCTTGACGACAGCTATGTGCGCGAGCAGGTTGGCAAGCATCCGAGTCTTAATGTCACTTGGTTTGGCACCAACAGCGATGCGGACTATCGAGCCTCACGCCCCGAGATCTCTTTGGATGCGACAACTTTCGACCTCAGCTGGCCGACCGCCACGAGCGACAAGGCACAGTCTGCCGAGCCGAGTGTCGAGTCCGTGAAGCTTCGGATTCTTGGAGAACACCACGTTATGAACGCTCTCGCGGCGATTTCGGTAGCTGACCGACTCGGGGTTTCTCGCGCGGTGACTCTGAAGGCGGTTGAAAGCGTCGATTTGGCTGAGCGCTGGCGAATGCAGGTTTTGAAGCGAAGCGACGGCGTCACAGTCATTAACGACGCCTATAACGCAAGCCCAGACAGTGTCAAGGCTGCGCTGCAAACTTTGGCTCAGCTTGGGCGCCAAGGCCACCGCACCATCGCCGTGCTCGGCGAAATGGCTGAGCTCGGGCAGTTTTCGCGCAGTGAACACGATGCGATTGGTCGACTGGTGGTGCGCTACAACATCGATCAGCTCGTCGTGGTCGGTCAGGCCGCTCGCCTGATTCACATGGGTGCGAGCTTAGAAGGTTCTTATGACGGCGAATCAAAATTTTTTGAAAGCGCCTCCGAGGGTTTGACCTATCTTCGTGGAATGCTAACTGAAGGCGATATCGTGTTGGTCAAGTCTTCGAAGTCTGCCAACCTGCGCTATTTAGGTGACGATCTTTTGGAGGTTTCGGCGTGAGAGCAATAATGGTTGCCGGCGCACTCGGCCTCGTCTTCACACTTTTTGCAACTCCGGGTTTCATTTGGTTGTTTCGCAAATGGCGCTGGGGTCAGTTCATCCGCGATGATGGACCTCAAACCCACCACACCAAACGTGGCACGCCGACTATGGGTGGAATCGTAATTATTTTGGCCTCGGTGCTCGGCTATTTTGGAGCAAAACTTTTCAACGGCGAGGTTCCAACTGCTTCGGCCCTGCTGGTGCTTTTTATGATGGTTGGTCTGGGCCTCGTTGGTTTCGCCGACGATTACATAAAGACCCACAAGCAGCGCAGTTTGGGGCTAACCGGCTGGGCCAAAATGGCCGGGCAAGCGGTGGTTTCAATAGCTTTTACCTGGATGGCGCTCAGCCTGCCCGACGTTCACGGCGTAAACCCGGCTTCGACTCGCATCTCAATGTTTCGCGACCTGCCGATCAACCTGTTTTTTGCTGAGCACTGGGAGATTTGGGGGCCGATTCTAGGCATCGTTTTGGTGCAGGTTTGGTTTTACATTCTCACCTCGGCCGCCTCAAACGGGGTAAACATTGCTGACGGACTCGACGGTTTGGCTGCTGGCTCGGCCATTATGGCGATTGGTGCGTTTGCGGTTATTGGGTTTTGGAAGTTCAACCAGAGCTGCCTGAACCCCGGTCACCTCACCGGTTGCTACAACACTCGAGACCCGCTCGATTTGGCGGTTGTTGCAGCTGCGATAGTTGGCGCTCTCATCGGCTTTTTGTGGTGGAACACGGCCCCGGCGCATCTTTACATGGGAGACACCGGTTCGCTCGGTCTCGGTGGTGCGCTCGCGGCCCTCGCGATTACCTCTCGCACCGAACTTTTGCTGTTGCCAATCGGTGGTCTTTTTGTGATTGTGACTGGTTCGGTGATTTTGCAACGCATCTATTTCAAGCTCACCGGCGGCAAACGAATCTTTTTGATGAGCCCGCTTCACCACCACTTTGAGCTCAAAGGTTGGGCCGAAGTGACAGTTGTGGTTCGTTTCTGGATCATCTCGGGCATTTGCGTTTTGGTGGGCGTCGGTCTCTTTTATGCCGAATGGCTCAAGCGTTAGAACTAATGAACGCCACCGTTTCGTCAAACGACGCAGATAAAAACTTGGATGACCTCGTCAGCTGGCGGGCCGATTGGCGCGGGCTTCGAGCAGTGGTGGTTGGGTTAGGCGTTACTGGTTTTTCGGTGGCTGACACGCTTGCAGAACTTGGTGCTGAAGTTTTGGTGATTGCCGAGACCGCCGACCCAGACCAGGTCGACATTCTTGACGTTCTCGGGGTGGCCCACAAAATCGGTGCACAAATCTTGCCCGCCAACTTTGATTCGGCAGGCGGCACTCGAGAAATCCTTGAGTCTCACGCCCCTCAGGTGCTCATCGTTTCACCAGGGGTGGTTCCAACGTCACCGATTTTGTTCTGGGCCGCGGCCCACGAGGTTGCAGTCTGGGTAGACATCGAACTCGCCTGGCGCCTGCGTGATAAAACCGACAAGATCGCCGACTGGATTCTCGTAACCGGAACCAACGGCAAAACCACCGTCACGCAACTGACCGAAACGATGCTGGTTGCAGGCGGTTTGCGGGCGGCCTCTGGCGGCAACATCGGAACCCCGATGCTCGACCTAATGCGCGACCCAATCGGCTACGACGCTGTTGTGGTTGAGTTGTCGAGCTTTCAGTTACATTACCTTTCGCCTGGGCAAATCCTGCCGCTCTCGAGCGTTTGCTTGAACCTCGCCGACGACCACCTTGACTGGCACGGCAGTTTCGAGGCCTACGGGTCGGCCAAAGCTAAGGTCTACGAGCAGACGCTTGTGGCCTGCGTTTATAACCTGCAAGACGCCCGCACCGAGGCGATGGTTGAAAACGCAGATGTCACCGAGGGCGCACGCGCGATTGGTTTCACCATTGGGGCTCCCGGGCTGAGTCAAGTGGGGTTCGTTGAAGATATTTTGGCCGACCGCGCTTTTCTAGACGATCGCAAAAACACGGCTCTCGAAATCGCAACCGTCGAAGACATTGAGAACATCGGGGTAATAACTCCACACCTTCTGGCCAACGTTGCCGCAGCCACCGCCTTGGCTCGCAGCGCCGGGGTTCAACCGTTTGCCATTCGTGAGGCGATTCGGAGTTTCAAACTCGACTCGCATCGAATCGAGTTGGTCGGTGAGTGGGGCGGCATCCGATGGTTTGATGATTCTAAAGCGACCAACCCACACGCCGCCGCCGCGTCTTTGGCGTCGTTTGAAAAAGTAGTTTGGGTTGTTGGGGGTTTGTTGAAGGGGGTTGACGTGACGCCGATGATTCAGCGTTTCAAGTCGAAAATTCGTGGGGCAATCGTCATTGGTGTTGACCAACAGCCGGTTCTCGAGGCTTTCGCCAAGGCAGCTCCGGCCGTTCCCATTTTTGCGGTTGCGCCGGGGCTTGAGAAGTCTGCGGATGACGCCCGTCGCGTGATGCTCGCTGCGGCCGAAGCGGCGCGCGATTGGGCAACCGAGGGCGATGTGGTCTTGTTAGCCCCAGCCGCCGCGTCTATGGATCAGTTCGTTGACTACGCCGACCGTGGCTTGTCTTTCGCGGTTGCGGCCAAGGCGGTCAACTCCTAATGGCAAAAGTGAAACTTTCAAGGGGTGACGCCCGACTCCGCCCGAATATGGCTGGCATCGTCAGCTATCTGTTTGGTCGCCAGTCTCTCAATTTCTACATGCTGTTGGGCACGACGCTATTTATTGTCGTTTACGGGTTGGTGATGGTTCTCTCGAGTTCGTCGGTTTCGTCGCTCACTTCAACCAGTAATCCCTACGCAGTGTTCACCAAGCAGTTACTTTATGTCTCGATGGGCCTGATCGGAATGTTGGGTTTTTCAATCCTTCCGGTTTCGCGTCTCAAGGCACTATCCAAATGGCTTTTTATCGGGGCCATCGGTATGCAATTTTTGGTTTTGTTCACTGGGTTGGGCGTTTCGGTTGCCGGTAACCGAAACTGGCTGGATCTTGGCCCTTTTAGGTTGCAGCCCTCTGAATTCATCAAACTCGGTTTGATTTTGTTTCTTTCGAAACGTTTCTGGGCTCGTCAACACGAAATCTATGACTTGAAACGCTACGTTCAACACGGCTGGCTTTTTGTGATTCTTGGAGTGGGCGTCGTTATTTGGGGAAGAGACCTAGGAACCTCCCTCGTTATTTTGCTAATTGCCTTTGGAATCACCTATCTGAGTGGCGTTGACGGCAAACACATCCGGTTGCTGTTGGTAACAAGCGCTGCGTTCGTCCTCTTCTTTTTGGCTCAGGGCTCGTCAAGATCGGGTCGTATTACAGCTTGGTTGAGCGGAGCCACCGATGACACCTCAAATTACGCCTGGCAATCACAACACGGAATTTGGGCTCTCGCCGCGGGCGGTTGGTTTGGTTCGGGGCTCGGAAACTCTGAGCTCAAATGGTCGTGGATTCCTGAAGTTGACAACGACTACATCTTTGCGGTGATAGGTGAAGAGACCGGCTTGGTCGGGGCAACCCTGGTGATTGGGCTTTTTGTGTTTTTGGTCACTCGAATGCGCAACCTTTATTTGAGAACCGACGATGTTTTTATGCGAAACGTTACCGCCGGCGTTATGGTCTGGATCGGTTTTCAGGCACTAATCAACATTGCGGTGGTGGTGCAGTGGTTGCCGGTTCTTGGTGTTCCGCTGCCGTTGATTTCGGCCGGTGGTTCGTCTTTGATCAGTGCGATGCTGGCGATTGGCGTGCTGTTGTCTTTTGAAAGGCAAATTCAGCGGGATGAAGACGGCGCAAGCCGAGGACGCTCAACTAAAGCCCGTGACTCTAGGCTTGTGAACCGATGACCCGCTTTTTATTGGCCGGTGGAGGCACCGGCGGGCATGTCAACCCGATGTTAGCTTTGGCCGACGCCATCAAACATGATGATTTTGAAAATCGAATCTGGGCTTTGGGAACAGCCGAGGGGCTTGAGTCTCGTTTGGTTCCCGAGCGTGGTTACGACCTGCTGACCATTGAACGACTTCCTTTTCCGCGCCGAGTCAATGCTTATGCGTTTGGTTTTCTAGGTCGTTTCTTAGCTGCCGTGAAGCAGGTTGAAGGTTATCTAAAGGAGCACCGAGTAGATGTTGTGGTTGGCTTTGGGGGATACGCCAGCGCACCAGCCTACCTAGCTGCCAGGCGCCTGAATATTCCGATTGTGGTTCACGAAGCCAATGCTCTGCCTGGAATGGCAAACCGCTGGGCCTCGCGCTTTGCGGCGGCGACCGCGGTTGCTTTTAGCAACACGAGACTTCGAAACCTAACTTTTGTGGGCATGCCTTTGCGACACGAAATTGAAATGCTCGCGCAAAATGGGGTTTCGGCCGAGCAACGGGCGAATGCTCGGAAAACCTTTGGATTGCAGGGAGATTCCCCAACACTTTTGGTAACTGGCGGTTCGCTCGGCGCCAGAAGCATCAACGAGACGGTTGAAGCTTCGCGGCAGTTGCTGTCGGCGGCCGGCATTCAGGTGCTTCATATTGTCGGCGAGAAATCACCTCTCGAGCCGATTGCCACCAAAGACTACGTGCGTTTAGCCTATTGCGACCAGATGGACCTTGCGATTGCCGCTGCTGATTTCGCCGTTGCCAGAGCTGGAGCTTCAACGGTCAGCGAATTCACGGCGATTGGGCTTCCATCTTGCTACGTTCCTTACCCGGTGGGCAACGGTGAACAAAAATACAACGTTGCCGATGTGGTCGCAGCGGGAGGCTCGCTCACGGTAGCCGATGTTGATTTCAAACCGGACTATGTTTCTGGGGTGTTGATTCCGGAGATTTCAAATTCGCGAGAACTTTCAAAAATGGCGGCCGCCGCCAAATCGGTTGGTGTGTCTGACGGCTCACATCGGCTGCTCGCGCTTATCAAACAAGTTCTCAGCGGCCTGTCGTAATCTAGCTAGGAACAGCCAAAAGGACCAAATGATCAAGCCAGACTTTTCTCAACCAGTGCCAGCCGACCTTGGCAAAGTGCACTTTATTGGCATCGGCGGTTCTGGCATGAGCGGCATAGCGCGCATTTTGTTGGGAATGGGTCACGCCGTGACCGGCAGCGACCTGCGCGACACCTCAAACGTTGCAGCGCTGCGAGAGCTTGGCGCAGAAATTTTTATTGGCCACGATGCTGCCCACCTCGGCAACCCAGACACGGTCGTAGTGACCTCAGCGCTTTGGCCAACGAATCCAGAATATTTGCTTGCCAAAGAACGCGGCATTCCGGTGATTCACCGCTCACAGGCTCTGGCCTACCTAACCACCAAAAAACGTTTGATTGCGGTTGCCGGCGCTCACGGAAAAACCACCAGCACGGGCATGATCATAACGGCTCTGCAGGAACTTGGCGATGACCCGAGTTTTGTCAACGGCGGTGTGATTGCTTCGCTGGGCGCGAGTTCGGGCAGCGGAACATCCGAGCTGTTTGTGATTGAGGCCGACGAATCTGACGGTTCGTTTTTGCACTACGACACCGCAATTGCCCTGATCACCAACGTAGACGCCGACCACCTCGATCACTACGGCAGCATCGAAGCTTTTGACGCCGAGTTTGCCAAGTTTGCGGGTGGGGCCAAAGAATTTGTGGCAATCAACTCAGATGACCCGGGCGCGGTTCGCGTTGCAAAGCTGCTCGTGGGCAAAAAGCTGATTCGCTTCGGCGATGCCGCTGACGCCGATTTGCGCTTGCACTCGGTCGACGCCAGCGGAGCTCAGGTTTCGTTTGCTGTTGAATATGCAGGGCAGACCCTGCGCGCGACCTTGAAAGTGCCCGGCTATCACAACGCAATCAATGCAACCGGGGCCCTCGCGGTGCTGACCGGGCTCGGCTATGACGCTGCTGACGCTTTGGCCGCAATCGCGAGGTTTGGTGGCACCGAACGCCGTTTTGAGCTTCACGGTGAGCGACGCGGGGTCAAAGTTTATGACGACTTTGCGCATCACCCAACCGAAGTGTCGGCAGCCTTGGCTGGTGCTCGCGCAGTTGTTGGTGAACACAAGCTCATCACCGTTTTTCAACCGCACCTTTACAGTCGAACCCGCTTGATGGCCAAAGAGTTTGCCGCCGCGTTGGCAGCTAGCGACGAGGTAGTCGTGCTCGACATTTATGCCGCCAGAGAAGATCCTGAGCCCGGCGTCACCGGCGCGTTGGTCTCTGACGCGTTTGCCAACCAGGCGCAGGTTCACTACGTTGCAAACTGGGATGACGCCCCAGCCGTG
>Ga0209188_1003148_pt1 | contig 11616 bp, 8 predicted proteins | sample C_130625_EF_Meta_FD_187307 | JGI IMG/M metagenome (GOLD analysis project Ga0209188, IMG submission 187307) | Freshwater microbial communities from Lake Croche, Canada to study carbon cycling - C_130625_EF_MetaG (SPAdes) (version 2) | ecosystem: Environmental > Aquatic > Freshwater > Lake | place...
GGCAAGTAAGAACGGGGTTATCTTAGAAAGAACCTATACCTTAAAGCCAAATAGTTATGTCGTAGAGGTACAAAATAAAATCATTAACCAAACACAGAGTCCACTTTCACCATTCATCTATGCAGAGTTAGTAAAAGATGGCAATGTGAAAGCTGAGAGTCAGTTTTATAGTACTTTTACGGGACCGGCAATTTATACCGATAAAGATAAATATAAAGAAATTGAGTTTAGTGATATCGAAAAGAAAAAGGTAAAAATACCAGAAACTCAAGCTCAGGGTGAGTCAGGATGGATTGCGATGGTTCAACACTATTTTGCAACGGCGTGGATTCCTGATCCATCGAGTGCAAGAGATTTATATTTTGATCGTTTGGGTAATAACCTTTATCGCGTAGGAGTCAAATCAGCGATCAATACGATTGCGGCTGGCGCGAGCGCGACCCAAGACTCAAAACTATTTATTGGACCAGAAGAAGATGGTTTATTAAAAGAGGTTGCGCCAGGCTTTGAATTAATTAAAGATTATGGTTATTTAACCATTATTGCAAAACCATTGTTTTGGATTATGACGCAAATACACGAAGTCGTTCAAAACTGGGGTTGGGCAATTATTATTCTGACAATCTTTATCAAGATAATATTTTTCCCTTTATCAGCGGCCAGCTATAAGTCGATGGCAAGAATGAAAGAGGTTCAGCCACGCTTAGTGCAAATGAAGGAACAATATAAAAATGACCCTCAAAAATTAAACTCAGCAATGATGGCAATGTATAAGCAAGAAAAAATAAATCCACTCGGAGGGTGCTTACCGGTTCTTATTCAAATACCTGTGTTTATATCCCTGTATTGGGTATTGTTGTTAAGTGTTGAGATGCGCGGTGCGCCATGGTTAGGATGGATACATGATTTATCAAAACCTGATACTTTATTAAGCGACCTCGTTGGCCTAAGCATCCCAATTGGAATATTGCCAATCATTATGGCGATATCGATGTTTATTCAAACGAAATTAAATCCAACACCACCAGACCCTGTTCAAGCTAAAGTAATGTTGTATATGCCGCTTGCGTTCTCTTTAATGTTCTTCTTTTTTCCATCAGGACTTGTGTTGTATTACATTGTTAACAACGTTTTATCGATTGCTCAACAATGGCAAATCAATAATATGTTTGGAAGTAAAAAAAGTTAAAGATGAATGCAGCTTAAACGTGAACCGATTATTGCTCAAGCAACAGCAATAGGTAAAGCTGGAATTGGTGTCGTGCGTATTTCGGGAGAGGGCTTGAGGCCCCTCTTAGAAAAACTTTTAATAGATAAAGTCTTACCGCGTCAAGCGCGGCTGATGCAATTAAAAGATGCACAGGATCAATTGATTGATCAAGGACTACTTATTTATTTCCCGGCGCCCTACTCATTCACGGGCGAGGACGTTCTAGAGTTTCATGGCCACGGCGGCATCTTAGTGATGAATCTAGTGATACAACGTTTTATCGAGCTAGGGCAAAGTATTCATTTACGATTGGCAAAGCCTGGTGAATTTAGCGAAAGAGCCTTTTTAAATAACAAAATTGATTTAACACAGGCAGAGGCAATCGCAGACCTCATCGAAGCGAATTCGGTTGCTGCGATTAAAAGCGCCAATCGATCATTAAGCGGTGTTTTTTCGAAAAAAATAAATAGCCTAGTCGAACAATTGACGCATTTGAGAATATTAGTAGAAGCAACCTTAGATTTCCCTGAGGAGGAAATTGAGTTTTTAGAAAATGCCCACGCAAGAGAGCAGTGGCAAGCAATTCATGAAGAGCTGGTAGGTGTTATCAGCGTTTCTAAACAAGGTGCTTTATTAAGAAATGGCGCGTTAGTTGTATTGGCCGGAGCCCCTAATGTAGGAAAAAGCTCATTAATCAATCAATTAGCACAACAAGAGGTCGCCATTGTCACGCCAATTGCTGGAACCACCCGAGATCGCATACGGGAAGAGATTTCTTTAGAGGGCATTCCTTTACAAATAGTAGATACCGCAGGACTTCGACAGAGTGATGATGCCGTAGAAAAAATTGGCATTGAAAGATCTTGGTCCGCCATTAAAGAGGCGGATATCATTTTATTTTTAAGAGATGCATCAGCGGCAAATCAAGAGGACAGTGAGATACTTTTGAGAGAGATTTATGCCAGCTTAGAGCAATTTCAAAATCATTCTGCCCAAGTCATTGAGGTTTGGAATAAACAAGATCAAATGACACACCGGGGAACTAAGGATCGACTCTACATATCCGCGAAAAATGGGTTTGGAATAGACGACCTTAAAAAAGGCATCTTACAGATACTTGGTTGGGAAAGTCATGCAGATGATCTTATATTAGCTAGACAAAGGCATATTGATGCATTGAATAAAGCCTTAAAGCATTTGATGTATTCACAAACATATTTGTCGCAAGGTAATGCGAGTTTAGAGTTATTTGCTGAGGAATTAAGGTTGGCGCAAGACGAGTTGGGTGAAATAACCGGTAAATTATTGCCAGATGACTTGTTGGGTAAAATCTTTAGTTCCTTTTGCATAGGTAAGTAAGCTAAAGTAAAAGTAAGACAGACTGCAAGTAAAATACAGATTACGTTGCACCGCAACAAGAAAAAATCAAAAAAAATGCGAAAATAAGAGACATTTAATTAAAACTTCACTACCTTCCTATATGACAAAAAATACAAACTTACCTGAAATTAACTTAAATACCCCTACTTACATAAATCATCAAAAACTCATAGCCTGGGTCAATGAAATCGCTAGTTTGACACAGCCGGATCAGATCTATTGGTGTGATGGCAGCACAGAAGAATATGATCGTTTATGTCAGCAAATGATCGATGTAGGGACGATGAAAAAATTAAATCCTGCCAAAAGAAAAAATTCGTATTATGCTTGCTCAGACCCAACAGACGTTGCTCGTGTTGAAGACAGAACATTTATTTGCTGGCCCAAAAAAGAACAAGCAGGACCAACGAATAATTGGATTGACCCACAAGAGATGCGTCAAACGATGGGTGGCTTAATGGCCGGAAGTATGCGTGGTAGAACTATGTACGTTGTCCCGTACTCTATGGGGCCTTTAGGATCTCCTATTGCACATATTGGTGTCGAGCTTACAGATAGTCCCTTTGTTGTGGTGAACATGAAAATCATGACCAGAATGGGAAAAGCAGTTTTTGATGTATTGGGAAATGAGGGCGAATTTGTTCCGTGTGTTCACTCTGTTGGTAAGCCTTTAGCCAGTGGTGAAAAGGATGTTGTATGGCCATGTAATCCAACTAAATATATTGTCCACTATCCTGAAACACGAGAAATTTGGTCGTATGGCTCTGGCTATGGTGGCAATGCCCTATTGGGTAAAAAGTGTTTTGCTTTGCGGATTGCCTCTGTGATGGGTCGTGATGAAGGATGGAATGCCGAGCATATGTTGATCTTAGGGGTGACTTCACCTGAGGGTAAGAAATTTCATGTGGCCGCAGCCTTTCCGTCGGCGTGTGGAAAAACAAATTTTGCAATGTTGATTCCGCCAGCAGGATTTAATGGCTGGAAGGTAACGACAATTGGTGATGATATTGCCTGGATTAAGCCAAGACCAGATCCAAAGACAGGAAAGATTCGCTTATATGCAATTAATCCAGAGGCAGGCTTATTTGGTGTTGCCCCAGGAACTAACTCGATTACGAATCCGAACTGCATGTCTTCTTTAAATGAAAACGTGATATTTACTAATGTGGCATTAACAGATGACGGTGATGTTTGGTGGGAAGGTATGACCAAGGAAGCGCCGGCGCATTTAATTGATTGGCAAGGTAAAGACTGGACACCTGCCGACGGACAAGCGGGTAAAAAGGCAGCACATCCAAATGCCAGGTTTACAGTAGCTGCGATCAATAACCCAGCGTGTGATGCGCAATGGAATGATCCAGAAGGGGTTCCAATTGATGCCTTTATTTTTGGTGGAAGACGCTCGACAACCGTGCCACTCGTTACTGAGTCTCGTGATTGGGTAGAGGGTGTCTATATGGCTGCGACCATGGGCTCAGAGACCACTGCTGCTGCAACAGGAAAAACAGGAGTTGTCCGAAGAGACCCGTTTGCCATGCTGCCGTTTGCGGGCTATAACATGAGCGAATACTTCCAGCATTGGTTAAATTTGGGCAATAAGCTTACCCAAGCAAATGCAGTACTGCCAAAAATCTTTTGCGTTAACTGGTTTAGAAAAGGCGATGATGGTAAGTTTGTTTGGCCAGGTTATGGCGAGAACATGCGCGTGCTCGCATGGATTTTAGGGCGTGTAGAGCAATCGGCACAAGCAAAGGAAAACATTTTTGGTTATTCACCAAACTACCAAGATATTAACTGGCAGGGCATTAACTTTAGTGAGGCTCAGTTTAATCAGGTGATTTCAGTTGATAAAGAGTCCTGGCGCGAAGAACTGAAATTACATGAAGAGTTGTTTGAGCAGCTTGCTTATGGTTTACCACCTGTTTTAAAAGAAACCAAAACTAAGCTCGAAAATTTATTGGCTTGATTCTGAGTTGCTGTTATTGCGACAGGCAAGTGACTTGTCTGTTTGCAGCTTTTTGTTTTCATCGATATAAACACACTCATCACTGAGTTTATTGGGGTCTGTCTTTTTATATGAATTGACAGACTCTATTTGTTTTGCAATCAATGTCTCTTTAACGCCTTTACCCTTAGCGTCCAAGCAGTCTTTGAATATTTTAGATGTCTCATCTTTGACGATTAATAATAGTGGCGCACATTTAGCTCTTAATTCAGCATCAAGCGCACTTAATGCGATAGGGTTTGGTTTCATGACAATAGGTGAGATGCCACCCCCAATTGGATTAACTGGCTTACCAGCAACCTGCACTTCAAAGTGAAGGTGCGGACCCGTAGAACGCCCCGTATCCCCAACAAGACCGATTAACTCCCCTTTTTGCAACTCTTGATTTTCTTTTATTAAGATTGCTGATAGGTGTCCATACAGAGTAGTAACTTGATTTGGGTGGGTGATTTCAATATAGTTTCCATAACCACTTTTGTCGTTATTGGGCACTACTTTAGTAACCCTACCTTTAGCAGCCGCTACAACGGGCGTCCCATGATCACTTGAAAGATCTACCCCCGTATGGAAGGCGGGTTGAGATGTGAATGGGTCTATACGTTCCCCAAAAGAATTGCTGACCGTGTATTTTCCGATGAGAGGTATCCCTTCGGGCAAGTTGCTTTGTAAAAGCATTGCTTGGGTAAGACCTTTTTTAAGTAGAGGTAGTTCGGTATTGATTTGCTCAAGTGCTGTATCGAGCTTTTCAAAAGAAGATTGTGGCTCATACCCAGCAGACGCTAAATTAAATTTGTCTAAAGGTAAGTACTTACCACCGCTATTGCCATTGTTCTTATTTGACTTATCTATAGGGGGTGATTGTTTATCGAGTTTTTCTTTAAAGTTATAAACCTCGTTAATATCATTGATGGCTTTATTTAACTTATCTTCGAGTTGGTTAAAGCGCGAAATCATCTCTTGGCTCAGAGGAGGAGCGGGCTCCGGGGGAGGAACAAATCCTAAATAGAAACCATGTGAAAATAGAAGCCTTGTACCAATTACAGCACAGAGGATGAGGATGACGATCCAAAAAAAAAGATGTTTTTTTCGAATAGAAAAATATTTATTGGCATCATTATCAGGTGGTTCTTTGCCTAGCATTGCATCCCAAATTTGTAGACTAAGTGGTGATTATATCTATCTGTCATGATAAAGTTAAACTCAACTGCAACAAATTATCAGGTTATGGTCGTTGGCGCAGGAATTGCTGGATGTACGATTGCAGGTGAGCTGGTCAGAGCGGGGATTTCGGTTGGCCTAGTAGATCAACACCATGAGCCGGCAATAGAGACATCGGGGCATCAAACAGCGCTCGCTCATCCACAAATTGGAAAAAAAATAACAAAACTCCAGCGTTTTACACAATTGGCTAATCAGATTGCAAATCATCAATGGCAAAACGCACAAATCATTCAATCCGCTTTTGAGCCGCGTAGAGATTTAAATCAAGAACAACTTAGTAATCTGGCCGAACTCTCTAGAGAAATGGGATACGGCAACGAAACGATACAGTTGATTTTTAAGGAAGAGGCAAAAGCGAAAACAAACGTTGCAGCAAATGGCATCTGGTATAAAACCGCTGCCGTTTATAGCTTACCCAAGATTTGCCATGAGGAAATTAAAGGATTATTACCCGAGCAACTTCACTGGGGTCAGGCAATTCAAAAAATTCAATATCACCAAAACGAGTGGCAAGTTTTTTCTCAAGAGGGCGAGTTAATCTGCTCAACAAAAGCCTTGATTTTAGCAAATGGGATGGGCGTACAAGAGCTATTAAAAACTATAGCTATCAATTTACCTTTAAGACCAGTGCGGGGGCAATTAAGTACTTTTTATATCCAAGCCGAAAGTCCGTTAGTGCCATTTTTGCCAAAAGCCGTTTTAAGAGGAGATGGTTATTGTCTGCCAGCAAAAAAGTTAAAAGATGGATCTTGGTCTTGGGAGGTGGGCTCAAGTTACGATGAGGACAATGCAGAAAAAAATATCTGGCAGAAAAGTGATTACGACAACGCGATTAAGGGTTTAACACTTATTGGGTGTGAGCAGTCACTTATAAGTGAACTCGTGCCACATTCAGCATATGTTGGTGTGCGGAGTGCCTCAAAGGATCGGCTGCCATTAATCGGACCAGTACCTCAACATCCTGGGCTCTATCTTGCCTGTGCTTACGGCTCAAGAGGTGTGTTGTGGTCCGCATTAGCGGCACCACTCATCAGAGCCTATGTTGAGTCTTTTTTTGCTGGTGCCGACCGTTTACGCGCAGGTTTTTTGGCAGGAGCTTCTGCAACGCTTTCGGCAGAAGTTGCCTCTTCAGTTAATCCGGCTCGTTTTTTAGCTGGAGCTTTAGGAGCCCGTACTTCGAACTCAAAACCAATCTTCCCTGTTTCTTGACGAACTAAGTAAGCTTTAAAGATACGACCAGTTCTCTGGGATTTGAAGTTTGGTAATAAATCTGTTTTTCCTGTTGCTAATAACTTTTGGACTTGCTCCTCAGAGATCTCCTGTTGAAGAATCACTTTGCCAGTATTAAAGTCGCAATTTTTATTCGGGCCAACAGAGTGTTCACAGATATACTTCATGCCATGCTCATAAACAGCGCCAGAACATTTTGGACATGGTCCTAAACTAGTTTGTCCCGTGAAATCGACAGGCTCTAAATTATCTTCATCTGAGTTTCCAAAATCAAATTCTAGTTTAAAGCCAGCGTTAGGATAGTCTTTATCATCTAAAGGAATTGGACTGAGTTTAATAATCGCAGCAAAAGGGCGCCCCATTTTGCTGCGGAAACCTTGTAAAGGCCCAACTGTTTTATTGAGCAATAGCTCTTCTGCCTCTTCGTATTCAAGTGTTTTACCGCCAGGTATCTTGCTCATGGAAAAACCACATTTTTCACAGGCAAAACGGCGATAGTTTTCTTTTACAGGACCCCCACAATGAGGACATGGAGTATTAAGCGTAATGTAATCACCCGGAATCGTATCGCTATCAAACTCTTTGGCTCTCTTAACAATTCGCTGGGTCATTTGAGCAATTTCTTGCATGAAGGACTCTCTTTTTATTAAGCCCTTTTCCATTTGCGAAAGCTGAAACTCCCAGCCACCCGTTAGGGCTGGTTGGGTAAGTTCTTCAATACCAAGACCGCGCAATAGAGTCATCAGCTGAAAAGCTTTAGCGGTTGGAATGAGCTCGCGCCCTTCTCGAACCATATACTTTTCATAGAGAAGTCCTTCAATCGTTGCCGCGCGCGTTGCCGGCGTGCCAAGACCTTTTTCAGCCATTGCCTCACGAAACTCATCTTCTTCAACTAATTTACCAGCCCCTTCCATTGCGGAGAGTAAAGTCGCTTCTGAATACCGCGCAGGTGGTTTAGTTTTAAGAGCAACTGAAGTAACAGTTTCCGTTTGTACTTTTTCATTAGGGCTAACAGCAATGAGCTCTTTATCATCTTGATTTGACTTGCCATAAACAGAAAGCCATCCTGGCTCGATGAGCACTTTACCTTCCGTTTTAAAATTCATGCCACTCACAGTCGTGACTCGAGTGGTAAGCATAAACTCAGCTGGCGGATAGAAAATTGCTAAAAAACGTCTAACAACAAGATCATAAAGTTTTTGTTCCGGCTCTGAGAGAGTTTTAGGTGGTGCTTGAAGAGTCGGAATAATAGCAAAGTGATCTGATATTTTAGTGTTGTCGAAAATCTTTTTATTGGGCTTGACCCAATTATTTTTCTTAATTTGTTGTGCAAAAACAGTATAGTTTGGGACAGACTCACCAAGCTGAGCGATAGTCTCTTTTACAGTACTAATATAGTCTTCCGGTAACGCGCGTGAGTCCGTTCTTGGGTAGGTAAGTATTTTATGGCGCTCATACAAAGCCTGAGCTAAGCCGAGGGTGTTTTTTGCTGAAAAACCAAACCGTGCATTTGCTTCTCTTTGAAGGCTAGTTAAATCAAACAGCTGGGGCGCCTGTTGAGTGGAGGGCTTCGCTTCTTCTTGAACGGATCCTGATTTATTACCACAAGCAATAACAACACTCTGCGCTTGGGCCTCACTCCAGATTCTGCTTTCACGCAACTCTGGATCGTTGGACTCTGTTCTTGATGACTTTTTAAACTCGGGATCAAACCATCTACCCTCGTATACCCCTTTAGCACAAATAAACTCAGCCCGAACTTCCCAGTAATCCCGAGAGATGAAGCGGCGAATTAATTCTTCACGCTCCACAACAATGGAAAGCGTTGGAGTTTGCACTCGCCCGACGGTGGTTAGGAAAAACCCACCACTTTTACTATTAAATGCGGTCATGGCACGTGTGCCATTGATACCTACCAACCAATCTGCCTCAGAACGACAGCGTGCCGCGTCAGAGAGAGGCATCATATCTTGATCGCTACGCAGTTTTGCAAAACCCTCACGAATAGAGTTCGGCGTCATAGACTGCAACCAAAGTCGCTCAATTGGTTGAGCGGCTTTAGACTGCTGAGCAATGAGACGAAAAATAAGCTCCCCTTCTCGACCCGCATCACAAGCATTAATTAATTTAGAGACGTCCTTACGCTTAATAAGTTTTTGAAGGACCTTTAGACGGCTTTCCGTTTTAACAATGGGTCTTAGTTCAAACCGCGGAGGAATTACAGGAAGATTATTAAAAGACCATTTACCTCTTTTAACTTCGAACTCTTCAGGAACGGCGATTTCTAACAAATGGCCGACAGCTGATGAAATAATGAAATCATCCCTTTCAAAGAAATCATCGTGCTTAGTAAACCCTCCTAAAGCTTTTGCAATATCGGATGCAACAGAAGGTTTTTCTGCAATAACTAAGGTTTTATTACCTAAAGTTTCTGAACTAGATGAGGCGGGTTTTTTGGCCACTATTTTTTACCTTATTTGTGAATTCCTTTTTTTATTATTACCTGAAGAAATAAATTTAGTGTGGAAATTTAAACACGAATCAAAAAATAATTCAGATTAACGCATGTAAATGCTTGTTTAATATGGATATATTATTTAATAAAAAAAATACAGGACAATGTTTTTAGGCGCGCAGACAAAAGATAACATCGTTTAAAATGGAATTTACATATAAAAAGAGTACTTACACAGACATGGCACTATTAGAAATACTTTGTTACCCAGATCCTCGTTTGCATAAAACCGCGCGCCCCGTGCAAAAGTTTGATGCGAGCTTAAGGTCAAAGGTGGATGATATGGCGCAAACGATGTATGAGGCTCCAGGCATTGGTTTGGCAGCAACGCAGGTCAGTATTTTAGAAAACATCATCGTTATAGACATATCAGATAGTCGGGATGAGTTACAGGTCTTTATTAATCCAGAAATTATCTGGAAAAGCCAAGAGAGTAAAAGTTGGCGAGAGGGTTGTTTGTCAGTGCCAGAATATTTTGACGAAGTATCACGTCCAGACCGGGTAAAAGTAAGAGCACAAAATATTCAAGGTGAATATTTTGAGATAGAGGCTGAAGGTATTTTATCGGTCTGTATACAGCATGAGATGGATCACTTAGTCGGCAAGGTCTTTGTAGAGTATTTGTCGCCACTCAAGCGCGCCCGAATTAAAGGCAAAATGAAAAAAAGGTTTAATACCTAAGTAAGCTTTGCCACTTGGCAATGTTTGCTTTGCAAGTCATCCAAAAACTGATCAGACTTTAGATAGGCAAATTCGATGGGGCGTTGGCGACCAATGGCATCATTGCGCACTTCGCACATTGCTGGGTGACACATGATTAAGGTGTTTTCCTGGGCAAGTGCCAACCATTTTTTCATGAGACTTCCATAAGCGTTGGGGCTAGGTGCATTAAAACCATAGACGCCCAGAAAACCAGCATTGTGAGAAATGTGAGATTGATTCAATTGTTTTAAAAATGCATTGCCACCTAAAACATTAAGTAAATAAGCTTTGCTCGCTTGAGGTAGTCCCTCTGCTCTGGGAGGGAGTACGGTAGACCGCATCCATAATGTCGGGTGATCTTGATAGCGATGCTGGGCAAGCGCAATAAGGAGGTCTCGAATCTGCGGGAATTGATGAACATGTTGATGGCCATCAATAAAATCTGGGCGGAATTGAAAAAGATCTTCGAATTGTTGTATTTGAGAGTCGAGCGCCTGTTGAATACGGCGTGTATTTAGTAAGCCCAGATGGCTCAGTAAAATAAGACGCCCTAAAGGCATGAAAAAAGTTGCGTCATTAAAGGGTAGCGTTAGATTAAAGTGAAGCCCAACTTCAAGACCCTGCTGGCGAGCTAAAGAGATTTGCTGCAGGTGGTCCTTGATAAAGGGGCTTTGCGATAAAACACTCATTTGGTTGAGTCGCCCAAGTGCAAATAACTCTAAGCACCCATCTGCAATAGCGGGGTCTTGCCCAATATCATCAGCGCAGATCGAGATGTTCATATTAGGTCTTTGCAAATGCCCAGTATTTACTACTAAAGTAAGTGCCTATAGCAACAATGAGTAACACCAAAATAAGTGCTACCTGGTAGGGGAGATCTAAAAGATAAATAGCCAAACTTAATAAAAGCTCATTACAAATAAAACTCGTGAGTGAAATAACAAAATAGGGAAGCAGGGATTGCCCAATTGATTTATTACTATTAGCAAATGTAAATAATCGTTGCCCAGTAAAACTCACACAAAAGGCGATTAAAAAAGCAAAAAAATTAGCGACCAAAGGGTTGAAGGAAAAATACTCCACCAACAAAATAACGACCAAGAAGTGAACTAGTGCCGCTATAGCACCAACTACCATAAACTTAAAGGCCTGCGGTATCTTATCGATCAAGTTGACTGTTGTCATGATCTTTGGAGATGAGGTAGAGAGGGCGTTGTTTTACTTCGGTAAAAATGCGCCCAATGTATTCACCTAGCACTCCAATCGATAAAAGTTGCACGCCTGAAAACAACATGAGTGCAACGGTAATGGTTGGCCAACCGCTGGTTGGATTGCCATTAATTAAGGTATCAA
>Ga0209188_1003155_pt1 | contig 11596 bp, 10 predicted proteins | sample C_130625_EF_Meta_FD_187307 | JGI IMG/M metagenome (GOLD analysis project Ga0209188, IMG submission 187307) | Freshwater microbial communities from Lake Croche, Canada to study carbon cycling - C_130625_EF_MetaG (SPAdes) (version 2) | ecosystem: Environmental > Aquatic > Freshwater > Lake...
GCTCACGTTGAGGGCTTGCCAAGTGCGATGGCCAACGAGTTGCTTCGCTTTGCCGATGGCACTTTGGGTCTAGCACTGAACCTTGACGAGCGCGAGATCGGTGTTGTGGTTCTTGGCAACTTCGAAGGCATTGTTGAGGGCATGGAAGTTCACCGCACCGGCGAGGTTCTCTCGGTTCCAGTCGGTGACAAGTTCTTGGGTCGCGTTGTTGACCCGCTGGGTAACCCAATCGATGGTCTAGGCGACATCAAGGCTGATGCCCGCCGCGCGCTAGAGCTTCAGGCTCCAGGCGTTATGGCCCGCAAGTCGGTTCACGAGCCACTTCAGACCGGCATCAAGGCAATCGACGCCATGATTCCGGTTGGTCGCGGCCAGCGTCAGCTAATCATTGGTGACCGCCAGACTGGCAAGACCGCAATCGCGATTGACACCATCATCAACCAGAAAGCCAACTGGGAATCAGGCGACGTCAACAAGCAGGTTCGCTGCATCTATGTTGCCGTTGGTCAAAAAGGTTCAACCATTGCAGCGGTGAAGGGTGCTCTTGAAGCTGCCGGCGCCATGGAATACACCACAATTGTTGCTTCACCAGCTTCTGACCCAGCAGGTTTCAAGTACCTAGCCCCTTACACCGGTTCGGCAATCGGTCAGCACTGGATGTATGGCGGCAAGCACGTCCTCATCATCTTCGATGACCTCTCAAAGCAGGCCGAGGCTTACCGTGCGGTGTCATTGTTGCTTCGTCGTCCACCAGGCCGCGAGGCTTACCCTGGTGACGTTTTCTACCTTCACAGCCGTTTGCTTGAGCGTTGTGCCAAGCTAAACGACGAGCTGGGTGCCGGTTCTATGACGGGTCTACCAATCATCGAGACCAAAGCCAATGACGTTTCTGCATACATTCCGACCAACGTGATTTCCATCACCGACGGCCAGATCTTCTTGCAGTCAGACCTCTTCAACTCAAACCAGCGCCCAGCTATCGACGTGGGTATCTCGGTTTCTCGTGTTGGTGGTGCGGCTCAGGTTAAGGGCATCAAGAAGGTTTCGGGAACCCTGAAGCTTGAACTTGCTCAGTACCGCTCGCTCGAAGCGTTCGCAATGTTCGCATCAGACTTGGATGCGGCTTCACGCCAGCAGCTTGCACGCGGAGCTCGCCTCATGGAGCTTCTCAAGCAGCCACAGTACTCACCTTTCCCAGTTGAAGAACAGACTGTTTCGATTTGGGCGGGCACCGGCGGCAAGCTCGACGAGGTTCCAGTTGAAGACGTTTTGCGCTTCGAAGCTGGCCTTCTAGACCACCTTCGCCGCAACACCAAGATTCTTGACGTGATTCGCGAAACCAACCAGTTGGGCGACGACACCGTTGCTGAGCTTGAAAAAGCAGTGGTTGAGTTCAAGAAGGGCTTTCAGACCAAAGGCGGAGAAACTCTAGCTTCGGTTTTGGCCGCACCGCTTGATTCAGCTGAAGTCAACCAAGAGCAGATTGTGACCCAAAAGCGCTAATCGCGTTTTTGATCACGACGATTTTTAGAAACTAGGAGAGACATGGGAGCGCAACTTCGGGTCTACCGGCAGAAAATTAAGTCTGCCCAGACGACCAAGAAGATCACTCGCGCTATGGAGTTGATCTCGGCCTCACGCATTTACAAGGCACAACAGCGTGTAGCCGCAGCAACCCCATACGCTCGCGCAGTGACCCGTGCCGTTTCAGCGGTTGCAACCTACTCAAACGTCAAACACCCTTTGACCACTGAGCCTGAGCGCATCGACCGCGCGGCAGTTGTGATTTTCACCTCTGACCGCGGTTTGGCCGGAGCCTTCTCATCCAGCGTTTTGAAAGAAGCCGACGCGCTCACTTCGCTGCTTCGCTCGCAGGGCAAAGAAGTGGTTTATTACCTGGTTGGTCGCAAAGCCGTAAGCAACTTTGGCTTTCGCCGTCGCAGTTTTGTTCAGCAGTGGATTGGCGGCACCGACCTTCCTCAGGTTGACACCGCAAAAGCTATCGCCGACGCAGTTCTTGCTTCGTTCAACACCGATGCGGCCGAAGGTGGCGTCGACGAGATTCACTTGGTATTCAACCGTTTCGTCTCGATGATTGCTCAGGTTCCAGAAGTCGTTCGCCTATTGCCTCTAGAGGTCGTTGAGGGTATCGAACCCCCAGCCGCCGACGAGATTTTTCCGCTGTATGAATTCGAACCAGATGTTACCAAAGTGCTAGATGCACTGCTTCCGGTTTACATCGAGAGCCGAATCTTCAACGCAATGCTTCAATCAGCCGCTTCAGAGCACGCCGCCCGTCAAAAGGCTATGAAGTCAGCAACCGACAACGCTGACAAACTCATCAAAAACTACACCCGTCTTAGCAACTCGGCTCGTCAAGCCGAAATTACTCAGCAGATTTCAGAAATCGTTGGTGGAGCTGACGCATTGTCAACCGCCGGCGACGAAGACTAAAAGAAAGAAAGAGACATGGCCGAAACCAAGAACACCGCAGCCGGCACCGGACGCATCGCGCGAGTAACTGGTCCTGTGGTTGACATCGAGTTTCCTCACGATGCAATCCCTGCGATCTATAACGCACTGACCACAGTGATCGACCTGAACGGTGAGAAGACCACTCTTACTCTCGAGGTCGCACAGCACCTAGGCGACGACCTGGTGCGCGCAATTGCTTTGAAGCCAACCGATGGTTTGGTTCGCGGCGGCAGCGTGACCGACACCGGTTCGCCAATCACTGTTCCTGTTGGTGACGTCACCAAGGGCAAAGTCTTCAACGTTACCGGTGACATTCTGAATGGCAAGCCAGGCGACAAGATTGAGATCAACGAGCGTTGGTCGATTCACCGCAAGGCGCCTGCCTTCGACCAGCTCGAGTCAAAGACCACCATGTTTGAGACCGGCATCAAGGTCATCGACCTTCTAACCCCATACGTACTAGGCGGAAAGATTGGTCTTTTCGGTGGTGCTGGTGTTGGTAAAACCGTTTTGATTCAAGAGATGATCTACCGTGTGGCAGAAGACCACGATGGTGTGTCAGTTTTCGCCGGTGTCGGTGAGCGTACTCGTGAGGGTAACGACCTTATCGACGAAATGACCGAGTCGGGCGTTATCGACAAGACCGCGCTGGTATTCGGCCAAATGGACGAACCACCTGGCACGCGTCTTCGCGTGGCGCTTTCAGCTTTGACCATGGCAGAGTACTTCCGCGATGTACAGAAGCAAGACGTTTTGTTGTTTATCGACAACATCTTCCGTTTCACCCAGGCAGGTTCAGAGGTTTCAACCCTTCTTGGCCGCATGCCTTCGGCCGTAGGTTACCAGCCAAACCTCGCAGACGAGATGGGCCTCCTTCAGGAGCGCATCACCTCGACTCGTGGTCACTCGATTACGTCACTTCAGGCAATCTACGTTCCTGCTGACGACTACACCGACCCAGCTCCGGCAACCACCTTCGCCCACTTGGATGCAACCACCGAACTTAGCCGTGAAATTGCTTCTAAGGGTCTGTACCCCGCAGTTGACCCGCTAACTTCAACCTCTCGCATCTTGGACCCTCGCTACATTGCGAAAGACCACTACGAGACCGCAACCCGCGTCAAGGCGATCTTGCAGAAGAACAAAGAGCTCCAAGAAATCATCGCCATTTTGGGTGTTGAAGAGCTTAGCGAAGAAGACAAAGTTACCGTTTCACGCGCCCGCCGCATTCAGCAGTACCTATCTCAGAACACCTACATGGCTGAAAAGTTCACCGGTGTTAAGGGTTCGACTGTGCCTCTGAAAGAAACTATCGAAGGCTTCTCAAAGATTGCTTCAGGTGAGTTCGACCACATTCCTGAGCAGGCATTCTTCAACATTGGCGGCATCGAAGACATCATGCGTCAGTACGAAAAGATTCAGAAGGCTACCGGCAACTAATGGCAGCTAACACTCTGCGCGTCGAACTCGTAGCCGAAGACGCTGCCATATGGTCTGGCGAGGCCAAAATGGTGATCGCCAAAACCGTCGAGGGCGAAATCGGTTTGCTGCCGGGTCACGAGCCGATGCTCGCGATTTTGGCTGGCGGCGAAGTTCGCATCACCTTGCCAACTGGCGAAATTGTCAAGGCTAGCGCCGAGGACGGCTTTTTGTCAGTTGAGCACAACGTGGTGACCGTGGTTGCCCGGCACGCAGCTCTGGTCTAACGGCCTTCAAGTTCAAAACAACCCGCTGAGGCAAATCGGCGGGTTGTTTGCTTAACGTAGGTAACGATTTGAAAAACTTGTTCGATTGCAAAAGATAAACCGCTAACCTTGAGATTGTTAGCATCCAAACAATCTTGAATGGAACCCCGATGGCAGCATCAGACATCAATCTTTCTGACCTCGACCTGTTCTCAAACGGCGCTCCATGGCCAACGTTTGCTGATCTTCGTAAAAACAATCCGGTTCACTGGAGCGACGAAGAAGCCCCAAGCAACGGCTTCTGGAGCCTCTTGGGTTACCACGATATCGTTCGCGTGCTTCGCGACCCAGAAACCTTCACCAGTGAGCGATTCACCAATCTTGAAGAGGTTGACAAAGAACAAGAGGATGCGCGCCGCTCACTCCTAGAAACCGACGGCAGCCGACACCGCGCACTCCGTCGCCTATTGCAGGGTCAGTTCACCCCACCGGCAGTTGCAAAATATGAAACTTTCTTGCGTGGCATCACCGCCACAACGCTAGACAACGCTTTTGCCAAGGGCACTTTTGATTTCGTCGAGGAGGTAGCGGCAGATTTTCCGATCAACGTTCTCGTACGCTTGCTTGACGTGCCGGTCGAAGACACCCACAAGCTAATTGACTGGGGAAACCGAATGATTGGTTTCGACGACCCAGAGCACGCTGACGTTCTAATCAGCGACCCAGAGTCAGAGAAATATCGCCTAGTGCCCTTCCGTTCGCCAGCGGCCCTCGAGGTATTCGAATACGGTGACGCCTTGGCTAGAGATCGTCTCGGCAAAGACGGCACCGACCTCGTGTCAGTGCTGATCAACAGTGAGCCATCCGATGGAATACCCTTATCGGATCGCGACTTTCACACCAACTTTTTGCTGTTGGTTGTGGCAGGAAACGAAACCACTCGTCACACGATCAGTCACACCATGCGCAACCTGATTCAGAACCCAGAGCAGCTCGCTCTGCTGCAAGAGAATCCAGACATGATTCCCTGGGCTGTTGAAGAGTTCTTGCGTTACGCGAGCCCGGTTTATCACTTCAGACGCACCGCAACTGCAGATGCAGTGATTAACGGTCAGACCATCAAGGCAGGCCAGAAGGTTGTTACCTGGTTTGCCAGTGGCAACCGAGACGAAAAGATCTTCGAGAACCCAAACCAATTCGACGTTACCCGCAACCCGAACGAACACATGACCTTCGGCCGCGGCGGACCCCATATGTGTCTGGGCAACGCCCTAGCTCGCATCGAGCTTCGAGTCATGTTCGAAGACCTAATCTCGCGCGTCGACAAAGTCGAGCCCGCCGGCGACATCGACTATCTGCGCTCAAACTTTGTTCATGGCATCAAGCGCATGCCTGTGAAGGTGACTCTGCGCTAACCTTCGACCACCAAATAGCCCTAGTCGCCGATGTAGCTCATCACGTGCTTGATGCGGGTGTAGTCTTCGAAGCCATACATTGACAGGTCTTTGCCATAGCCCGAATGTTTGAAACCGCCGTGAGGCATCTCAGCCGTCATTGTTCCATGGTCATTGATCCAGACGATGCCAAACTCGAGGCGCTTCGAAAAGCGCATTGCTCTGGTGTGGTTTGACGTCCACACCGACGAAGCCAGGCCATACTGCACATCGTTAGCGTTGCGAAGCGCTTCTTCGTCGGTGCTGAATTTTTGCACCGTTACGATCGGGCCAAAAATCTCGTCTTGAACGTGCTCGTCGGTTTGCTTGAGGCCTGTTAAGACCGTTGCCTCGTGAAAATAGCCTGCGTTGCCAATGGTCTGGCCTCCGACAGCAATCGCGGCGTGGTCGGGTAGGCGATTCACAAAACCTTGCACACGCTCAAACTGTGCAATGTTGTTCACAGGGCCAAAGAGAATGTCGGTGCGGTCAGGCGTGCCGGTTTTTGCGTTTGCGCGAACTTCAGCGCTGAGCAACGCCACGAACTCGTCGTGAACCGACTCGTGCACCAAAATGCGGGTTGCTGCGGTGCAGTCCTGGCCTCCGTTATAGAAACCAGCTTCGGCAATAACCCTGGCCGCGCGCGGCAAATCTGCATCGCCTAACACGATTACAGGGGCTTTGCCACCAAGTTCGAGGTGAACGCGTTTGACGTCAACGGCGGCTGATTTAGCAACCTCCATGCCGGCCCGAACCGAGCCTGTGATCGCAATCATTTGCGGAATCTCATTTTCAACCAACGAAGCACCCGTGGTGCGGTCGCCGGTAACCACGTTGAACACGCCAGCAGGCAGAAACTCACTGGCAATTTCGGCTAGCAAAAGTGTTACTGCGGGGGTGGTGTCAGACGGCTTCAAAACAATAGTGTTGCCGGCGGCAATGGCAGGTGCGAACTTCCAGGTGGCCATTACCAACGGATAATTCCACGGCGTGATCTGCCCGATGACACCGATTGGCTCACGACGAATCGATGAGGTGTGATCGCGGGCGTACTCTGCGCTGGCGCGACCCTCTAGGTTGCGTGCAGCACCCGCAAAGAAGCGCACCTGCTTTACGCAACCGTGAACTTCACCAATAGCAAAACGCAACGGCTTGCCGGTGTCTTTCGACTCAACAGCTCCGATCTCGTCGGCACGTGATTCCATAGCGTCAGCCATGCGAATCAGGGCAAGTTGGCGCTCACTCGGTGTGCTCTGTGACCAAACATCAAACGCCGCGTCTGCTGCCCGATAGGCGGCATCCACGTCGTTTTTATTTGAGACACCAGCCGTCGCATATTCCAGGCCCGTAGTTGGGTCGATAATCGACATGCGCTCATCAGCTAGTGCCTCGACGTATTCACCACCGATAAAGTTTTGAAACTCTTTAGAGTTATGCGTCACTGAGGGCGACCCTGCGAGAAAACGTGCATTCCGATTGCGAGTTGTGCACGCTGAAGGCGTGAAACAAGCTCGCCTTGGCGAATTCCCAAGGCCTGCGAAACATCGCTCATGGTGCGCTTATCGACCAAGATTGCGGTGGCAACAACTGCCAACGACTCAGGCATCTTTTCGATAGCGGCTTTTACGACCTCAACCGGTAGCTTCGCTGGGTCGGGCTCGTCCCCTTCGAATGAAAGGTCTAGATCATAAAAAGAGCTGCTCACTTTGATTCCTCTCTTGAAAAAGCGTTTCGATATCCTTGAACGACTGAACGCATTCCAATGCCGGCGGCTCCAACCAGTTCGCCGGCACGGTAATACTCAAAAACGCAATCGCCTGAAATGTCACCTTGAACCAAGCGGCTTTCATCTGCGAGGGTCAACAGCCCAAAAGCTAAAAGGTGCACGTCAAACTGGTCGCTCCAAAAAGAAGGCACCGGCTTGAAACTTGCGGTCAACACTGCGTCGCGTGAAGCAACTGCAGCCGCGCGAACCTCGCCGTCGACTGTTGGGTCCTCAATTTGGCACTGGAATGCAATTAATTGACCGACATGCTTGCCCGATTCGGTTGGGATGTTCCAGTGCTCAATACGGCGGGTTTCTCCACCGAAGAGGGCGTTTTCAAACTTGGCAACGTCGCCGACAGCGAAGACGTTTGACCAAATATCACCCGACCTCTTGCGCGCGTGCAGGTTGCCATCGGTCAACACGCCGTCGCTGATGTCAAGGTCGTTGCCTTCGAGCCACTCGACGTTGCAAAGCGATCCGATGGCCTCAATGAATACATCGCACGGCAGGGTAGTGCCGTTGTCGAGCAGGACGCCTTGGATTCTGTCAGCGCCAACAAGGTCGGTCACTTGGCGCCCCATGGCGAACTCGACTCCTTCGACCCGCTGCCGGCGCATAACTTCGGCCGCCAGCTCGTCGCCGAGAATGCGTTGAATTGGCAACTTCGAGGGCGCAACGACAGTGACTTCGCAACCAAGCTTCGTGGCGGTTGCTGCGGTTTCGCAACCTATAAAACCAGCGCCAAGAACAACCACTCGAGCGCCAGGTCTGAGCTCATTCCTGAGCGCAACCGCGTCATCGAGCGAGCGAATGACGTGTCGACCCACCTGCAGGTTGTTTGCAAAAACAGACTGTTTCGGTCGCAAGCCCGTCGCAATCACAAGGTTTGAATACTCAAAAACCTGACCATCGGCGGTTGTTACCGTTTGGACGCCAAGGTCAGCGGTCACTGCACGGTTTCCAAGAACCCAGTTGACGTCGGCGGTGGCTACGCGTTGGGGGAATGCCACTGACTCGAAGGTGACCTCATCGCCCGAGAGTACCTCTTTTGATAGCGGCGGGCGATTGTATGGAGCATGGCGCTCGTCGCCAATCGCGGTAATCGGCCCGGCATAGCCAAAACGCCGCAATGCCTCTGCTGTGCGCAGACCGGCCATAGATGCGCCAACTATGAGCACAGGTTTGGTCAAGAGCTTCACCACTTAATCGCTAGAAAATACCAGGAGTGCAACTGTCGTTATTCGACGATGAAGATGGCTTGCATGGGGCAAACATCGATTGCTGCCTCAACGTTTGCCAACTCTGAGTCGTCGGCCTCTGCCGTGTATTCAAGCTTGTCGTCGTTGTTTAGGCGAAAAATCTTTGGTGCTTCAAAAACACACTGACCATAGTGCTGGCACTTGGCCATGTCCACGTTAATTTTAACTGTCACTTTTTCTCCTCAACTGTACTTGGATACAGGTCTTTGCTTGGCGTGCGAATGCCACGGAATTCCCAGTCGCCACCGAGCGCGGTTGAGATAACTTCTTCGCTTTCGGTTGGTTGTGCGCCGACGTCGGTTCGAATTGGGGTTGGGCCGGTGACGATGTGGTTGGTTAGTTTACCCAGACCTTCAACTTCGACCTCGACGATATCACCCGGTTGAACTGGGCGGCTAAACGCTGGGGTTCCCGAGAACAGCATGTCTCCCGGAACGAGGGTTATGGTGCGTGCGATGTCGGCAACGAGGTAGTGCATGTCCCATTCCATGTTGTCGGTGTTGTCATCTTGAATAACCTTGCCGTTGACCATGGTTTGAATGCGCTTGTTTCTGAAGTCCCAGTCGGTAACCATGCCAGGACCCACCGGTGCGAGGGTGTCTGAACCTTTTACGCGAAGCATTGAGCCGGCGTCGGTGTCTCTAAAGTCGTGCAAGCCATAGTCGTTGCCCACCGCGTAACCAGCGATGTACTCGCCAGCTTCTTCTGGCGAGATGTTGCGGCAGGTTTTGCCGATAATAATGACAATTTCACCTTCAAAGTTCAGCCACTTGCAGCCGTCAGGACGAACCACAGCGCCCTTGTGGGTGTTGAGCGCCGTGATGGGCTTGTGAAAGTAGGTTGGTGCTGGTGGCAACTTAGTCATGAACTCTTGGGTGCGGCTGTCATAGTTCAAGTGCACCGCGATGATCTTGGTTGGTTCACTTGGTGCCAGGTGAACGGCGTCTTCGATTGCGATGCGGCGACCATCAGGAGCCACTAGCTCCTCGCCTTCGCGAACTACCTGAATCGGGTATCCGTCGAGCAAAATTCTTCTAACCTCAGTCACGAGACAGCACTACATCCTTAGGCTCTGGGAAACCACCCTCTGGTGATGGGAACCAAACGTGAACTTGACCGGTGCCGATTGAGTTCTCATATTCTGAATACAACTCACCCTTCGAAGTCCAAGCCTCCTCGCCAACAGCGCCGACCATTGCTAGGTAGTGATAGAAGCCAGCTTCTGGTTTGTATTTCTTGAAGTTGTTGAAGTCTTCGAGCACAGCAGCGTGGTTGCCGTCCTTAAACCATTCGAGCACTTTGAGGTCATATTCGTAAGCCTCTTTGCTATAGATGTGGCTCGGGTCGCTCGACTCGTGCTTTCGAAGGTCACGTAGCTTGTGAAAAGTGTGCGAGAGAGCGCCCGAGGCCAGCAATAGAACCTTGCGGTCTGAGTCTCGAATTGCCTCGCCAAGTGCACGGCCGGCACGAATAAAGTCTTCTGGCGTGCCGGTCTGGCAAACCGACATACTGACCCAACGCTTGTCGTCTAGCCCTCGGCCAAGGTAGTGCCAAAGGTTTACGGTTGCATAAAAGATTGGCAGGTGTGGGTCAGCAATCGGTGTGATCCAGGTGCCGTTCTTTTCATCGTATTTGCTCAACGAATTTGCCAGCTCAGGGTCGCCTTTCATGGCATAGGGAATCTGGCTCATTCCGCGAGGCAGCTCCTCTGACGTGAACAGTCCACTGCGTTCAGCGGCTGACGTGATCACGAACTCGACGGTGGTAGCCCAGTGGCTGTCTAGAACGACAACCGTGTCATAGTCCATGGTTTCAAAAATGTCTTTGCGAAGCTTCTTAAGACCCGGCACCAAACTGATTTCTTTGCCTTCGTTGAGGTCTTTGCGAACCGCCTCAGGCAGCATGATGGTTGGCACGTGCGCCAGCAGCGCGGCTCCGACAACTTTGCCCATGATCTATTCCTTCCATCCGTTTTGTGAGAACACCGTGTTTTTTACGTCAGCATAAAAGTCAAAGGACCAAACGCCGCCTTCTCGCCCGATGCCGCTCTTCTTCGAGCCACCAAATGGGGCTCGAAGGTCGCGAACAAAGAAGCAGTTTACCCAAATGGTACCTGCCACGAGGTCTGCGGTAACGCGTTCGGCGCGCTCGCGACTGCCCGTGACGACTACGGCAGCTAGGCCATACTCGGTGTCGTTTGCCATTTGAACGGCTTGTTCGTCGGTGCTAAAAGTTTGCATGCAGAGCACTGGGCCAAAGATTTCTTTGGTCAAGATTTCGCTACCGGCTGCCGGCTCTAGAACGAGCGTTGGCTTGAAATAGAGGCCACCCAACTCGCCGTTGGCTTCACCACCGACAACAATGTTGGCACCTTCCGCTTTGGCTCGATCAACAAAACCCTTGACGCGTTCAAAGTGCACTTGGTGAATCTGCGGGCCAATGTCGGTTGCTTCGTCGCGTGGGTCACCCTGGTTGACCTTGGCCGCGCGCTCGGCAAACTTGGCTGTAAACTCGCCAACTATTGATTCGTGAACCAAGATTCGAGTGCCCGAAAGGCACACTTGGCCCGCGTTGTCATACTGCTCAACCGCAAGGGTCACCGCGAGTTCTAGGTCTGAGTCTTCAAAGACGATTAATGGGCTCTTGCCTCCAAGCTCAAACGAGATCGGCGTAAGGTTTTCGGCGGCCGCGCGAGCGATGGTTTTAGCAGTTGGCACCGATCCGGTGAAGGCGATGCGAGCTACGTCTGGGTTCGAAACCAGCGCTGCGCCGGCCTCTGCGCCGAAGCCTTGAACCACGTTGAAGACGCCGTCGGGAATTCCAGCCTGCTTGGTAAGGTCGGCAAAAAATGATGCTGACAGGGGAGTCCACTCGGCTGGCTTTAGCACGACGGTGTCACCGGCCGCCAATGCTGGGCCGATGCGCCAGGTGGCTAGCATCAGCGGTGCGTTCCAAGGGGTGATGATGGCTGCTACC
>Ga0209188_1003156_pt1 | contig 11595 bp, 14 predicted proteins | sample C_130625_EF_Meta_FD_187307 | JGI IMG/M metagenome (GOLD analysis project Ga0209188, IMG submission 187307) | Freshwater microbial communities from Lake Croche, Canada to study carbon cycling - C_130625_EF_MetaG (SPAdes) (version 2) | ecosystem: Environmental > Aquatic > Freshwater > Lake...
GTAAAACTAGGGTTGACATATTTTCTTACGTTTCTTTGAATAACTGTGAGCAGGACTGCCCACTCTAACTTACTGGTGCCCAAGAAGTGCATCCAATCATGCACACCTTCTTGTAACAAATTATCATACTTTAATGTGATCAACCGCTTGAGTATTAGCTCTACGTCACACATGTTCTGACCGCCCATGGCCCAACCGTTGAAATGTGTGTCTGGGTGTTGCGCCGGATCGCAGTAGTGTTTCATAGTTTGATACCATGATTCTGCATCGGGATGGTTAGCGCCTTGTAGCACGTTTAGAATCTTGACACCGCCGTTGGCAACACCTTTGCGGTTGGCCATAAAGTAATCATTGTTGTATTTGGTGGCATCAACTGCTTCCTGGTGATTACTAATACCACATTTCTTACCTGCTTCTTTATCCAGTGCAACCCAGGTTGGAATATCCAGAGTCATACCGTAGTCAGCGATGCCGTCCAGCCAAGCCAAGACTTGTTCACGTTTCTTCTGGGCCTTCGGGCATCCTGAACCGGCTTTCCAATCGCCTTCCCATAATCCTTTGGCAATCTGGAATCCTCCAGAGTCACCTAGCATTAGTGTGTTGGGATCACGATTTCGAACCATATCCTCGCTCCAATCTGGTTTGTTCAGATCGAGGTTTGCGTGGCCGCCGGAGTAAAGTGACCACTTATAAGGAAACAACGCTTTCTGGTCATTTAGCCAGTTGAGTTGTTCCATATCTGTTAGACCCTGCGGAAAACGTGCAGGGTCTACATAAGCTTCGTTACGTTGCTTGCCTACAAAGGTGGCATAGAAACCACTGATTGCTGGCAGGAACACAGCATAGTCGTTTTGTTTATCGGTTAGGTTATCTTGAGTCATTATCCTGTGTGTATGCCTGTAAGTTGTTGGCTTTTGTAAAAGCGCACGGACCAAATTAATCTATAATCTAAATGAAAATGTTTTTTAACTTTTTCAAGATATTTAGGATTATCTAATAGTGGTGCAAAAATATCTTTAAACTGTCTGCGTGTTGTGCTTCCGGCAGTTGTGTGTTGATAGTTGTATCTACTATAGTCGTTGCATTGAATGTGTTGATTGTGTAACCATGATGTAAAGTTTTGTCTATAATTTTCATCGCACATCATAAAGGTACAGTTGTTAGGATCTAATCCCTCAACAAAATAAACTTGTTTTTCTGTGTGATCGTCTAAGGTAATCTGATCCATTAGTAAATCATAAAATGCACTATTAAACTGTGTGGTATCGATGTTTTCGTGATATAATGTGAAGTATTCGGTTATGCCACTTAACCACCGTTCAACAGGATCACGCAATACTACCAATGCGTGTTTGTGCTTCATATGATCTTTATGAAAATTATAAAATTCCCAACCGAGATCTTGTAGATTAGGTTTGGTCCACGAGCTAGCACACTTGGGAATATTGACATACATCAGATCACTATCCGACTTGCTCATGCAAGTACCAAATGTATGTCCTTTATGTTGCCAATGTTGCTGAAATAACATTACTTGGTCTGTGCCGGTAGTTTATAATGATATACAGCCAGTCCGGAGTCAACAATAATTTCAGCAACTCCGTCGTCACTGATCTTGAATGTTTTATCGCCCGGCAAGCTGAGAATACTGTTGACAACACTGACTGGCCAGTTTAACTGTTTGCTCAAACTGCCAGAAGTTGTTGCAAATGTAAATGATCCTGCATGTGAGCTGTTGTCCCCAAAGAAAAACTTCAGTTCGCCGTTTTCAGTCTTGCTGGAGAATGTAGTTGCATCACTATGTGCCATGGCTTGAAATTTTAGTTTCTGGATGCTGAGTGCAGTTGGCACAACTTCAACACCCCACTTGACTGGCTTCATGTTAACGTTCTTGAGTTGATCGTTAATCACAGCGGTTGTCATAAAGCGATAGTTGTTTTTAAAGTCGCCGCCTTTGTTTTCAAACTGAATACTGGCCGGTACATCTGTGCCTTCAGCATCTTTTTGTGTTTGAACTGTGATCTTTGCGCCTTCCTTGTATTCAGGAATGTTAAGGATAGTGTTGAGTCGGTCCAGATTTGGCATACCAAACACACCTTCAAAGCCCGCAACTGGTGCTTTGAAGTCTGCATTTAAGATGACTGTTTTGGTTGCTTGGTCAAAGGCATTGATGCCAGTTCCAGTTTTGGTTCCAGTGACCTTAATCATCGAAATAACGCCCAAGCCATAAGTGTGTTGTACAATATCTTTTAAATAATCAAACATAGTTTTCTCCGTAATAGTAGTAGTGTATAGTTTTATTTAGACAAAGTCAAATAATAATTTGCCGTATTTCGCCCATGACCTGATGAGCTTTTACTGTTTCAAGTTCGCCGGGCTTGCGTATCTCAAGCCAACTAATTGATGTGCCTTCTCCTCGAATGTCTCTATCCAGGATGATGTCATAGCCAAGGCTTTCACACAAGGGCAACAACATGCTTTTTGGAATATAACTCATCCAGTGTCCATCGGCATATCCGGCACACTCTGGTATATCTCCGTTGTTGTAACTGAACATAAATGTGCCACCTGGTCGTAGTAGATCCTTGACTGACTTCAGGTATTCTTTTACTGTATCCAAACTGCGATAGTTCAAGTAGTTCCAGCAAAATACAAATCCCATTTGCCCTTGTGGCAACGCAGTTAGATCTTGATTTTGAATCAGATACGGTCTAATACGATTTTGATATTCTGGTGTAAACTTTGACTGAGCAGAATCCAAGAATTCTTTGTAGTGGTCAACTATGTACAAGGGATCATTGGCCACCAGGTGTTGGGTCCATTCTCCGTCTCTACAGCCGATTTCCAGTGCTGGATAATGCCAATCTCCGTACAGTTGTATTCGGTTCAAGATTTCTTTTGCAAGAGACTCAGACAATTCCATCACTCGAATATTGCGAATAATGTTGGTAGCTTCTGCTTCCACACGCAATTCTAATCCGTAATTGTCGCTAAAAAACTTGGTACCTTCTGCTCCTATCTCACTGTTAATTTTATCAATGATAGAATTAAATTTATTTTTGTTTTCTTGTAATCTAATGTGTAACTCGTCAAAGTCGCACAGGAAGTTTTCTAGTAGATCTCGATGATCTCGACTCACATCCTCGGACATGATAGAACCAAGACGATCTGTCAAATGTATAAGTTCATTTGCTGTCGGCGCCGGGTCATATGACTGCGTCAATTGTTCACGTAGGTGTACCAGTTGAGTTAGTTTTTTCATATTTTACTCAAACGTAAATAGGTCGTCGAAAGTTGTTTTAATATCTGTGCTTTCGGCAATCCGCCACTCTAGCACACCCAGCAAGTTTTCTACCTTTTGATCCACAATGGTTGATTCCATGGTACTATCATCAAACGGCAACTCTTTAAACCATGTGGGAATATGAGTTTCGTCTGTGGGGTAACCCACGCTGGTATATCCCACTGGATTGTCTTTGAGTTTACATACAACAGTTTTCATACCATCTACAATAGTGGTGCTGTAGTTGTCACCGTGCATACGCTTCAGGTTGTTCCAGTTCATTGCGGCTCTAACATGGCCAGGCATGTTGGCTTTGCCCAGTCTAGCTTCTTCGGCCGCATACTTGGTCAAGTTGTTCACACGCTTGGGTGTACCTTTTTCCCAGGCTGGCCTTGTGGCAAACAACAACTTGAAGTCTTTGACCTTGGCAATAACAGTTTCTTTTTCTGCACCTGTTAACACATCCATTAGCAATTCACTTAGGAAGTTTTGTACCACTTTGGGAGTATCGCTTCGCTTGAGATCAAGTCCCATGGCCTTCATCTTGCCAGGCTTGCCGTGTGTGTCTACACGAATACCTTCTGAGTCAAATATTAAAATACCGTAGCGTTTCTTTTTAATAAACAGTCCTTTACTGGCCACAAGTTCTCGACCACCCTTGATCAATGCACCCATCTCACGCGGACAATGGCAGGCTCGTTCCATGAAAGCCGGGAACGATTCGTTTACACTTTCGGCAATGGTATCATATAACTGTACACAGGTTTCGCGCGACCATTCCATGCTGCCTCGGGCTACTTCCTCTTTGATTTGCGGCCAGGCTGAGAAATAGACCGAGTCCGTGTCCCCATAGATAATGGCCGCTCCAACGTGATTATACTCCCCCGTAATCGCTTCGTTGACGTGAGCGTCCATGTGTTTGGCAATGATACGCCCAGTAAGCGTCGTACTCTGGCCAATGCGTTGATCGAAGAACCTACACCCCGGATTAAGGATCGCGCCATAGAGCGAATTGAGATTGATCTTTTTAACAAGTTGCCTTTTGTCCCAGAACGCCGTATCTTCCTTAGATGTTGCGGTTTTCTTTTTAGCTTGCATTTCTTTTCGTTCAGCATACCATCTTTCCAACAGCCCGGGGATAATGCCCTTTGTGTCATGTTTAAAAATTGTGCCATTGGCACTCAGGGTCCACGGCTGTCTACTATCGAATATCAATCGCCACACATCGGCAGCACTCATTACGTCGCTAGATCCGCCTTCCCAGTCTATGGTTATCTCTGTGCCTATATCTCCGTTCATGACCGAGGTATACTCCAATGTACCAAACATGTTTTCCCAGGCATCGGCAAAACTGGCACCACCATCCATCTTTTCTTTAATGTAATGGTCGGTCATTGTTGGCCGGAGTTGCCCAATGATTGTTTCTGGCCCCATGTTAAGGGCTCTAATAGCCGAGGGATAGAGACTGTTGATGTCAATGGCACCAACGTATTCGTGGATTCCTTTTTTGGGATAAGCAACATAGGCACCTGCGGCTTGCGTATTTCCTTGGTCATCTCGACTTCTCCTATTAGGCACAACCATCCCACGACTGTGGGCTTCGTTGATAATTGCTTGCTCTGTTACAGCAACCGCACCCATTGTGGTTTGTAACAATACAGTATTGTCGTGAGCAAGTTCATTTGCCAAGTCCAAGAATCGTAACTTCTTATCCAACTTGGCCAATAACAGGGTATCTTGACGATTATAGTCAATAAATTTTTCAAATTCTTTGTTGTACAGTTGATCCAGTGTGCCTTCATAGGCCAACTTACTGCCTACTTCTTCGTATTCGCCAATGGCATCTAAACTGTAACTGTGACGTTCTTCATAAGTGTACTTACGATACAGTTGCATATAGTCCAGGTGTACACGACCAATCAGGTCAAATGTAAGTTGTTCGGCACCAAAACGTTCAAACATACGTTGCTTGGGCATTTGTCCCCAAAGGCACAGTCTGCGTGTATCATCTTTGCTTAACACACGAGTGATACGCATAGTGGTATAAGGAATATCAAAACCTTCCGAGTTCCACCCACTCAAGATATCTGCATCTTCAATCAGATCCAGGAACGTGTTCAGCATGTCCTCTTCGCGTTCAAACAGGAAGCAGTTGTCAAACTTGGCACAAATTTCTTGGGCAGTTTCCCACGAGTAACTCTTGGGAGAAACAACCAGGGTGACCATTTTGTCCATCCAGTCTAGATACACTGAAATACTGGTAATAGGATTGAATGGATCTTCGGGTTTTGAGTAGCCTCTAAGTGGATCAAAGTCCACCTCAATGTCGAAAAAGACTGTTTGTAGTCGAGGTGACTGAGCACCCAGGTAGTTTTCTTCCAAGCAACGGAAGATGGGATTGATATCACTTTCCCACAGTCGCTTACCTGAATTGACTCGTTGTTCCTTATGAAATTCTTTTCCGTTGCGTGTACTAAAACGTGACACAGGTGTGTCGTAGATGGTACGGAACTTGCCACGAGGGTCATCGTAATAGAACACATAATTGGCCGGATACTCTTTATAAGTACGTTCGCCGTTAACACGTTCTACTACGTGAATTCTGTCTTTGTCTCTATCAAAGAGAGCGTCAATGTAACTCATATTTCTCCAATTGCCACTTTTAGCTGGCCAACTCTGCTTGTCCGTGAAGTGGACGACTCTGTATAATATTTACTCCTGCTAGTATAACAGTTAAATATTCGTATGTCAAAAATTTCAAGAGTTATTTCATTTGGTGCCAGCATCACGTATGGTTCCGAACTTCCCGATCAATCCTGTACTTGGTCTAGTATTATAGCACAAAAATTGGGCATGGACCACCTGTGTTTAGCCAAAGAGAATGCTGCCAACTCTGGCATAGCCAGGGCCATCATAAGCAATAGTAAAAACTTTAAACATGATTTGATTTTGGCCATGTGGACCAGTGCAACACGCTATGAGTTTAGAGTGGGTAATGCTTGGGAGAATGTGAGTCCGTGGAGTGAGCAAACTGGATTTACAAGAGATTGGTATCGAGGCCCAGGTGGACTAGAGTATACTGAAGTTGTCACTACCATGAAAGAAATTGTACTGGCCAGTCAGTTTCTAGATCAATTGAAACTGCCTTATGCTTTTGTACTGGACAACGATGAACTTAGAAATAGCCATACTTGGAACAAGCCCGATGATTACATACAATCACTCAAGGCGCTAATGCCATGGCACAACATAGTGTGGTTTGATGATACCGGCTTTCTTGAATGGTGCCGATTGAAGAATTACAGTTTTGTAAATACACATCCGGGCACAGAAGCTCATCGAAGTGCCGCGGAGTATATTTTGGTCAATGGGTTAAAATCATTCTTATAAGAGCTATAATATCAATAGTGCTCAATAGCAAATAATTTGCCATCATACCAAATGATTTTCTAGTCCAGGCCGCCCAACAGTAAATTATACAACCTGTTATCCATGCAGGGTACAGCCAAATCAATGGAGGATTTGGAACAGTAAGCATCATACCAAGACTGCATCCGATGCTCACAGCCCATGCCATCATTTCAAGAGTGAACCTAAGTGGCCATGCTTGATAGTCCGACTTGGCAAAGTGCCAAGTACTACCAAACCAACCAAAGAAGGTATCAATCAAAGTGTTTTACCTACTGTTTCAAGAATTGTATTTAATTCTTCGTGATCAGCATTGGTATCAGTCAATCTAGACTTTTGTGCAATCTTGATTGCTTTCTTTAGGATAGCCGGTTTAATTTCCATTTCTTCTGCAATGGCTTTAACAGTATCATTAAGGCCAGCATTAAGATCTTCAATCTCTTGTAGTACAGTCATACCTTCGTTGATGATTTGTGTGAGTTTGGCTTTTTGTTCGCCGCTAAACATACGTGCTGACATTTGGATCTCCTTGTTAATTGATTTATTATACACTACTTATTTTGATATTGCAAGAGGTTTTTGGAATTATTGCTCACTTTAAAAACGCATTCCGGGGCACGACTCCCATACGTTCTAGCCCAGCAGCCGGGCACACCTGAAGTAACGCATAACGTCCTAAGGTAGGTGTTCTTATTTTTTCTTACCAGATTTCATATTGGCACACCAATGGTACATTCGGGCACGTTCGCCTGAAGCATTTTTGGCTTTACTACGTAAGTCAGTAACTGAACCTGCACAGCTGGCGCCAGCACGTTTGACACGACCCGGACGACTTTTGCCTTTGACTTGACCGTTGGCAAAGTTTTCATCGATTTTCTTCAAATAGATTTTTTCCAAGGCACGAATTGTCTCATTGGTATTGGCATCTGTGTGTTTAATACCAATGCCGCCAGCTTCGCGCCAGGCATTGATGTATGAACCAAAATCATCTACTAGCACATTGGGTTGTCCATTTGTTTTTGCATATTTAAATTTGGAAGAAGTAAATATTGCCGAATCACTTGATCCGGGCACATAATGATCTAGCCATGTGCGCTTGCCGCGTATGCTGGCTTCGTGATTGTCGCGTAAAGGTGCAGATAAAACTGTAAACGGAATGTTGTGTTGTGTACACCAGTTGACAATGGCCTGACCGCCTGACAATTGTGGCAAGTTGGAAAAAAACTTTTCAACAAATTCAGGACCCTGTTGGCTCATGCGTGTGATTGATTCGTCGCTGTTGGGAATGTCCTTGTAGTGATTTACTTGTTCCCATTTGGCCCATGAATCAAAAAAATCTGCTTGTACTCCGTCCATGTCCAAGAATAAATGAGGCAATTGTTCAACATCTTCATTTATATTTAATCCAAAGTATTCAGGATTTTGTTTGGCAAAGTCACGCATCATAACGCCTGCTTCGGCATTGGCTTCGTTTTCTTGATCTGTGCCTGTAGCACCTGCTCCCGGTGGCAAGTTATCTTTTAATTCTTGACGATGATGTGTTAGTTCGTGTGCCAGTGTGCGTAGTACATCAACAGGATGGCGCCCGCCAACTACCAGATAGATAGTTTGTTCATCTGGAACATACTGTCCAAATGTGGTATCTCGTGGTTGATCCAACAACACAATCTTGGGCAGTTTGATACCCAACTGTTTTGCTACCCAAGGCGCAAACTTTTGTACAAAACTGTTGGTAGAGGACTCAACAATGATCTCGGTGATTTTCATTTTTTAAGTCCAATTGGTCCTGGATTGCGGGTTGGACTAGTTTTGTTTACTTCTTTTTGTTCGCTACTATTGCCGTTACTCAGTGCTTCAAGTTCAAAACCCAGCTCCTTGGCACTTTTATTCATAATGTCGGCGTCGGCCTGTGTGTAAGCTACCATGGTCATATGATTGGCCACAGCACCGGTTTTTTTCATAATCTGCTCATCGGGACTGGCAGCCATATGCACTCCTAGTCTATAAAAATCATAGTAGTGACTGGGTTTGTTAGACACAACTTTCATATTTGGAATAGCACGATGATGATAATCGTCCATCGGCGGAATCGCAGAAGCTGTGCCTTGATTGCCGGCTTCTTCGTGGTTTTCAATTATGAATTCTTTGGCTCTCATTTCAGTGTGGCACGTAGCATCCAGGCATGTTTACGGAAAGCATCCATACGCTCGGCCAGGAAGTTTGAGAACCCGTGTTCGCCTTCCGCTTCAGCAATATCGTACACACGTTTCAATATTTTGACCATGCTGTCTGAGTCTTGTAACAGTTCAGCTACCATGGCTTCACCCGGTAAAATTTCTGTCTCATCATCAATATAGCTCAGAGCACTGAAGCGACTGTTCGAGCCCGGAGCATAGCCACCTAGGCTACGAATCTTTTCTGCAAAATCATCCACTGCACCGTATACTTCTGCGTAAACAGTTTCAAACAGAGCGTGTAGTTCTTGGAAATGAATGCCTTCCACATTCCAGTGAAAATAATGTGCTTTCAAATACACAGTATAATGACTGGCAAACGCAATCTTGGCTGCCTTGATCAATTGGTCGTTCATAGTATGCCTTTTTCTTTAGCCCACGCTTCAGCCAGCATCAACATATTTTCCAACTGCTCAACACTTTCACAATTCCATTTACGTAGGGCCAAGGCCTTGCGTGTGGGCTTGCCGTTGGGCTTTTTCATTGGGCCTTTGACTCCACCCATTCTTGCACAAAAACTTTTACGGCGCTTTGAGGCCTTTGAACCTTTTTTAAGTTTGCTTGGTTTGGTAGTTACTGCGGTTTGTAACTTGCTACCAGGATGTTCACGACGATAGCTGGCAACACCCTTTTTGTTTAGGCCACCGTTTTTGTTCTTGCCTGCTGAGCGTTTCCAGGCCGCTGTTTCTTCGACTGTTTCGACGATAAATTCTGATGATCTCATTTGATATCCTTGATTGTTTCTGTTAATTCGGACATTAGGTTGGCAATTTTTTTATTTTTTGTTTCTTGTAGTTTATTCCAGTAGTTGGTAGATTCCGCCACACCTTGCTGACCAATTTGTACCAGCCATTCTAATTCGTCATCGGCATCTTTAACATTGAAGAATTTAACATTAGGAATCTTCTTGGCAGTAAACCACTTGTTGGCCACTTTGACCATTAACCTACGATGTTGTGGATCATTAACGTCTGGCTCGTAGCCTCCTGTTAAGTTTGCCCATAACGCACTTGGGTTGCCATTCCTGTCATAACCTAACAGTTCACGCCATTGTTGTTGTAATCTTTCTGGTACATACTGATCTAACTCTGTGTCACTCATCCACTCTTGACCAATGTCAACACCTTCCGCCACACTTTCGTTTGGCACACAGTTGCGAACTTGTCCACCATTCCGGCCTTTCTTGGTACCTTCAGCATGTTTGCCTGGCCAGCATTTAGTAAAGCCATTTGAGTCTTTGGCACCTTTGGCAATCTCATTCAAGGAGCCATGTGATTGACACATGCCGCAATCAGGACATGTCATTTCCATAACACTCATACTTTCGTTATGTTTCTTTTTGCCAGCACAATGAGCTTTCTGACTAAAGCCTTTAGGGTGGCTACAGTTTATACTCTTTTTGTATTTGGCAGTCCATGCTTCGTCCAATGTATCTTCCCATTTACTGGCAAGGTTCTGTTGCAACATTTTAAAAAGCTGGTCTTCAAGACAAATCTTCTGGGTCATAATCTATTCCTGCAATTCCGCACCCGAACCTTGCTAGTCCTTGGTAAAAGTTTTTACACAGGGCTGTAAGGATTTCTCGGACGATCTGTGCCATCATCTTCGGGGTATACTGGATATTTATCCGGATTGTTGTTTGGATCAGTCAACAGTTGCGTTTGCACCGCATAGTTTGCGTTTGGCATTGGTTAGTGCTCCAAAGTCTACAGGCCATTCTTTGCCTGGTTGTAATTCTGCGGCATTCTTAGGAAATGCATAGTTAACACCGCTTTGCTTTTCAATCTGTGCAATTGGTAAACGGAACTTGGTTAAATCGTTGCCCAGGTTAGGGTACGGTGCAATGTGTGGGAACCACCAGCCAGCCATTTGTCCTGTATTCTGATCTACAACAATCTTGTAAAGTGCGTGTGGTACAACAACACCAGCACCAATTTTCTTATCGTTAGCATCATATACAGCACCGCTGATTATATTAAATGTGTGTCCACTTTGTACAGCCCATCCACGAACACTGGTCTCTAACAGTTTCCAAATGCCACGATTCAAGCTAGGTGCTTGTGGGGTCATGTTGGTCATTAGAAATGATTCAAACTCTACTTGTTGGTCCCATGATTGATCACCGTCTGGAGCCATATGTCCTTTGTCGTATCCAGCGGCCGCATAGTCGTCTGGTCTAGCACCGTTTGGCACACTTTGATCTGCGGCAAATGCATTGCTACGGGCCACACATCCTAGTGCATGAGCTGGAGTCAAGGTCCACATCACAAAACGTGGAACTTTGGCTGGAGAATCATAAGCTGACAGATATGCTTCACGGCATATGGGTTGTACTGCGCCTTGTACTTGTGGAATGCCATAAGGAGTATGAACAGCACATTGTTGAACAGTTCCTGGAGCTCTTTGTGTCCAAGCAAAACTTGTCGCACTTGTAATGGCTAAGAGTAAGCCTAATAGAATCTTTTGCATAATAGCACCTTTAGTTAAGTGCTAGTATTTACCTAAAAGCTATTGTTGAACCAGCCAATCTTCTTTCCGTTGGCAATGCGCTCATCGTGTTCTGCAACACTGCCGGGCCAGCGCCAAGCCCATATGGCCACACACAGCATAAAGATACCTGTGTAAACAACACCGCGTACTGGCACAGTAAAGCTCATGATGATCAAGCTG
>Ga0209188_1003157_pt1 | contig 11595 bp, 12 predicted proteins | sample C_130625_EF_Meta_FD_187307 | JGI IMG/M metagenome (GOLD analysis project Ga0209188, IMG submission 187307) | Freshwater microbial communities from Lake Croche, Canada to study carbon cycling - C_130625_EF_MetaG (SPAdes) (version 2) | ecosystem: Environmental > Aquatic > Freshwater > Lake...
AAGCATTCAAGTGGTGGAAAAATCAACTTGAAGGATTGCAGTGTTTCAACCGCTTCTAAGAACAAAAGCAACCCTAACTGGTAAGGCGAACACATGAAAAAAGTTAAAAAAATGGCATTTGGTGGTCTTTTTACTAATGTTGGCGGTTTTGCTAATACAGACTTTTCAAAACCAGAAAAAACGTCCGGTGGAAGCTCATACCAGCCATCACAAAATTTAATAAGCAGGCAGCAGGTTCAGCCTCGGGCGGCGGCAAGGGCTGATATAGGAATGCAGCAGATGCGGCAGCAACAACAAGCATCGGCACAAGCACGAGCAGCAGCAGAAGCACGAGCGAATGCAATACGACAAGCGCAACTACGAGAACGAATAACACAAGACCGAGCAGTAGCAGAAAAGAAAAAGCAAGATGCAATACATGGTGCGCCCACACAGCCCCCACGGCCCCCACAGTTTACACCCCCACCTCCTGTGCGGGATCCCAAGCTTATAGTTGACCCCAACCCGCCAAAACCACCACTTCCTGTGCAGCCTAAACCTCTTGCGGAGTTCACACGCCCAACCTCGACTTCACCCCAACCTCCTGTGCAATCTAAAAATTACGGGGAATTTAATGATTTCGGTTTTGACCGTCCCCTTCTTGACTATTTAAATAAGCAGCAAGAAATGTCGACATATGATGCTGGTATTTCATACCAGTATGACCCAGCCACGCAAACTTTTACTGGGGGAACCAGAGGTTATGGCCCCATTAAAAAAACATTGCAGGAAATGCAAGCGGAATCGCAAAGCAAAACCCCTCTTGCATCTGCGCAACCCTATAAAAAAGGCGGTCAAGTTAAAGCTGCTCAAGACACCAAAAAGAAGTACACAAGTGGTGGCAAAATTAACTTAAATGAATGCCGTGTGTCTACGACCCCAAAAGGCAAGACAAACCCTAACTGGTAAGGAATAAATCATGGCATATTCAGGCACGGTTGGTCAAACCACAATATCAGTCCAAAACTTGATTGATGATGGCGCTCGTCGTGCTGGCAAGCTGGCCGAGGAACTGACCGTCGAGCAGGTTGTTTCGGCCAAACGCGCCTTGTTTTATTTGCTGAGCAACCTGATTAACCAAGGCATCCAGTATTTTGCCATTCAAAAAGTTGTTTTTGGGCTGTTGCCAGACCAGTATGAGTATCTGCTTCCAGTAGGTGGCAACGACGTGCTTAATGCCCTCTACAGGACGATGGCGAGGCCGACTGGTAGCTACTCCTCATCCGCTGGCGGAACGGCTATAAACGCCTTTGATGGCAACACAACAACCTATTGCCAACAGACAAGTACGGCGGGCAATATTTCGGTCAATTATGGAACCGGGCAGACCAACTATATTGGCTCTATTGGTTTTATGCCCTATATTTCTGGCGGCGGCGACCAAACTTGGAATTATGTGTTTGAGTCTTCAGTTGATGGATCAACTTGGAATACTTTGTACACAGGAACTGCGGTTTCCGTGACTGACGGCGAGTGGGTTTGGCAGGATATTGATCCCGGCTCAAACACTCAGTATTACCGCATGAGAGCCACTGGGACGACCACATTGTCGGTTCGTGAGCTTTACTTTGGTTCAAACAGCACTGAAATTACTATGTCTCGGCTGAACCGTGACGACTACACCAACCTGCCAAACAAGAATTTTCTTGCCAACAACCCGTACCAGTTTTGGTTGAATCGTACGATTCCGCAGGCAACCATCACGCTGTGGCCTACCCCTTCGGATGCTTTTGTGCAGATGGTGGTGTGGTACTCGGCTCAGGTTCAAGATGTTGGTGCTTTAAACGGTCAATTGGCGGTTCCTGACCGTTGGTTGATGGCAATCCAAAACATGTTGGCGCATCAGATGGCTCAGATACTTCCCGGCATTGATGCGACTCGTATTGGATACCTTGAAGGCCAAGCTGAGAAGTATTTCAATATGGCCGAGCAAGAAGAGCGTGACAAATCACCCATTTATCTGGCTCCAAATATTTCAGTTTATACGCGATAAGGGGGTCAGCAATGCCGCGCTTCCTTGACACCACAGGCAACGCCTCAATAGCAATTTTTATTTGCGATAGATGCCGCATGAAAAGGGCTATTGATGAGGCGCATCCCGACCCTAATTTCCCCGGCTTGTCTGTCTGTCGACAAAATTGCGCCGATGAAAAAGATCCTTATCGTTTGCCTGCTCGCAAAACAGAAAAAATTACCTTAAAATTCCCTCGTCCAGATGTGAGTGTTGCTGTTAATCCAAACGCAATCATTACGACTGGAAGCAATCAATATGACTTGTCTCCAGAACAAAATGTGCAGACACCTCAGAACAACGGAAATCTTGATACCTTGAGTCCATCACCGGGGCAATAAATGGCAAATTTAACCATCACTCAGTTACCGATAGCGGGTGCGATTACCGGGACTGAGCTTGTCCCTATTGTCCAAAATGGCGTTACGGTTCAAACAACTACCGGAAACATCGCTACTCAGCCTACACAGACACAGACATTCCTAACCGTTGGTCAGCAATCTTCTTTGGCTAATTCTCGTTATCTTGCTGTTGGGTCTGGCTTATCTTTAACTGATGGCGGCGCACAAGGTACATACCAAATCAATATTACTGGGGCCGCATCAAGCCTCAACTCCGCCAGCACAGGAATACAGGTAAAGACTGATGCAAACACGCTTGCGGCACGCCAAATTACCGTTGGTACGGGGTTAAATGTTACAAATGGTACTGGGGTATCTGGAAACCCCATTATTTCGCTTGGCACGTTTTTATCAAATCTTAACTCCCTCTCAGGATCAACTGGAATAGTTGGGGTAAATGGCGGTATTGTTTCTACTCTATCTGTGGCCGGAACATCGGGGCAAATTACCGTTACAAACGGAAGCGGGGCGGCTGGCAATCCAACTGTTGCGTTGACAAATACCTCTGTATCTGCCGGAAGCTATACCAGCGCAAACTTTACAGTTGATGCTCAGGGTCGTATTACAAGCGCCTCAAACGGCAGCAGTATGGTTTATCCAAGTGCTGGCATACCTAATTCAACTGGCTCTGCTTGGGGAACATCGTACAGCACCACGGGCAGCGGCACAGTGGTTGCATTAGCCACATCGCCAAGCTTTATTACGCCAATACTGGGTACTCCACAGTCTGGCAATTTTTCTTCTGGTACTTTTACTTGGCCAACTTTTAATCAAAACACCACAGGCACAGCGGCAAACGTAAGTGGCGTTGTAGCAATAGCCAATGGCGGTTCTGGTCAATCAACCGCGCAACAGGCAATGAATGCTTTTGCTGGATCGGTTACTGATGGATCGTATTTGAGGGGGAACGGAACAAATGTGGTTATGTCCACAATCCAAGTTGGAGATGTTCCTACACTAAACCAAAATACAACGGGTTCAGCCGCCACATTAACAACCGCTCGGTCAATTTATGGAAATAATTTTAATGGCTCCGCTGCGCTAACTCAAATCATTGCATCTACTTATGGCGGAACAGGAAATGGATTTACCAAGTTTTCTGGGCCAGCTACAGCAGAAAAAACTTTTACTCTTCCTAATGCAACGGCCACCATACTGACCAGCAATGATACGGTTACCATTGCTCAGGGTGGCACTGGGCAAACAACAGCAAATAGCGCTTTAAATGCTTTATTGCCTGCGCAAACTGGAAACAGTGGAAAATATTTAAGCACTGACGGATCAAATACTTCGTGGGTTGCTAGTAGTGGTAGCGGTACAGTAACAAGTGTAGGCGGCACAGGAACAGTCAGCGGAATTACTTTGACAGGCACAGTTACCGCTGCTGGAAGCCTTACTTTGGGAGGCACACTTGATTTGTCGTCGCCTCCTGCGATTGGCGCGATTTCCGAAAATACGGGTAGATTTACCACAATAACATCAACCGTAGCAACGGGTACTGCACCTTTTACAGTTGCATCAACAACACAAGTAGCAAACTTGAATGCGGCAACCGCAGGTAGCGCAGCAACTTTAACGACTGCCAGAGCGATCTACGGCAACAATTTTGATGGCTCTGCCGCATTGACTCAAATTATTGCGTCTACTTATGGCGGCACTGGTAATGGCTTTACTAAGTTTTCCGGCCCAACAACCACAGAAAGAACTTTTACACTTCCAGACGCAACGGCTACTATATTAACCAGCAATGCGGCAGTTACTCCAGCGCAGGGCGGTACAGGTGTTGCAAATAATGCGTCCAGCACCATTACAATTTCTGGCGCTTTTGGAACAACATTAACCGTTTCTGGAGCGACCTCTGTAACCTTGCCAACAAGCGGAACGCTATCCACATTGGCTGGCACTGAGACATTAACTAATAAATGGATTCAGCCACGGTTTTTACCAAGCACCGCAAATAGTGCAGAACCTACGCTAAACACAGATAACTATGACATGATGATTATTACAGCGCAATCTGTAGCAATCTCATCGTTTACTACTAATTTGACTGGAACGCCAGTTAATGGTCAAAAGTTGTGGATTTCCATTACAGGAACTACCGCTATTGGAATTACTTGGGGCGCAAAGTTTGAAGCATCAACAGTAGCATTACCAACAACTACTGTCTCTACAAATCGCTTGGATGTTGGTTTTGTTTGGAACGTAGCCACACCTGCGTGGCGTTGCGTGGCGGTGGCTTAATCATGACAACGATTATTCTTACTGGCACTGGAACTTGGAACTTACCTGCTGACTGGAATGATGCAGCCAACACAATTGAAGTGTATGCGCCGGGGGGTAATGGTGCTACATCGGGTTCTGCATCGCTTTCTGGCGGCGGCGGCGGTGGTGGTGGCTATACAAAAGGAACTAATATACCTTTAAAGGCGGCAAACCTTGCTGGTCTTATAACAAGTAAAGCGTATAGTACAGTTCTTGCAGACCCTGCATACTTATGGTCAACACCAGGTTCATCCGGTATAGTAATTTTTGCTAACTTTGGGCGTAACGGCTCTGGTATTTCAGGTGGTCTTGGGGGAAACGGGGGGTCAGCAGTAATAAACGGTGTAGTTTACACATCAATTAGCAGAGGCGGCGGTAATGGCGGCGATGGACGTACATCTACAGCGGCGGCGGGTGGTGGCGGCGGTGGAGCAGCAGGCCCTTATGGTGATGGTGGTGCTGGCGGCACTAATACAGGTACTAATGGATCAGTAGGACGTGGTGGTGGTGGTGGTAACGGCGGTGGCGCTGGTTCGAGTACTTCTGCAACAGGTGGAACAGCAGGTATTAGTGCTGGTGCTGGTGGTGCTGGTGGCGCTAATACTGCTAGTGGTTCTGCTGGTAACGCGGGAGTTAATACTCCTTTTTCAGTTTATTCTGGTGGTGGCGGTGGTGGTTGTGGTGACGGAACGGGCGGACTTTCAGGCGGCATAGGCGGCTTATACGGTGGTGGTGGCGGTGGAAGCGGTTCTGCGACAACCTCAACAGGCGGCAGTGGTCGTTCTGGCATCATTATTATTAACTACACCCCATTAGTAACTACAACAAACGGCAATTTTCTTGCATTTTTCTAAAGTAAAATTACAATAGACCAAGGAAAAAAACATGGCACAAAGCGGATATACCCCAATACTGATCTACGCAAGCGGAACCGCCTCTAATACGCCATCCTCAAGTAATTTGACGACTGGCGCATCTGGTGCTGAGCTTGCCATAAATTATACTGATGGCAAGTTGTTTTACAAAGATGGCGCTGGTACTGTTCAAACAATTGCATCAAAAGCCTCTGTTACTGGAACCGTTTCTAGTGTAGGCTTTACGGGCGGGTTGATTTCTGTTGCTACAGCAACAACCACACCCGCATTGACTGTGGCAGGCACATCTGGCGGTGTAGTTTATTTTTCAAGTGCCTCAACTTGGGCATCCTCTACTGCCCTGACACAGTATGGCGCAGTTTATGGTGGTGGTGCTGGAGCAGCGCCCGTGGCTACGGCGGCGGGAACCACCGGACAGGTATTATCGGCAACTACTGGCGGCGCTCCAACTTGGAGCAGCACTTATGCTGGTACGGTTACCAGCGTTGGTTTTACTGGCGGAATTGTTTCTGTGGCTACCGCAACCACAACTCCTGCCTTTACGATAGCCGGAACATCTGGCGGCATCCCTTATTTCTCAAGCGCAAGTACTTGGGCATCAAGTACGGCATTGACCCAATATGGCATTGTCTATGGCGGCGGCGCAGGTGCTGCTCCTGTTTCTACGGCGGCAGGTACAACAGGCCAAGTGCTGACGGCAACTACTGGTGGTGCGCCTACATGGAGTAGCACATATGCAGGCACAGTTACTTCTGCCTCTGTAACCACTGGAAATGGTTTTGCCGGAACGGTAGCTACATCTGCAACAACGCCAGCAATTACCATATCCACCAATGTTACGGGCCTGTTGTTTGGTAACGGTACAGCAATGGCTGCGGCAACAATCAGTTCTCCATTGAGCTATTCTGCTGGAACTTTGAGTATTCCAGTTGCAAGCGGATCAGCAAATGGTTATTTGAGCAGCACCGATTGGACTACATTTAACAGTAAGGGTTCCGGAAGCGGGTCAGTTACAAGTGTAGGCTTTACAGGCGGCATCATTTCTGTGGCTACCGCAACGACTACGCCAGCCCTGACGGTAGCTGGCACAAGTGGCGGCATCCCTTATTTTTCAAGCGCAAGTACTTGGGCATCATCTGGCGCTTTGACGCAATATGCTTTGGTTCTTGGCGGTGGTGCTGGCTCGGCTCCAACAGTGCTTGCAAGCCTTGGAACAACCTCCACGGTACTGCACGGAAATGCCGCTGGTTCGCCCTCATTTGGCGCTGTATCGTTGACTGCTGACGTGTCTGGAACTCTGCCTATTGGAAATGGCGGAACAAACTCAACCGCTACACCAACTGCTGGCGGTATTGGTTACGGAACTGGAACCGCTCACGCATACACGACGGCGGGAACTTCTGGTCAGGCTCTTATTTCTGCGGCAGCAGCAGCCCCATCATTTGGCACACTGGGAGTGGCGGGTGGTGGAACAGGTCAAACCACATATGCGGTTGGCGACATTTTGTACGCCTCATCCACCTCAGCTTTGTCAAAGCTTAACTTGGGTACTGCAAATCAAATTTTGGCTGTAAACAGTGGCGCTACAGGATTAACGTGGACAAGTGCGGCAACGGCTGGTGTTTCATCAATTACATTTGGCACAACTGGCCTTACGCCCTCTACAGCATCAACTGGCGCTGTAACAGTGGCGGGGACATTGAGCGCGGCAAATGGCGGTACAGGGGTAGCAAACAACGTCTTGGCTACCGTTACTTCTGTTGGCAACTATTCGTACACTAGAAGGCTCTCGGCGGCAACAGACGTTACATTCCCAACCACAGGCACATTGGCAACCTTGGCTGGTTCAGAAACGCTGACAAATAAAACGCTGACTACACCTGTAATTAGTTCTATTTCAAATACAGGGACATTAACATTACCTACGTCAAACGATACTTTGGTTGGTCGCGCCACTACAGATACGCTCACCAACAAAACACTAACCAATCCAACAATTACCAATTACACCGAGACATTACAAGCGGTAGGTACTGTTGGCGCATCAAGCACTCTTGCGCTGACCAATGGAACAGTGTTGACTGCTACATTGACAGCCTCAACACCCTGTACATTCGCAATGCCTACAGCAACAGCAGGCAAGTCATTTATTTTGATTTTGACTCAAGCAGCAACAGGCATGACAACAGCAACATTTACTGGCGTAAAGTGGCCCGGAGGCACTGCCCCAACAATTACGGCAACAGCATCTGCTGTGGACATCTTGTCGTTTGCTGCAAATGGCACAAGCTGGTATGGCAGTGCTGCACAGGCGTTTGCATAATGTTTAGCGCATTTAATTTTTTCATTACAAAAAAAGACTCATCACCTCCTGTCAATTACTCTGCCAGCTATCTTCTTGTTGCTGGCGGTGGCGGCGGTGGTGGAAGCTCATCCGCAAATGGCGGTGGGGGTGGTGGTGGCGGTGTTTTATCGGGATCTACAACATTAACCTCTGGCACAACATATTCATTTAGTGTTGGAATCCCCGGTGTCGGCGGAACCAATGGCGGCAACTCAACTGGCTTTGGTTTGACTGCTATTGGAGGCGGTGCTGGAGGAACTGGTGGAAGCGGTTCTAGTGGCGGATCTGGAGGTGGTGCGGCCAATACAGGTTCTGGCGGAACTGGCACTTCTGGGCAGGGCCGCAATGGCGGAACTGGTTTAAATACCGGCCAACTTCCCGGTGGCGGCGGTGGCGGTGCGGGCGCTGTTGGAGGAAACGCTCCCGACAATCAAACTGGCGGCGATGGCGGTGTCGGCGTTACTTCGTCCATTACTGGAACACTTACATATTATGCTGGTGGGGGCGGTGGTGGTACTGTTAATGCTGCTAGTGGAGGAGGGTTTGGCGGCAGCGGCGGCGGTGGCGCTGGCAATACACGCGCTGGCACTCCAACCAATGGCACTGTCCGCACTGGCGGCGGCGGCGGCGGTGGCGGTACTGGCTCAAATGGCGGTTCGGGCATTATAATTATTTCTGTCCCAACTGCAAACTATAGTGGGATATATGTTGGCTCTCCAACTATAACTATAGTTGGATCAAATACTGTGCTTGAATTTAGCGGATCTGGCACTAAATCATACACGGCATAAAAATCTTTTAAATTAACCTCTGGAGTGAACTATGGAAAAAATTTCAATCACAACACAAGTCTTGAATCAGATTCTTGCGTACCTTGGTACACGCCCTTACCAAGAAGTCTATCACTTGATTTCAGCCGTCCAAGACGAGGCCAAGGGTCAAGTAACTCCACCCCAAGAAGAGCCAGAAGCGGTCTCTGAAGAATGACAAAAGGATTTGGTCATGGACTCATTGGAAACAAAGCTCGCTGTGCATGAGGCTGTCTGCGCAGAGCGGTATGAGGCTATTCAAAAGACTTTAGCTGACGGCGACAAGCGCATGAACAAAATTGAGTACTTGTTGTACGCAGTTATGGCTTGTGTGTTGTTTGGGCCGGGAGTTGCTGCCGAGTTCGTAAAAAAGCTTCTGGGGCTGTAAATTGACCCAATCACGATCCTCATTGCAGCAAGAGCCTGCGTTAGTGCAATCCGTGAAGGAACCGCACTCTATAAGCAGGCAAAAACTGCTTTCATGGAGGTCAAGTCAACTGTTGAAGAAGCTGTTGGTGATGCCCGTAAGGTCAGAGGATTCTGGTCAAAGCTCTTTGGATCAGAACAAGAAGCCACAAAGCCTGTGGCGCAAGCGAAAAGAAAAAAAGATGCCTATGTAGCCGTTGATGAAGCCAAGGTGATGACGGGCATCGTAGAGCAGTTGACGACGTTCTTCCGCCTTCAAGATCAATTGGCGGCTTTGCTGAGGGAAGAAGAAGAAAGAAGCAAGACGGTCTACGACCCCAATGCAAACCTGATGGAAGCCAGCCTCAAAAGAATTGTGGCGCAAGACCAGATGGCGGCTTTGGAGGTTGAAATAAGAGAGGTGATGGTATACGGCGCTCCGAAGGAGATGGGGGCTTTATACAGTCGGGCGTTTGAGACCAGAGACATCATTGCGGCAGAACAAGAGCAAGCTCGGTTAAAAGAGGAATCACGGCAGAGGCACAAGCTATGGCAACTGCGGGAAAAGCAAAGAAGCTTCCAAGCAAAGTCGGCGTACCTAGTGGCGACTACTATATTCCTGCTGTACCTTTGGGCGTGGCTCCTCCTGCTGAATCGGTGGGGGAAGACGTGATTAACGGAATTATTGCTTTGATTTTGGTGGGTTTGATGCTACCTCTTTTGGGTATGCTATATCTGGATATTCTGGATGCCAAGCATGAGGTTAAGGCGCAAGTGGAAAAGGTCGAGGCACTTAGGCGTGAAATTCAAAAGGAAAAACGAAATGCAGATAGATCCCAGTGACAAAACAGCCGCACACTTTATTTATTGGTACGCATGGTTTTGGGCTACTACTTCAGTCTTTTATTTTTTCTGCGTGACATTTATCCTGTTGCCTGAAGGTGGCCGTGACTTTGCCAACATCATCCTTGGATTCTTGTTGGGTACGGCGGTTGCCACGATCATCTCGTTCTTTTACGGGTCAAGCAAGTCCAGCAAAGACAAGACCGACGCAATGATGAAAGCCGATGATGCTAAGCCTCTTTAATCCTTGGATACTGCTGTCTATCTTAATAGCTATTTGCTCTGCCTTTGGCGCTGGTTATTACAAGGGTGAGCGGATGGAATCCATCCGTCAGATGGATGAAATTCAACACTTGAATGCCGAGGCCAGACAAAGAGAGCGGGCGTTAACGTCTGCCGTCAATATTACTTCAACTCAACTCGTGAAAGCCAACAATGATGCCAAACTTCAAACTCAAAAGTTACATTCTGCCCTTGACTCTGGTTCTTTCAAGCTGCGGATTCCTATCAAAACCACCATCTGCCCCATACGAACCACCGCAGATTCCTCCCCTCCCGCCGGAGATAGCGACCAAGCAACAGCCGAACTTGACCGAGAGACTGCTAAAAATCTTGTCGCCATCACAGACGACGGAGATAAAGCCATCAGGCAATTGAACGCCTGCATTGATGCTTATAACAACATTTACAACACATTGAACCAGAAAAAGTAAAATTACTTTAACTTTCACTAACTTGTCATTGATATAGCTTATATTTTGGCAACTTTGGAGTTTTTATGAAGTTGTCTGACCAAGAATTCATTGAGCTTTGGAAGCAATATCAGTCATCAGCCGAAATGGCAAAAGCCACAGGGATTGGGGCAAGAAGTCTTTTGCGTAGACGCAGGATTCTTGAAGTAAAGTACGGCGAGTCTTTGACCGCAAAAAAACCTCTTTTAAGGGTATCAACAAAACCCAGCGCGGCCCGTAAAGACTTGGGGATTTTAAATGGCACTGTCATTGTTTTTAGTGATGCTCATTTTTGGCCTAGTTTACATACTACGGCATTTAAAGGACTTTTATGGGCTATTAAGGAGTTTAAGCCCACAGCAGTTATTGCCAATGGGGATATTTTTGATGGCGCTAGTATTTCTCGCTATCCAAGAATTGGCTGGGATTCCACACCATCCGTAATACAGGAACTCAAAGCCTGTGAAATTGCAATGGGTGAAATTGAAGATGTTGCAAAAAAAACGCGCAGCAACACGCAATTGATTTGGACGCTGGGTAATCATGATGCTCGTTTTGAAAACCGTCTGGCGGCCAATGCGCCGCAATATGAGTTTGTCAAAGGGTTTAGCCTCAAGGATCACTTTCCTGCTTGGCATCCTTGCTGGGCTTGCTGGCCCGCTGAAGGAACTGTCGTCAAACACCGCTGGAAGGGCGGTATACACGCCACCCACAACAATACCGTCAATGCTGGCGTAAACATCGTCACAGGCCACCTACACAGCCTTAAAGTGACTCCCTTTGATGATTACAACGGTACACGGTACGGGGTCGATACAGGTACTCTGGCGGAACCTACAGGCCCGCAGTTTGAAAATTACCTTGAGCTATCT
>Ga0209188_1003159_pt1 | contig 11588 bp, 9 predicted proteins | sample C_130625_EF_Meta_FD_187307 | JGI IMG/M metagenome (GOLD analysis project Ga0209188, IMG submission 187307) | Freshwater microbial communities from Lake Croche, Canada to study carbon cycling - C_130625_EF_MetaG (SPAdes) (version 2) | ecosystem: Environmental > Aquatic > Freshwater > Lake | place...
ATGTTCTTAAAATCTTTATTCAAGATTCCTGCGATCTCTCGTTTATTGAGGGATGGGATAGATGATTGTCTATTAAAGACTACGGATCTGATTCCTGCTATCCAAAAAGAAACCTTTGAGGAAGTACCAAGGAAATATTCTGCTTGAGTTGCACGCGTAAATACGGAGATGGTGTCGACATCCGGTGCGGACATTTTTTGAAGTCCAGACTGGTTTAGTAGTTCAAAAGCGTGAGACGGCGTATCTGAGAATACTTCAACTTCAGAAAAATCAGAAATTTTAGTAACTCGCTCAAGTTCGTTCAAGACAGTTTTCGGAGCAAGAGGGCTCTTGTTTTCCAAATGTAGTAAATCACCAAGTCGATAGTGAACTGAGCACACACCTTCTTTATTTACAGTGCCCTGACTTGCATTCTCAAGTCTGTCATTCAACACTTCTAAGAATTCTGGGTTGATAGTTCTATATGAGTAATGTCCTCGAATCGACCTAGTCCAGAAACGAATATTCTTAAACGAAGTGTCGTCATCGCAGGACAGGGTGACGCCCAACATTGATAAAAACCGCTTGAGGAGAGGCAAGAGATTTGTTCGCAAATTTCGGACCCTCATATTGCCCACCCCATTTGTTTTTGAAAAATCATCTACATAGTCAAATGAAATCTCCGGAAAGAGATTAACAACTTCCGGATTTCTTCGAGTAACGCCTCCCGTGTGAAGGAAAATCGTCAGTCTTCTCTTAGGTGAAGCTTTTTGAATGTCCTTGAGGACAGCAACAGCAAATAGCTGTGATCCCAATCCTCCCCACGCATGAATTTTTATTTCCGAAGCGAGGGCATTCATGCCCCCAGTATAGTTCGAGTATCCGACTAAACTAAAGACATGGATCTTCCTCTCGAGCAAGAAATTAGTGTTGGATTTTTTAGTTTTGTTGGTTCGAACTATTCACGCTCCAGCACACTGCTCAATTTCAAGAGTCCAGGAATTAAGAAAACGTACGTACACGTACCGGCAAAATTTTTGGAAAGCTTCAAATGGATTTTCAAGAACAGAACAAGTTTTTCCAACTTCGATGTTCTTGTAGTGATGTCTCCGTGCCACTTGCTCTCGCCGGTCTTAAAAATGATAACCAAGAAACCACTTATTCTGGATGCGGGTTGGTCTCTAACTGACGGGACACTCTCCCGAGGCTTTAAGATTCAGAATTTATATAAACTGCCAATGATTGTTGCCATAGACTTGATTTCCCTGCATTCAGCTAATCTTGTATTGGTTGAGAGTATATTGCAGCGTAACCGAGTCAAAAGGTTATTTGGAATCCCGTTTAGAAAGATGCATGTCAGCTACACAGGATTAGATGAATCACAATTCAAAGAGCGTCCCAACCAACCCCTGATAGAAAGTGAAAAAATTTCAGGAATTAGGAAAGTTATCAATCAAACGAGCCTAGTTGTTCTTTTTAGAGGAAAGGTAAATAAAGAAGCTGGATTCAGGAATATCTGTGACGCAGCCAGAATGCTTTCGAAACAGGCCATTTTCATCTTTATTCTTGGGGATCGAGATGTCTTACCAAATGATTTACAAAACGTGATCCGATTATCGAATGTTTCACCAAGCGAGATGCTGGAAATATACGACATTGCACATGTTGCAATTGGTCAGGTTTCGAACCATCCGCGACTCAAATACACTATTCCTCACAAAGCATTCGAGGCTGGATATTTCAAGAAAGCCTACGTGACATCAGAAGGTCGGGGAATTAAGGAAATCTTCACAGAAGAATCTGTAATCTACTTGAGTAACTCAAATCCTGAATCTCTATCAAGCGCAATTCTCACTCTTGGAAATCAAACGGTCAGGGAGACATTTGAAGATAACATTTGGCTGCAATACCAGCATTCACTCTCGCAATCGGTCATTAATAAGCAGTTTGACTGTCTAATTCGAGATTGTGTAAGTCAATCTGCGTAAAGCTTCAACAATTTTTGACTCATTGAGCTGGCACTAAACATTGTCAATCTTTCTTTTTGAATCTCGAGAACCCTATTTCTATATTTGGCTTCCTTCAAGGCATTGATTTTTAGTAAAAAGTCATCGGCGTCACCAGTTATGCTGAGTCCTGGGAATTCTTCTCCTAAGACTTCGGGAATGGCCGAATTTCTAGAAGCAACGATTGGTATTCCGGCGTCCATTGCTTCAAAGAGAACCATTCCAAAACCCTCATACAGGCTAGTCAGAATAAAGACGTCTAGCGAAAGCAGAAACTCACGTGTAAACGAACTTCGACCCAGGAATTCAACTTTTGATTTGAGATCGAGAGTCTCAACGAAATTGTTAAGCTCCGATTCCAGCGGTCCTGCACCTAAAATCGACAGAGTGCTATTTGGATTTTGACTGTTGTAGCTATGGAATGTACGAATCATAGTGGGAAGATCTTTTTGTGGCGCTAGGCGGGAAATTGTGCCCAGTCTCGACAGTTTAAAAGGCAAATCTAAATTCAGTTGTTTAGTTTCAGAAATCGGGAAGTATCCATAGTAAACAACTTCAACGTTTTCTTCATTTTTGACTTCCCCTGATTCCAAGAGAAACTTCTTTACTGCTTCTGAAATAGCGATTATTTTGTCTGCACGCAATTCAACCATTCTTGATAGAAAGTTGGAAAGGGCTCGAGGAGCTCCTGGAAAAAAAGGTTCCGCATTGTGGCGAGTAGAAATCATTTTAAATCGGCGGAAAGTCACTGCGGCAACTAGTTCCGCTCTTGGCAGGTGCGCATGGATAATTAACTTTTGACCTCTGATCAATTTAGCAAACCAAAAAGGCTGAATCAATGGGGATTTTCCAGCTAGATTGTCATGAACTTGTGCTCCAGCCAGAATAAATTCACCTTCGAGTTCTGGAGAGCCTTTTAAGTAAACAACATGGACATCAAGTCCTTGGCGCACCTGTTCTTTCACGACCACTAGAAGTTGATTCTCCGCACCACCCAGTGAGATTGTTGTAATTAAGTGATATACGGATGTCACAAATTCAATTCCCGTGCAAAGTACATAGCCGTTTTCTCAATCCCATCATCAATTGAGACTCTTGGTTGCCAACCCAATACCCTTGTAGCGAGGGTTATATCTGGCTTTCTTTGTCGAGGGTCATCCTGCGGAAGTGGTTCAAAAACAAGCTTGGATTTCGAGTTCGTAATACTGATAACTTTTTCAGCAAGTTCAAGCATGGTGAATTCAACCGGATTACCAAGATTTATTGGAGTGTCTACAGGGCCTTCAGTCATCATCATTCTATAAATTCCATCAATCAAGTCTGAAACAAAACAGAAAGAGCGGCTTTGAGAACCATCACCATAAATCGTGATTGGGGATCCCTGAAGTGCCTGAACGATGAAGTTAGATACTACTCGCCCGTCACCAACAGCCATATTTGGACCGTAAGTATTGAATATTCTGACCAGTCGTGCATCAACCCCGTATTGGCGCTTGTAATCAAAGCAGAGGGTTTCTGCTGCTCGCTTTCCTTCGTCGTAGCAGGATCGAATTCCAATCGGGTTAACATTTCCCCAGTATGACTCTGGCTGTGGAGAAATTGTTGGATCGCCATAAACTTCACTCGTGGACGCCTGAAGAATTTTAGCTCCAGTGTTCTGAGCAAGATGAAGCATGTTGATTATGCCGAGGAAATTTGTCTCAATGGTTCTTACGGGGTCAATTTGGTAATTTTTAGGAGATGCTGGGCAGGCAAAATTCATAATTGCTTCTACTTCTGCCTCGAATGGGATTCGTACATCATGATTAACAAATTTGAAATTTGAGTGGAGTAGCGCATCAGATAGATTATTAAGAGAACCTGTCGAGAGATCGTCAATACCGGTTACTTGATGACCCTCCGACAACAATTTTGTGGTTAGGTGCGAACCTAGAAATCCTGCAGCACCAGTTAGAAGGATTTTCATAATCCGATTTTCTCATGAAAAAAGGCATTACATGATCATTGGAGAAGTCGGGAAAGTTGAGAAGTCCAATTCTTGAGGGAGTGGTTACTCTCGGCAATTAAGTATCTCCGAAGTAACTCGCTATCAAGTTCTTGTGGACCTAGCTTCCGCAACGCTCTGTACTCATCGGCAAGTGATAACTCACTGCCAGCCCCCCACTGTCCGAAAATTTTGATGTACTCAGGGTTGATAGTGACCACAGGCACTCGCAACATTGTTGACTCAACCAAGGCCTTATCTAACGAACCCAAATAGGCGTGAATAAAGCATCCACTCTCAGTCATTGCCACACGAAACCGTTCTCTTGGAATTGAATCTGAAAAGCTCAGCCAACCATTTGAAATTGCTTTTGAGTAGCTTTGTTTGAGATTCTGGGCCCATTCTTGAGACTCCTGATTAGCTGGAGAGCCAACGAGAGAAAGCTTGACTCCTTCAAATTCCTCTCGTAATTCCACTGCCGCCTGGATCAAACTCTCAATATTTTTTGATCTATCAAATCGCCCAATGTGTATAAGTTTATTTAAATCCAATTCTGTTAGGGGTATAGGAGTAAATCTTCTGGAATCAATTGCTTGACCGATGGCAATAATTTTTGAGCCATTTAATGGACAAGAACCTGGGGTGGAAGTCACGATTAAATTTATCCAAATGGCAGACCAGCGCAAGTAGAGCGACTTTCCTGTATGCGCATACCAGAGGTATTGGCGTCGCCTTCTAATCCAGAGCAGAGGAGAAAGTATTGCGCACTGCAAATCTGTCATATGGAAGAAAACTGAGCGAAAATTACCTCGCAAGATAACGGGAGTAGATTTTATTATCAAACTGACTAAGCTTCTAAATCTATGTCCGGGAACCCACTTGGAATCTATAACGCGTACATTTTCCGGTACGTCAATCGATCCGACTTTTCCAGTGATTACCGTGACCTTAGTGAAATTCCCGGCAAGTGACTTAACTGCCTCTAGTTGATGTGATAACAAAGGGTCTTGGGAGTCCATCACATAGTTGAAAAGAAGGAGATTTGGTTTTCTCGGCATAGGGCTAGTGTAGAGTTCAGGAGACCTAGATTTGAGAATGGAATCGAAAGCGGGGGCTAGGGTTGAAAATTCTGGTAACGGGCGCCGCCGGATTCATTGGGTCAAATCTATCTGCACGGTTGGCAAAATCGGGATTCGAAGTACTCGGTGTTGATAATTTCAGCCCTTACTACTCAACTGAATTAAAGGAACAAAGAGTAAAAGAATTCCTTAGTCCGAATAACATCTCAATAGAACGAATAAATCTTTGCGATCTGAATTCAACACAATCTCTGCTTCAATCATTTAAACCACACTCGGTTATTCATTTGGCAGCCCAGCCAGGAGTCCGAACCCCACTTTCGAATTCCAACGAGTATATTCAAAATAATTTAGTTGCATATTCAAACATTCTTCAATCAACCGTTTTGGAAAGTATTCCCAATTTTTTATATGCATCCTCTTCAAGCGTTTACGGGAACTCAGAATCCTTGGCTTACGAAGAGAGCGATACTTCAATTAAGCCAATTAGCATTTATGGAGCCACCAAGTTAGCAAATGAGATTCTTACTCCAGCATTTATCGCAGGAAGTAAAACGAGAGCTCGCGGTATGCGGTTTTTCACGGTATATGGCCCTTGGGGAAGACCTGATATGGCATATTTTCGATTGATCGATGCGGTATTAAACGGTTCAGAATTTAGAAAATTCGGAGCAGGGGAGGTTAAGCGGGACTTCACCTATGTAGATGACATAACAGCGATGATCGAAAGTCTTGCACTCCAATTAGATTCTCTACCCGCTGCTTATTCAGACGTTGTGAACATCGGTGGCGGTAATCCATATTCCCTGAACGACTTGATTGAAATGATCTCCAACCAAGCTCAGTCCCCGGTTGCGATTTCACAAGACGGCAGTAATCCAAATGACACCAAATACACTTCGGCAGATGTCACGAAATTACTTGCCCTTACAGGACAAAAACCAGAAATCGATCTCCAGCGAGGTGTCGAAAATACAATGATGTGGGCGAGTCAGGTAGGAATTCGGGAGAAGCTTTCCGGTTGGTGTACCTCGACAAACTAGTCATTTACCCAACTCGCCAACAACCTGTTTAATGAATCCTTATCCGATTCTTGTTGAAACGCAATTAAATCAGAGTTATCCATCAACCTATTATCTGAGTCCAAGATACCCAGGACTTCCTCGACCGCTTCATTTTCTGAATTATAGAAGTGGAATCTAGTAGGAAAATTAATTGAAGCTTCTTTTGCGCCCAAAGATGTTCGAGCTACAACTGATATCCCACTCAAGACGGCTTCGCGGAGAGTGAGCCCATATCCTTCACGAGTGGCGGTTGATAGGAGAATCTTCGACTGGGCATATATGCGGCGCAAACTATTTCCGTATAACGCTCCTACTAAAACCACGCACCCAGAAGAAATTTCATTTCTCAATTGAATATTTAAGAAATCACTTTCCGGACCCGCTCCTACAATAACAATTTTCATTGTAGGCCGAGCCAATACAAGCTCCTTCATGATGGAGACAGCCTCATCGACCCCTCGCTCATAGTGAAGGCGACCTATAAATGCGAGATCAAAGCCCGAAGTAAACTCAGTCGCGACTGGAATTTTGGAAAAATCAATAGGAATCGGCGAAATAACAAATTTGGCGCGTATTTCAGGCATTAATTCTTTGATTTCAAACTCTTGAAATTTTGAAACAACCCGGATTGAGCTAGAAGACATCATTGCAATTCGTGAGGTTAATGTTCGAATTATCGCCTTCAATCCTGGTTGCACTCCAGAAGAATAGATATCGCCGTGAAATTGAGTTTGAATTGAAATTTTGCTGTTGAGCCGTAATTTCAAGAGCAATGCAAACAACAAGGAGAATTGATTATCACCACAGACTAATGTCGCACTTTGCCCACTAGTTTGGATTCTTTGTCTTGCTCTTCGCAAATTGCCAAAGAAACAGGAAGATTGTGAAAGGAATTCCAGGTGTCCATAATCATTTATGGGAATAAATTGTCGATCCAAGGAGATTATCTTGATTGAACCCTGGCTAACCAACCGACTCAGGGCCAACCCGTAGCCCTCCCAACGATTCAAAAGAACGCTGAGCTCTTGCTCCTGCAAAGGAAATCTTGATTGAATGAAGATGACATCTTTCATTCTTTCACACCAAAGAGTGTGACGAGAATCGTGTTGAAATTTATTTCCTTGTCGAACCTCGAACTTGAGTCAAAGGCAGCTCTCAAGCCCATTTCATTAGCACTAAGGGACTTAGAAAGAGCTAAACCAATCGTTTCGGAGAGAGAACGCCCATCACGAATAAGAAAGCCGTCGACATCATCATTAATTACTTCTGCAGAGCCTGTGCCATCACGAGCTACCGTCACTAAACCGGCTGCTCTGGCTTCAACTAGCGCATGGGGGAGGCCCTCGTAGTAACTATTTAAGACGAATATTCGACTTTTTTGAAGCAAATCAATTATCGAGTTTTCTGAAACATCTCCAAAAAATGCTACATCAGCCTTTAAAGTTGTGCTTAATTTCTCCAGGCCGGAACGCTCGGGGCCGTCACCCGCAACAGCAAGTTTGAGCTTATGTTCTGCACTGTATTTGATTAGTTCGTCGACACCTTTCCATGGTGTAAGTCTGCAAATAGTTAAAATATCGAATTCATTTAAATTATGGCTCAATCCAGAAAATTTTTCTAGGTCGACTGAGTTTCGGATGAGAATCAATTTTGATTCTGGAATACCCCATTGGCGACACATTTGAAATAGCCCTTGAGATGGAACGACGACCTTTGATGCCCTCAACAAGCTTCGAGTGAAAAAAAACCGAAATAATTTGTACTTGATCGGAAGGGAAGAATGCTGGAAAGATTCAATGTCTAGATTTGTTATGCCATTGTTGCGTGCTCGTTCCCAGACAATATCCCCAGGCACTTTGGCGACGTAGTTGAACTTATAGATGATTGAAGCGATATAAGTTTCTAGAAATGCTCCAACACTTAGAAAATGACTACAGTGCTTAGTAGTTCCACCAATTATTTGTATCATTCTAGAGTATCGTTTCAATATTGAATCGGCCCTACTTACACCGACGAAAGCCAAGGGACTATCTGGGCCTTCTGTTTTCGCCTGGTCACAGTACGAAATGACTTTAACCTTAGCAATTTTCTCCAAGCACCAAGATGAGAATTCTGATGCAAACTTTGCTGGACCCCCAGGATCAGGCGGGTAAATGCCGGTGATAACAATCAGGTCCGTGAACACACACTCAATTTACTCTATAGAACCGGGCTATATATGTTCTAAGGATAGAATCCAGTCTTCGGAAAGAGGAATACAGCGATGTTTAGAAATTCTATTGTTACTCGTTCGATGAAGGTCCTTCCTAAAGCCGATCAAAGGAAGCTATTCGCCGTTATTCTTATTCAGATTTCTTTTGGACTACTCGATCTAGCCGGTGTTGCATTAGTTGGAATTCTTGGCGCATTGGCGATAACAGGTTCTCAAGCCAAGGCCCCAGGAAATCGTGTAGCGGAAGCGCTTCGAATTCTCCACATTGAACACCAGGACTTGCAGACCCAAGCGACCATAATTGGCTTTCTTGCAGCAGGACTTCTGATTTTAAAAACCGTTCTGTCGGTGATTTTTGTGCGGCGAACTATTTTTTTCCTATCTCGCAGAAGCGCTAGCATTTCAGCCAATCTGATTTCCCGAGTTTTAGCTCAACCACTTATCAAGTTGCAATCTCGTTCAATGCAACAGACTCTTTACGGAGTTACAATAGGCGTAGATTCAATAGTGATTGGGGTACTTAATACAAGCGTTCTTGTAATAAGTGATATATCGCTCTTAGCAATTCTCGCAACCGGTTTGTTTTTTGTTGATCCAGCAGTTGCGCTCAGCACATTTATTGTATTTTCCTCAATTGGCTACTTATTGTTTCGACTCTTGCAAGTACGCGCAATCAGATTGGGAGAAGAACAAAGGATTCTCTCGATTGAGAGTTCAGAGAAGACTCTGGAAGTTCTCAACTCATATAGGGAAATCGTAGTGAGAAACAGACGTGGCTTTTATGCAAATGAATTGGGAAGAATCCGATACAGATTGGCAGATGTTGAAGCTGAAAGAAATTTTATGCCAAATATAAGCAAATATGTAATCGAAGTGACTGTTGTACTAGGGTCATTAGCGATTGCTGCATTACAGTTTGTTGTAAATGATGCGGCACACGCCATTGCGGTTTTGTCAGTATTTACAGCAGCAAGTACGCGCATAGCTCCAGCGGTATTACGATTACAACAAGGGGCAGTGACCGTTAAGTCGAATGTCGGCTCTGCATCCCCATCGTTAGATTTAGTTGAAGAATTTGCAAAATTGCAATCCGAGGAATCTGTTGTAGATAGATTAGATTTTTCCCACGATGGGTTTTCCGCCAAAATTGAACTGAAGAATTTGAATTTGACCTATCCTACAAAAACAATCCCTGCAGTAAGTGGCGTTAGCCTCACAATTCAACCAGGCGAGGCAGTTGCTTTCGTTGGCCCATCTGGCGCAGGCAAGACATCGGTTATCGATTTGATATTAGGAGTACTGGAACCCGATTCAGGCGAGGCCACCATTCAAGGGCTCAAGCCTCTGGAGGCTATCCGTAAGTGGCCAGGCGCAATTGGGTATGTACCACAAGATGTGATGATCTCTAATGGCACTATCAAAGAGAATGTAAGTCTTGGTTTTTCAGCAACCGAATTTACCGATGAAGATATTTGGAAGGCTCTTGAAGTCGCACAGCTCTCTGGCTTTGTATCTGAACTTCCGGAGGGACTCGATACAAAGGTAGGCGACCGCGGAACAAAATTGAGTGGCGGACAACGCCAGCGATTAGGTATTGCAAGAGCCATGTTTACGCGTCCGAAACTACTTGTGCTCGATGAGGCTACAAGTTCGCTAGATGGTGGTACTGAAGCGAGCATCACCGATGCGATCCATAATCTGAAAGGCGGCGTCACAATTGTCATGATTGCGCACCGACTCTCAACCGTGAAGGAATCCGACACCATTTTCTATATGTCAGAAGGCCATCTCAGGAAATTTGGAACTTTTGAAGAGGTTCGAAGATCAATACCTGACTTTGATAAGCAGGCTCAACTCATGGGTCTGTAATTGGATAGAGAATGATGTATCGCAGTTTATTCAGGTTTGTTAACCAACGAAAAGCAAGGCTTATTTCGAAATCAATCAAAATTCAGAGTATGCGTTGGCTCATTTGTGTAATAGCTTTGTTTACTTTCTTTACGCAGATTTCTGTGTTTGTAGGGGAAGACATAGTAAATGCAAGAAATAATTATCTTACGGGATCAAAAATTGATTTCTGGGGAGGTATTTCCACTCTAGTTTATGCACACATTCCAGATCTTGGATTCCGATGGCAAATTTGGCTGGCAATAGGACAAATTTTATTTACTTCAATCGGTCTCTTCAAATTTTTTGAAGGGTTACATAATCGACCAAGATTGGTTTTGCTCAACTTACTGGTGATTTACTCCGCATTAATGTTCGGTTCCCAGATGACACGTGACGGACTTATGTTCAGTCTTTTGGTGCTTGGTTTCGGAATTTTAAAAACTAAAAAGAACAACGGCTCGTCTTTTATTGCACTTCTAGTACCCATATTGGTAATTCTCTTCGCACTGAGTTTCAGGCCATGGATTGCAATGGCTACCCTCCCATTACTTTTAGTTCTTATAAATCATAAAATCAAAGTTAGGCGGGTACTCACTATCACGCTCATTTTGATAGTTTCAGTAATTCCCCTTGTGCTGGAGATTGGAACTACGAAGGCGTTGGGACTAACTCGTAGTTTTCCAGAGCAGCAGGTGATGGTTATGGACGTGGCAGCAACATATTGCTACACAAATAATTTAGCTACAGGCGAGAGGGCAAAATCGGCCTTAGGTATTTTCTCTAAAGACCCAGCCTTCCTTAGTTCAGCATGCCAACTTTATCGTCCGGATACCTGGGTAAGTTTGACGCGTTCTGACAAGGCATCTGCGGAGGGACTGCAATCTGACTTTGCGCTCATTAGTCCTGACGAAAAGAAGAAGTATGAGTTATTGAAGTCGACTTGGTCTGAGATGATTCTGAGAGATCCCGTTACCTATTTACAAAACAAAATACTGTTCATAGGGAAGTTGCTCGTTGGTTCGGACTCTCGAAACTTCAATTTAAATACTTCAAAAAACTTATTTTCTAATATGTCAGCGTTGTTCAGATTACCCTTTGAGATTGCAATATCTCTGCACCTCTACTCAATCGCCTTTTGTCTATTTTGGATTTTGTTACTACCTATCCGCAACTTTGTCAGCAAAAAAGAAGAGGCATTCTCCGTTCATCGAGTTTCCATATCACTAATCTCGACTGTATCGCTATGGTCAATTCTGAGCTCAATTGCCTATATCGGGAGTAATGGGCGGTATACATACTCCATCACAATCCTGTCTTTAGTCTTTCTGCTTTCCCATTTTAATGGAAGTTATGCTGGAGGAAAAAAGGCGTGAA
>Ga0209188_1003166_pt1 | contig 11578 bp, 13 predicted proteins | sample C_130625_EF_Meta_FD_187307 | JGI IMG/M metagenome (GOLD analysis project Ga0209188, IMG submission 187307) | Freshwater microbial communities from Lake Croche, Canada to study carbon cycling - C_130625_EF_MetaG (SPAdes) (version 2) | ecosystem: Environmental > Aquatic > Freshwater > Lake...
GCGTGTCTCTCGAACTGCCCGGGCAAGCCGCAGACGCTGCACTTCGAAGGCAAACATCGGGGCGTGGCGAATCTTTGCCTCAAAATATTCAGGACTCGCTGTTTTTTCAAAGTCAGCTAGAAATTCCTCAAAAGTTTGCATTCTTACCTCCATTTCAATAGTGGCATTTATCACTTCAAAATTCAAGAGAACTCCGCGTATTCAGAAGCAGTTCTCTGGCCTTTGCGATCTCTGCCTTCTGAGTTGAACGGCTACGATCTGAGGTCTTGTCGTAAAAGTGAAGAATGATTATTTCTGTTTCACTGACGAAAGTGCAAAAAATGCGAACCAAAAGATCAGTGTCAAAAAAGTTTTCAGGCTTTTGGTGACTTCGTCTATAAACCTTGCGCCTAGTCGGCCCCACTCGAAATTCAAACAAGTCACCACCTAAATCTTTCAACCAACCTTCGTTGAGAAGAGATTTGCCATCTAACTTCAAAATTCTCTGGATGGCGCTAGTCACGAGTTCTTGGTCATTTGGGTGCAACCCTGTGACAAAGGCCTTAAATTTTGCCGCGTCGGCAAAGCGAATGGTGCACGGTGCCGTGCCATTGACAGCATTCATGGCCAAAGGCTATTCAGAAGCAAGCCACCAGCTGGTGCTGGCTCCTAAACCCGTGCGCAAAAAGCCCAATCCAATCCCATGACACACTTAACCCATGACAAATCTCGACGCCCTCATTGCCACCGCCCACAAGTTGCGAGCCCCAGGCGGTTGCCCTTGGGATGCCGAGCAGACCCACAACAGCCTCACCCAATACCTGCTCGAAGAGACCTATGAGCTAATCGACGCCATCGAAACCAACGATCGCGATGCGATTCTCGAGGAGCTTGGCGATGTTCTCTATCAGGTGGTTTTTCACACCGACCTCGCCGCAACGGGCAGCCTCGGTGAGCCGTTTGACATTCAAGATGTTGCTGCCCTAACCGACGCCAAAATGCGCGGCCGCCACCCTCACGTGTTTGGCACGCCCGAAGAGCTCGAGCGCTTCGCGGCCAACACCGGTGACGAGGTGATGGTCAACTGGGACGACCACAAAAAGCGCGAGAAGCCCGAGCGCAGCAGCGTGCTTGACGGCATTCCCCAAAACCTGCCTGCCCTGGCGCTAGCCACCAAGGTGCTGGGCAAGGCAGACAAAGTTGGTTTGTTAGATGCCGAGGCTCCAGGTGCTTTTAGTGTTACCAGCGAGGATGAACTCGGCGCCATCCTGCTTGCCGTCGTAGCCAGCGCTAAGGCTGCCGGCCTCGACAGCGAACGTGCCCTGCGCTCAGCGGTTCGCGACCTGCAGGTTGAGATTCGCCACTTCGAGATCGAATCAGCTGGCTTTGGCGATGCCGGAGTCATCGCCGAGGGTATCGCCGACACCCCCGAGCAAACCGGTGGAGTCGAGTGGCGCGACCTCGACTAGGCCGCCAACCCAAACGCCTCAGCCAACACAACCTGTGCGCCTACCCCGCGCAACACACTTGCCAAAGACTTAGCTTGAACAAACACGGTGACCTTCAAGCCATTGCCAGTTAGAACGCCAATCGGCTCAGCAAAGATGTGATCGCCTGAACCAACAACCACTTCGCTGTAGGTTTCGCAGTAACGGCTGCACTCAATCTCTTCGCAAAGTGCAAGGTCTGCGCCATCAGGACCACTGCGCACAACCATGCGCGCGCCCGGCCAACCAAAAGCCAACGCCTGCTTATTCAAAGCACCCGCACCAACCACGATCAAATCGTCAACGCCCACGAATGCCTGGCTCAAATACATCGACCGCGCAGCCCGCACCAACTCAACCGTCAGCAAACCCGAGCCGCAAAGGTTCTCAACATCAACCAAGTGCAACTTGCGCCCCGCAGCAATACCCGCAACAGTTTTCTTATTCATAACCCAACCCCGATTCTCTCAACCCCAGCAAACGCCGAGTCTGGCAACCCTAAAGTTACCCACCGACATTTTTAGCTGGGATGGCCTTCGGCCCCACAACCAATAGACTCAAGCTCATGAGTCAGTTACCGGGGGATACCTCTCTACCTTTATTCGTCTATGGCGCCTTGAAGCCGGGTGAGATATCTTGGCCGTTGCTCGAGAAATATGTGGTTGACCACGAAACAGGTGAGCTTAGGGATCACAAACTCGTTGTACTCGACGGCGTGCCGACAATTGAGCCGGTGCAGGGTAAATATCTAACGGGCCACATCGTTCACTTAAAAAACCCTGTCGAGGCTTACACCGAGCTTGCGACGTTTGAACAGGTGCCAAAAAACTACGTCTGGCATGAAGTTGAACTGTCTACACCAAAGACCACAACAAAGTGCAATGCACTAGTCCTGGCAAACGAATCTCGCAGTCGCAAAGACGAAGTTTCAGACTGGAGTGCGTGTGATGATGCCTATCTAGGGTTTGCTATTCCTTGGTCGTTTTCAAAACTAAAGTCTCTCGCTGGCACATTTGGAACTAGTCGCCCACCAGACGAAAGTCTTTATCTCGACTACCTCGAATTGCAAAGTGTTTTCATGCTGTTATGGGCATTAACCGAGCGCATGATTCTTTTTCGTGTGCCAGATTCTCAAAACCATAATCTGGAATACAACGTTCATAGGTTGGCCCACATCCAAGAATGGTCGAAGGCGGCGGAAAGAGCTCGAATCGACACTCATATCGGGGTGAGGTCGAATCTGGATCCCTTTGCCGCAGAACCTACAAGAACTGGCAAATCTGGATTCAACGGTTGGTACAAAGTGAGAACAAATGTTGTTCATCGTGGCAAAGGTGCTTTCAAGGAGGCCTCGATGTTGGCTCGCGTGACTCTAGACATGCACAACACACTCGCAATTTTGCTCCAAGAAATCTCACCGAGCGTGTGCGATTTATGGCTTGAGTTGACAGACACCCCAAAAGAAGTGCATACTGGTCGGCTTTATGTAATTCAGCAATAAGGCAGACAGGGGCTCTCATGCCAATCGACATCACAACTTTCATCATGTTAGAAAAGACAACCGGCAATGGTTGGCCGGGCGGGCGCAACATCTCACACATCATTTCGTTCGATGAAGGCCACGACCGCGCTTACTGGCGATGGGTCAAGCACCCGAAGCTCTCTCGCTTCAATGCCTCTTCAGTATGGATTCCAGAGGCACCTGAAACCGCACTACGAGACGGTCTCTTAATGCTTATCGCGGACGGCCTAGAAGACGAAAGCCTTCGAGCCCTAATTCCCTACGAGCCTGGCTCATTTGGAAGGGTTGATCTAGACCGTCAGCGAACGAATACTGTTATAGCCGACGCTAACCTTGCGGCGGCGCTTTCGGGCTGCATACTGCACGTTATTTCATTTCCTGATAGCACTCTCAAGGGCCAATCAGCGGATGGCGTGCAGATCAACATAGGTCAAATTCCAGACTTTCCAACGCACTAGCAACAGTGCCTTCGCTGCTAACAGAAATGGTCACGGTTTGTGCCCTTAGGCGTTTGCCAAAGTGATCCAGGCCAAAGAGTTATGGCAGTTATATGAGTGACTCTATATGCCAACCGCTTCTAGAATGGGTGTCACAACCCTTGACGGATAAAAGCGAGGTGCAGAGGTGTTATTCGGCAGGAGACCAGGGTGTCGGCTTTGAGCTGCCGCCCAACATGGGAGACAATTTTTTTGCGACCGAGCGAATAGCTGGAACGGCTACAGAATTACCAAATTGCTTGTAAGCCTGGACATCGCTTACAGTAATCTTGAAGTTTTCTGGAAACCCTTGCAGTCTAGCCGCTTCACGTGGGGTAAGTTTTCTTGGATTTCGACCAGGTTGTGCGATGAGAATTTCAGATCCATCTTTGTAATAACGTGCCGAAATTGTGCTTGTGTAAGGGGATTCTTCGGTAAAAAGGGAGTAGCCGAACCCGTTTCCTTTGGCAGCGTGGTCGGCCTTTCTTCGCTGGTGGCTAGCCCAAAGTCTGTCGCTCAGTGTGTATTTCGGGTCAACCCTCTCGCTGTCGTCAAGAATTGAGCCGACTTTTGAATCAATCTTTAGGACTGGGTCGAACTCGAACTTTGCCCCGCCGAGAATCCCTACAATGTAAATCCTTTCTCGATTCTGCGGGACACCGTAATCACGAGCGTTGTGAATCCGGTAGCTAACTTCATAGCCAAGTTCTTCGAGGATGCGAATAATTTCTGCGAAAGTTTGACCTTTATCGTGAGAAACCAAGCCCTTCACGTTTTCCAGAAATACAGCGCGAGGTTTTTTTGCGTCGAGAATTCGAGCAATGTCGAAAAATAGCGTGCCGCGAGTGTCGTCAAATCCTTTTTTTAGGCCTGCATGAGAAAAAGGTTGGCAAGGGAAGCCAGCCAAAAGCAAGTCGAAGTCGGGGATATCTGATATCTCCACCTGAGTGATATCCCCATTTGGCACGTGACCGTGATTGTCTGCATAAGTTTTCTGCGCAAACTTATCCCATTCCGAAGTGAATACGCAGGTACCGCCGTATTCTTCGAAAGGTATGCGAATTCCACCGATGCCAGCGAATAGGTCAATGAATTTGAACGACATAAATAATCCTTTTTTCTATCCCAGGTTACTGGACAGTTCTGACAATCAAAGCATCCCAAAATGCATTATTAGCACGCCACTGAGAATAGTTGCGCTTGTTATCTCCTTCGACCATCCCGCTGTCGAGATAAATTTCTCCAGCTCTCACTGCATGAATCCAAAAATGAAAGTCTATTCGTTGGCCGAAAACAAGCTTGTCGTAAACTCCCATTCGGTTTTTTCGCACTGAAAACCAGCCGAAAACGTCAAATTTATCTTCAACATGGGTTCGCAGAGAATCGGCAAGCCAGATAGCGATGGGAACTACTTCGCTGCGCATTTCTTCTGGGATCAAATCGGATTTCATGGGACGAGTGTCTCGCTCAAACGAATACAGTGCAAAGATGTCGCCATTTTCCGCTACGTGGAGTTTCTGCCCTACATCGTTCCACCCCGAAACCTTTGGGACGCAAGACCCAGACCACGAATGACGATTACCCCTGCTTGGTTTTGGGGTACCAAACGTTTGAATGAAACTATCCCGAGTCATAACTTCGAGGCCTTTAGTAAAAAGATACTTATCTGCTGACCAATCTCCAAAAGTCGTCTTGCCCCGAGTGTCTTTTTTGAGCTCGTACCCTTTGAAGTCTGCTTCGCCATGATTGTTGGGTGTCACCCCAAATTGCTCCTCAAGCCAATGACCGATTTCACCATCATGGCCTGAGACACTTCTAGGGGGAGGGCTTTTACCGAGCACACGCTCTCGAAAGATCGCTTCTATCTCTTGTTCAACACTGGTTCTAAAGTCCATGAATCAATTAAGTCGCAGGGTAGTGCCATAATGTCAAATAAGTGAAATACAAGGGGGACTAATGACTTGGTCATTTGAACAAATCAATCCGCGTTTTAAATCTCGCAACCCTGTGAGTGACGAATTCTTCGCAGATGCTTCAGTCGCGTCAGACGTTAGCGCTCTCGTCCGCGAGTCTATTCAGAACAGCCTCGATGCGAAAACTGGGTCTCAAGCCAAAGTTGTGTTCACAATCGGCTCCAGCCCCGTAGAAACACATTCATATTGGTTTTCCGACTTACCCTCACACGTTGGCGCTGCGCTGGGTAGCGAAGTGGCGAAAGAATTTGAAAAAGAATGCCGTTTTCTACTCGTTGAGGACTTCGGCACATCTGGCCTGCGCGGTAACCCGACTTGGGAGTACCAACGCGCAAAAACTGAATCCGCCGCAGAAGCAAGCTATTACTATTTCGTGCATTCCGAGGGTGAATCAGGCAAAAACCATGGCTCGCGCGGCACCTGGGGAGTGGGCAAGATTGTTTTTCAGAAACTGTCGAAAATTAAGTCGTTTTTCATCTTGAGCGATCGAGGCGAGGGCCAGTCACCTAAGACAGTGGTGTTGGGGCAGTCTGTTCTTAAGCTTCACAACCTCGCAGATGCAAGCTACATCCCTGACGGTTGGTTTGCAAAACAAATGCATAATGGCTTACACATCCCCGTTGAAGATGAGACTGCGGAAGCATTCCGCATCGACTGGGGCTTAAGGAGAACCCCCGGAGACCTCGGGCTTTCTGTTCTCGTGCCGTTCGTCCCCGAAACGGTGACACTCCCTCTGCTAGCCAGCACGGTCGCGGCCGAATATTTCATCCCGATTCTCACGGGCGAACTAGTTTGTGAAATTCACGACGGCGATGTTGCAGAGGTCTTGGACTCGAGCAACCTGATCAAAGTTATCCAGGCGTCATCAGAGGCAAATCCATCAACTGAGCAGCAAGCGCTTCTGTCGTTGGCACAAATGACCGAGGCCAAAGTATTAGGCAAAACTTCAAAGTTCGAAGGAAAGTACGCAATTGGCTCAACTCGGGCCGCTGATTTGTTTCTAAACGAAACTGTTGTTGAAAAAATGCAAAGCTCTTTTTCGAATGGCGAAATTTGTGAAATCGATGTTGACATTTCGGTTCCTACGCTGACGGGTGCTGCAGCTCAGGGGAAACTCTCACTTTTGATGAAAAAAACAGGTGCGAGGCATCGTCTCATGTTTTCACGCGAGGGTATTTTGATTCGCCAGAAAAAGGGTATTTTTCTTAATCGCTTCAGCGGTTTGGTCCTCGTGTCAGAGGGGCCGTTAGCCGACCTGTTGGCAAAAGCTGAAGGGCCAGCCCACGAAAACTGGTCCGAAGGTGCTCGAAAGTTTATTGAAACGTACGGTTCCTCACAAGCAGCAAGAAATGTGCTGTCGATTGTGCGCGGCGTTGCAGGGCAAATCGAACGCCTTCTTACTGAAACTTCAGGCTTTCTTGACGACAATATTTTTGCGAACATTTTTTCAATGCCTAATATGTCAAAGAAAACCCCTGGAGACGGCGACGGAGGTGACGGCAATTCAAACCCAACTGTTATAACCCCACCCCCTCCGCCAGTAGCAAATCCTTCCCCGTTGGAAATTTTGCCACGGCCTATGGGGTTCCTAGTGAAGGCATCGCCTGCTGCTACACATGCAAGGTTTTTAGGAAAGAAATTTGTTGTTTCAGTTGCTTACAAACTGTCCCGTGGCAATTCTTTCAGCAAGTGGGTGCCGTCAGACTTCCTGGTGACCACGATGGCAATCAAGCCAGATGGCATCTCAGAGGTGCGAAGTTTTGAAAACAAAATCGAGTTTCAAGTCGATAGCCCTAGTTTTTCTCTAAAAGTTACAGGTTTTGATACTTCAATTCGAGACATCGAAATTGAAATCTTGGAGGTGCCAAAATGAAAAGAACTATAAACGAAACTGGGCGCAAGCGAATCCTGCAAGAAGACTTTACGATGAACCTAGGTCGACCAGGTCCACATGATCCTCTAAAACTTGAAGTCGAGTGGAATCTAAATTACCTAGGACTCCCTCAAGAGGCAGAGCTTTGGCTCCATTGCGTTGCGCGAGGCGTGAACCTTCGTTTCTTTTGTGGCCCTCTCGGCGCCGGCATCGGTGAAACCTCATTTGACCTAGAACTCACAGTTAGTTCGCCTGTACTCAAAGTCGAGATGTTTGTTTCGGAATGGCAAGGCGGTGTCAAAAAGATTTTGGCTTCGGCTGCCCCAGTGACAATTTTGCTCGCCCAAGCCGGCAGTAAGAATTCATTTTTGCGTGTCAATGCGGTGTCTGATCTCGATGTTCTCTCGCGAGTTAGCTTTGAAACCGGCGAGCCAATTCTCGAGGTTCCGACCAAGCACGTAGGTTCGGTATCTGAAAAGTGGTTCATGGCATCCGTTCTTCCTCAGGTTGTTCGAGAGGTTTATCTGGCGATGGCATTGAACCACCAAACCTTGGATGAAGGGCCTCGCGAAAACTGGACAGCTTTTTTCAAAGGGCTCGGAATCGGAACACGTGATTTTCTAGAATCGGATGAAAAGACGATAGACGGTGACCACATAAGTGATGCTTTTATTGGAGCAGACGAAGCTGCAAAAGCAGTCGCGGTGAAATACGAGTTGTTGAATTTTGTAGGTGATAACGATGGGGGAGCAGACGATGCAAATTGAAGGTTTAAAGAAATTTAATGCCAAAGGCGAACAGAGGTTTCATGCCCTAGTCTCGGAGTTGCCAGAAAACTTCGCCTCTGAGTTAGAGAGCATCATTAACGATGCTCAACTAACCGTAGATTCTCGATTACCCAACATCTGCTGGGAAGTCCCAGTTCTTCGAAAAGACGTTGGTGCTGTTCTTCACCCTTATGTTGGTGCCGGAAAGCCTTTGAGGAACTTCGCAGGTGACCGCAACCTTTGGAACTGGGTTGCCGCTGCTTACTTAGCGTCTCAAAAGGGTGATGCCAAAGTACTGGCTGCGGCTCGAAAAGATGCTTGGGTGATGAACGATGACTCGCAGCGATACTATCGCCATGTAATGTTTTCGGCTTATTTCGTTTTCGAGAATCAAATCAGTTACTTGGACGAAGCAGGCATCATTCTGGATGTGCCTGTGTCTAAATCATTGGGTGAAATGGGTGAGCAGCTGCTCGCAACTGCCGAAATTGCCTACACCGTTGGTTTGAGAGTTGCTGACGCACTTTACTATGACCACGGTCGAAAAACACTCAAAAGAGGAGCTAGTTCAAAATCGCCTGGAGCCGCTCGACGCCTGACGGCAGCTTTTCTAAATCAAATTAAGTTGAACGTTGATTTCACCGAAATGTCGGTGGATCAGATCATAAATTTACTCCCGCATGAGTTCGACAAGTACAAACCTGCAGCGGCTGTAAGTTCAGACTACCCAGATGTTGCAGAAGCAAACGAGTCTGAGGGTTATGCCATTGCATTTTCAGAGGAAGAAGCTTGGAAGGCAAAGTTTGGGTTCTAGCCTTCCCCATTAAAGTCAGGGAAGGTCAGCAATTGATTCTAAACGCAGGTCGAAAATCTTTGCTCTGAGAACCTTTTTGAGGTTGAGAGAGCCAACTTCATCGGAAAACTCCTGCCAAATTTGACCAACTTGGTCGCCACCGCCATCTAGGCCTTTGTGACCTAGTTTCTTCATTTCTGGATCCACGGCTATGAAGTTTGCTATCCGCATCTTCAAGGAAGCTTTGGTGCGAAGAGGTAACGCCTCAAGCATAACGTCCATGGAAGATTTTGGGATAGTCATTCTCTCTTGGTCTGACAAAGCTGCATAGAAACAAAGGCTGGTGACAAGCTCTTGGCGAGACCAGCGTGAATTTTTTTCAGACATTTTCATACCCCCGTTTAGATGTGTTGCTAACAACCGCAGCTTAGCCGATTTCTGCACGACCTTACATCCGAGTTCTAAAGCGTGTGCCAAACTTGATGCATGGCTAAAGACGTGCACCCGCCGCGCGGCATGCGCGACTTTCTTCCGGTTGAAAAGTTGAAGCGTGACCGGGTTTTGAACTCTATTCGTGACACTTATAAGAGTCACGGATTTCAAGAGATTGAGACGCCTGCGCTTGAAGACTTGAGCCGTTTGACCAGTGGTCAGGGTGGCGACAACGAGAAGCTTGCGTTTCGTGTGATGAAGCGCGGGGCCGAGCTTGAGGCTGGCCTCGGCAAGGTGGCGGCGGGGGTTTCGACCGAAGACGAGGTTGATGCGCTGGCTGACCTTGGTTTGCGTTATGACTTGACTGTTCCGTTGACGCGTTATTTTGCGACTAACCGCACTTCGTTGCCGAGTGTTTTCAAGGCCATTCAGACCGGACCAGTTTGGCGTGCCGAGCGCCCGCAAAAGGGCCGTTACCGCCAGTTTGTGCAGTGCGACATTGACATTATTGGTGATGCTAGCGAGCTTGCCGAGGTTGAGTTGTTGGTTGCTTCGCTTGACGCTTTGGCGGGTATCGGGTTGGGCGATGCGGTTATTCGCGTGAATCACCGCGCGCTGCTTTCGGCGTCGATCGCCGCTTTGGGCGTGGCCCCGGGCAATGCGCTGTCGGCCATGATCACCATCGACAAACTCGACAAAATAGGCACGGATGGCGTCGCCGCCGAACTCTCGACCAAGTTTGGAGCTGAGGTTGCTGCTGCCGCCACCGCGTGGTTGAACTCTTTGGCTGGTGCGGCTGTGCCTGCCGAGCTCGATAGCCTGTTTGCCACGGTTGGAGCTTTGCACCCTGGCAAGCTGCGTTATGACGCAACTTTGGTGCGCGGAATGGGTTATTACACCGGCAGCATCTTTGAGATCGAACACCCAGGCTCGGGTTCTTCGATTGGCGGCGGTGGCCGTTATGACGGCATGGTCGGCCGTTGGTTGGGCACCGACGTGCCTGCGGTTGGCATCTCGATTGGTTTTGAGCGTGTGGTTGATTTGGTTGCCGACGCCGATGCCGCCGAGCGCGCATTGGTGCTCGTTCTCGACACGGATGCCCCTGCCGTCGTGGCCAATGCCTTGGCTGTGCAGCGTTCAGCGATTGCCGCTGGCTGGTCAGCCCGCCTCGAGGTTCGCCCCAAAAAGCTCAGCAACCTGCTTGAGTCTTTGACGTCTCAGGGTTTCACAACTTGGGCGGCTGTTGGTCTCGAGCCGGTGTCTTTCGACGCGCTCGAGTTGCGCCCCCTCGCCTAGCCTCAACTTTTGCACCGATTGAGTCGACCTCAAGTTGTCGGGGGCCTTCGGCCGCCTAGCTTGGCCTCATGCCGGCGCACCTTCAACCCAAACCTCAACAGCACCCCAGGTGGACCATCATCTTTGATGATGAAGTTGCCTTTAACAATTTTTTGGCCGGTTTTGCAAATGAAAACGATGATGACATTTGGATTTCACGCGAAGTAATCTCATCGTTTGACACTTTCGGCACTCCTAATCAAAGAGTCGGACGTTTTCTCAACCTAAAGAAGGGCCTCTTTGAATTGCGTTTGCGCAGAGATCCCAACGTTTTGGTGCGGTTGTTCTTCTATATCGAGTCGCAGAACGTCATCAACTTCGTTTGGTTTTATGACAAAAAGAAAAATTCCAATGCCAACTACCAGAACAAGCAAATCAAAATAGCCCGCAGGAAACATTGAAAAAAGATACTTTCTATGCAATCTTTGACATAAGGAGTTGACACATGATCGAAATCAACGAGTTCATAAAAAAGTACGAGGCACAGCGCGGCGTTAGCCCAGAGCGGATTGCCGAGATTCAAGCTGAAATTGACGATGACCATGAGCGTTGGATGATGGCCTGCGATATTCGCGACCGTCGGATCGAAAAGAACCTAACCCAGGAGCAGCTAGCCGAAGCCAGCAAGATTCCGCAAGCCATGATCTGCCGGATTGAAAAAGGCAAAGCCAATCCAACCCGAGACACGCTAAGTCGCCTAGCTAAAGCGCTCGACCTCAAACTCGCGCTCGTTCCAGTTGAGCAAGCTGCCGCGTAACCCGCCGTTCACTAAACATTTGCAACCTCACGTTCACCAAACTGCCACGCTTCACCAAGTAAACTTGTGAGCAGACTACGACGGAGTTTTCAGCCAGTTCTTGGCGCTGTGGAGCGAACATCCCACAAAATTAAATCACTCACACCTGACTTATAGAGGAGACCCCTTGTCAATCATTGAAGCC
>Ga0209188_1003167_pt1 | contig 11577 bp, 11 predicted proteins | sample C_130625_EF_Meta_FD_187307 | JGI IMG/M metagenome (GOLD analysis project Ga0209188, IMG submission 187307) | Freshwater microbial communities from Lake Croche, Canada to study carbon cycling - C_130625_EF_MetaG (SPAdes) (version 2) | ecosystem: Environmental > Aquatic > Freshwater > Lake...
TCAACCGTCCGCAGTACCGACGGAACGGCGACATAAAGGTCGGCGGGGAGACCTGGATCGAGCCTGAGCTGAAACTCGATCCAAAAGGTCCGCCCACACTGGTGATGGCCGAGAACACCCAACGGGCACTGCGCGCCCCGATTTACCATCGCGGCGAGTTTCTCAGCCCGCGCGAATCGGTGCCCAGCGGCACGCCCCACTTCCTTCCCACCGCGAAGGACACGGTGATCAACCGCCTTACCTTGGCGAAATGGATCACCGACCCCCGCAATCCTCTCACCGCCCGGGTTCAGGTGAACCGCATGTGGGCGCAAGTTTTCGGGCGCGGCCTCGTGGTCACCCAGGAAGACTTTGGCACCCAGGGCACCCCGCCGACAAACCCCGCCTTGCTGGATTGGTTGGCTTCGGAGCTGATCGATTCCCACTGGGATCTCAAGCATATTTGGCGGCTCATCTACTCGTCCGACACCTACCGTCAGGCCAGCGAAGTTTCCGCCGCCAAGTACCAAACGGATCCTACTAACGACTACCTCGCCCGCGGGCCGCGGTTCCGGCTGGATGCCGAAGCCATTCGCGATCAGGCTCTTCGCGCGGCAGGTTTGCTGAATGCGAAGATTGGCGGTCCCAGCGTAATGCCCTACCAGCCCGAAGGGCTTTGGCAGACCCCCTACAACGGCGAATCTTGGGATGTCAGCAAAGGGACCGATCGATACCGTCGCGGGATTTACACGTTCCTAAAGCGGTCCGCTCCGTACCCGTCTTTCACCACATTCGATGCCGGTAGCCGGGAAACGTGCCTGGTGCGCCGAAGCCGCACCAATACTCCGCTACAGTCGTTAGCCTTGCTGAACGATCCGGTTTATACGGAAGCGGGCAAGGCGCTGGCCCAGCGGATGGCCCAGGAATCGACCCCCGAAGCGGGCATCCGGATGGGATTCACCCTCTGCACGTCCCGACCGCCGACTTCGGCCGAGACGAGCCGGCTGGAGAAGCTGTTCCGGTCATTTAACCAGCCCGAAACTGGATTCCAAACCGTCGCCATGGTTCTGCTGAACTTGGACGAGACCCTCACTAAGCCCTGACGTTGCCACCATGAACGACAACCAAGATTTCTTATCCCCCGAAGCCTTCTCGCAAGATACGTTGCGTGAGTTCACCCGTCGCACCCTTTTTAAAGAGGTTGGCTACGGTCTGGGTAGCGTTGCGCTGACCGCCATGATGGCCGGTTCGGCTTCGGCGCAGGCGGGAACGGGTCAGAACCCGGCGAACCCATTTGCCGTGCGCAAGCCGCATTTTGCCCCCAAGGCCAAGCGGGTGATTTACCTCTTCATGGCGGGCGCGCCTTCGCAGTTAGATCTTTTTGATCCTAAGCCAGCTTTGGTGACCCACACGGGCGATCCAATCCCCGAATCCATCACCAAGGGCCAGCGATTTGCGTTCATCAAAGGCGTTCCGCGATTGCTGGGCTCACCGTACAAGTTCGAGCAGGTCGGTCAATCCGGTCAGTGGATCAGCGAGCTTTTGCCCCACCTCAAGACGGTTGCGGACGACATCGCCGTGATCCGCAGCATGCATACAGAGCAGTTCAACCACGCTCCCGCGCAGCTGTTTATGAACACCGGTTTCCAGTTGCCCGACCGCCCGAGTATGGGCAGTTGGCTCACCTATGGCCTTGGGACCGAGAACCAGGACCTTCCTGGTTTCGTCGTGCTGCTAAGCGGAATCAGCAATCCCGATGGCGGCAATAGCTGCTGGGGCAGCGGATTCTTGCCTCCGGTCTACCAGGGCACCAAGTTCCGCACCGGGGGCGACCCCGTTCTGTTTGTCTCCAATCCCGAAGGTGTCGATCGTCCCACCCGTCGCGCTGCCTTGGACGCTATCGGCGATCTGAACCGGATGTCCCTAAAGCGCGTTTTTGATCCGGAGACGGAAGCTCGTATTTCGGCCTACGAACTGGCTTACCGCATGCAAACCTCGGTGCCCGACCTGATGGATCTGAAGGGCGAGACGCCGGAGACCATGGAGCAGTACGGCGCCAAGCCCGGCGAGGCCAGCTTCAATAACAACTGCCTTCTGGCGCGCCGCATGGCGGAGCGCGGCGTGCGGTTTATCCAACTTTATCATCGCGGCTGGGATCACCACGGCGATAGCGAGGGCAACGACATTAAGCACGGTCTGCCCGAGATGTGCCGCCAGATTGACCAGCCCATCGCGGCCCTGCTGAGGGACCTGAAGCAGCGCGGATTGCTGGAAGACACCCTGGTGGTGTGGGGCGGCGAGTTTGGTCGCACCCCCATGAACGAGGCCCGGGGCGGCGTTCCCTTCCCCGGTCGCGACCACCACCCACGCGCGTTCAGCATGTGGATGGCGGGCGGCGGCGTCAAGCCCGGCTCGGTCGGGGCCACCGACGAACTGGGCTACGATGTGGCCGAGAACCCGGTCGACGTTCACGACCTGCACGCGACCATGCTGCACCTGCTGGGCCTCGATCACACCCGCCTCACCTACCGTCACCTCGGCCGAGACTTCCGCCTTACGGATGTCTCCGGTAACGTCGTGAAGCAACTCCTCGCCTAGTAAAGTAGCCCGCACACGACGTGTGCGGCCACCCCCTCGACGCCGCGAGTCTAGTAAAAGCCGCAGCGGTCACGAAATCGGTACGAAGGCCCGGATGAACCGCAATCTGTTGTTGATGAAGTGGTGGCCTAAACACAGTACGGCAGTTTTGCCAGGTTTCCTCCGCCATATTTGCTCCCTCGACCGCTAAAATGGTTGCTTTGTACTGCTTGGGCCAAGTTGTGTTTGCTACAAGTCATTCCTTCGCATTTGGTGTGAATACGTGGTTACGCTTCATCGATTCCTGCATGTTTCGACGTCCTCAATATAGAAGGAAGCTAGGTTCAAATCCCGCGGTTTGACAACCAGTAGAAATACCGGGTTTAGATTTTCCGGAGCGGGCCATGGCGTCTTGCCCACCCTCCCCGCGAAGCACAAACCATCTTCGCTCCCACGCCAAGGCCCGATCGGTACCCCAGGTCTGCCGACCCGGAGCTATTCGATGCGATCCCTCCGGGATCAGGGCATTTCGTGGTGACCGGCGAACCTTGCCAGCGATCTGACAAACGAATCGCTTGTCCAGTGCGACGAAGTTGATCGGTCGAACAAATATCGATCATCTCCGATCCGGCGGAGTTTTACGCCCCCTCTCCCGTAGTTTACGGGTGCTTACGATGCTGATTCGCACCGATTATCGTTGCCTAGAAGACAACAATACCGAAAACTATTTGAAACATCCGTTTTATCTTCATCAGCTCACCTGAACCGTCGGGAGAGGGCTACATTACCGGTACTAGTCATGCTCTTTTTCGCCCTTGGGCTTGTCGCCATTCGTGTATCGTACAATGAGGTCGTCGTACGTACCATCGGAGCGAATTGCAATTACTTTCCTCGAGCCAGATCGTGAACGGCATTTAACGCCTATCAGCTCGTCGTTACGAATGAACACACCTATTTCTAAACACTCGCCAGCAGAAAGTACACGCTCGGACTCAGTTGCCCAACCCTTCGGCAGTTGCGCGCTGATAGGTTCAGGAGAGTCATTACATAAAATCACGGCCTGCGTGTAATGTCGCTGACCATATAGTCCTCCAATCATCGATAGTCCGCAGACCACTACAAGCAGTAAGCAACCGGCTTGATACCTCTTTTTTGCCATTCATACTCCTCGGCGAGTGAGCCAAAACCTAGCGATGCTACTTGCAAGTAGGAAAGAGACTACTGCGCTATTCCATGCCCACGATTTCGCATCGTCGCCACCGGAGACGATCGCTGAGCAGGTCACATATACTCCGACGCTGCACCAATATCCGAACCTGGCAGCATTCTTCGTGGCGATGGGAAAGGGGTCTACGTAGGGCGACATCCGGTAAGAAACCTTAGAAAACAAGCCCGGGTTGTTTGCGAGAATCCGGGTGACGATCCACACGATTCCATACACAACCAAGCCCTTCACCATCAAAGAACCAAAATCTGGACTATCTGACATTGCTCAATCTTCGATTCAGAGAGAAACTCGATCCGACGACTCGGCGTCCCCGTTCGTACCTTGTTGAAATCCAACGTAGCGCGGTCATCAACAGCATACACAAGGTCGATTGAGGCCTGGCCATACGGCAGTTACCTTGCGCTTCCGCGTTCCGCGCGAGCGTTACCGGTTCTTTGGTTTCGCATTCGTCAAGAACTGAACTTTGGGGAGGTTCTTTAGCTGAGGTGTTACGACGTGATCATAGCCAAAACTAGAGACTTCGCATGTCTGCGAATTGATCACCATCGAAAATGGCTCCACGGTGAAAAATTCTCCGTTAGGATTATGGAGTTCCCCTACCCGAACCACCCAATAGCCGCGATAGTATTTTGCTTTAAGGCTATTGAAATGCGAAAGGTAGTCCGGTCCGAGCATCTCCCGATAGATCGGACATGCCACGGCCACGGCTGTTCTCTCCGATAGGATGAAACCGCGAAAGTTCCGCACCCGGTCACCTTGAATGGCCATGCATACCGCTAGAAATTTGAACATTCGGCTCTCCACCAGCCGCTCTATCCTAAGCGCGGCAGCGTTCCCAATTCCGACGTCTTACCAGCCACTTTAGATTCGTCTTGCAGTTACCATTCCAAACCGCTTGGGTGAAAAACTTGGTGATCCGTCGTGGGGGGATATCGCATCGCGTTGCGATGCGGGTGGGTGACCGTCAATCCCCGGGTCTGCTGACCCGGGGATATTCGATGCGATCCCTCCGGGATCAGGACTGACGAGTGATCACCGTTTAGTGACGGTCATTAGTAGGAGTCAAACAGAACGATTGTCTTTTCTGGAGTTTGATCGGCGATCCGCAGATACAGCTCGGACAGAATTCACTGGAAAGTGAAGATCACAGGAATATGCTCTTCCATGACGACCCAACTCCTAGCAGTTAGACGGTCCATGGGTTACATTGCAAATAAATCCAACCTCCGGAGGTCGCGTCACTTTGGCGGCGGTAAAGCGCGCTCTGTCGGCGAAACCAATTCAAAAAGTATTCGATTCAGTTTTACAACCGCTGCGTCGGGCAGCGTGCCCCTGTACGTTTGGCTTTGAAAATTTCCTTCTTTGTCCACTAGGTATGTTTCGGATCCGTATTCGAATCTGAGTCGAATGCGTCGCAAGTTGACCTTAGTTTTCACATCAACGGCTACTTTTCTGTGCTCTTCTAGAATCGAATGAACCTTGTCGCAAACTGACTTTTTACAATTTACAGAATGATTTACGATATTTTTCCCCGTGACGGGTTGAAATGTCTCTAATCGAAAATCTACGTAATACACCCGGCAGCACCCCATGACTAGCGTCATCAGAAATCCGTTCAAGTAGGTCATGGTTATTTCGGTCGCTCCCATTTGGGTTGATCTGTCGTGTTTAACAGGCACCGCCGTTCTCTCGGAAATCACACAGCGATCGGCGTGGTCAAGAGCCTTAGCGGATTATACGGCGGAAGTCCTGCTTTTGAGCACCATTTTGTCGATGACGGCGCAGTCAGGTGAATTGGAAGGCCCAGTCATCGTTCGGCAAAATGTCTGAAGCAGCGGGCTTGGGACCATGGGCTTCATCCCCCATAATAGACTCACATCCTCCATGGAAAAGAAAATTGCTCTCGTCACCGGTGCCAATAAGGGCATCGGCAAAGAAACGGCTCGACAACTTGGCACCCTGGGCTACCACGTTTTGGTGGGCTCGCGCGATGCCGCTCGCGGACAGGCCGCGGTGGATGAACTGACTACCGCCGGACTCTCGGCCGAGCTTTTGCCCCTCGTCGTCACCGACCCCACTTCCGTCGCCGCAGCGGTGAAAACGGTGGAAGAGAAGTACGGTCGCCTCGACGTGCTCATCAACAATGCCGGCGTCGGAATCGACTTCGGCGTGCCCGCCTCTGCGGCTACCGTTGAACAATGGCAAGAGACCTTTGCCACCAACCTGTTTGGAGTAGTGACCACTACCAATGCCTTTTTGCCGCTGCTTAAGAAGAGCGAGAGCGGTCGCATCGTGGCCCTTTCGTCCATCCTGGGGTCGCTGGCCAACGCCGCCAACCCGGGGAACGCTTGGTCGGGCTCCGGAGCCGCTTACGCCGCCAGCAAAGCGGCATTGAACATGTATTACGTGCAGTTAGCCCGCGAGCTGAAGGACACCCACATCAAGGTGAACCTGGCCCACCCCGGTTACGTGAAAACCGATATGACCGGCGGGGAAGACGGTCCGGCGCACCTGGGCGTGAAAGACGGGGCCAAAACATCGGTAGCCCTGGCTACTCTAGATGCTGACGGACCCACCGGTGGTTACTTCCACAACGGCGAAACGCTTCCCTGGTAGGCGATTACCCGCCCAGTTCCGTCTCAATAAAGTCGATTCCCTGCGGTAGGGAATCGACTGGCTCCCAAAAGAACCCTTTATCGTTCACCACCCAGAAATCGCTGGTCTCAATCACTTTCGTAAACTTCACCACCCGAAATTCTCCCCGTTCGTAGAGCACTTCGTACCCTCCGGTCACCTGCGACAAGTTGCGAATCATCTCCGAAGCCGACGGAATTCCGGGTTGCATCCCTTAAAGATAACGCAAATCCATGAAACAGTTTCAAACCCAAGCGGGCGCTCCGCTCAACTTAGCGCTCCAAGACGCGGCCATCCCGTCTGCCTTTCCCAATCAGGCCCTCATTCAGGTTCACGCCACCTCGCTCAATCGCGGCGAAGTGCGCATGTCGGCGGCAAGTCGCTTCCCGGATGGATACGTGCCGGGTTGGGATGTTGCCGGCATCGTGACCCAAGCGGCCGCCGATGGCACCGGCCCGAAAGTGGGCACCCGCGTCGTCGCGATCACCCGGTCCGGAGCTTGGGCCGAGTTCGCCGCCATCGCCACCGAGTTCATCGCGCCGATCCCCGATAATGTCACCTTCGCCCAAGCCGCCACCTTGCCGGTCGCCGGACTGACCGCCCTTCACTCGCTCAAGAAACGTGGGCTACTGCTCGGCAAGCGCGTACTGGTGACGGGAGCAACGGGCGGAGTCGGCGATTTTGCCTTGCAGCTCGCGAAGCTCTCGGGGGCGCACACCGTGGCCCACCTCCGGAAGGATCAGCAGATCAACGCCGACGCCAAGGTGATTGGCTCGCTGAAAGGCACGGGGCCGTACGATCTGATCGTGGAAGGGGTTGGCGGCACCTTGCTCGGGGAAGCCCTGTCCGAACTGGGCGAAGACGGAGTCGCGGTGAATTTTGCGAACAGCACGGGCGATCTTTCGTCGTTCGATGCGAGTGATTTCTACTGGGTCGGGCGAACGCGGCTGGAAGGCATTGTGTTGTTCTTTGAGCTCAAACGTACCGAAGGTGGCGACGTGGGATTGAAAACCCTGGCGGATCTCATCGGCGCGGGCAAGCTGGATCCTCATATCTCGGTCACCGAGCCGTTCGAAAAGCTGCCAGAAATTGGTCAGGCACTTTTGGACCGAAAGTATCCCGGAAAGGCCGTCTTGACCCTCGCTCATTAGTCCCGGCTACCGTAAACTGGCGGAATGACAAACCACGAGCTGTTTTCCGCCCACCTCGCCCTCGTCGGCCAGCCTGCCGTGCCCGAAGACCTGAGTTTCTATGCGCCCGACGTGACGCTCCGCTTGGTGAACGCGCCAGAGGGCCACACGAAACTGCGAGAAGGCGCCCACGATGTCGCCGCGTTCATGGTTCGCATCACCCAGTTCTTCCGCGACTTCAGCATCCGCGACTTGGTAATTCACGACACGGCGGAGGGGTTTGTGGCCGAATACCACGGGGATTCCGTCTGCATTGATACCGACCGACCCTATAACCAGGATTACATCGCCGTGGTAGGCGTCGAAAGTGGTCAGATCAAATGGATCCGCGAGTACTACGATGCGATCCGCGTTCTGCGCGCCATTGGCGACCTGGACTAAGTCCGTATACTAGCGCGAGCAATGTCGCTCAAGCCAATTTCCATTCAGTTCTGGACCCTTCGTGACCTCTTCGCGGCGGGCAAGGTCACCGAGACCATTGACCAACTGGTCGACCTCGGCCTCTCGGGCGTGGAAGGAATCGCCCCCGGTTTCACGCCCGCCGAATGGAAAAAGTGGTTGGATCAGCACGGCATGGTGATGTCGAGTTGGTACGGCTCGCTCCCTTACGAGGAGAATCTGGACGAAATCCGGTCGACTCTGGACGCGCTGGGCACCCGATGGTTGGTGGGCGGATTTTGGATTCCGGAACTGGAATCGGTCGATGCCATCAAAGCCTCGGCGGCGCGTATTCGGCCCGGGATTGAAAAACTGAAATCCGAAGGCTACGAGTTTGCGATGCACAACCATTGGATGGAACTGGAGCAGCGCGACGGTCGGCTGGCGATGGACTGGTTAATCGACGAGATTCCCGATCTGCAGTTGGAACTGGATCTTTACTGGGCCTGTAACTTTGGCGAGCACCGGGCGGAAGATATCGTTCGCAAGTATTCCAACCGCATCAAACTCATGCACGTGAAGGACGGGCCGCTGGTTCGGGACCAGCCGATGGTGGCACTGGGAGAGGGCAAAGTGAACATCACCCTTGCCATCGAAAATGCAAATCCGGAATGGCTGATTCTAGAGCTGGACGCCTTTGACGGCGACATGATGGTAGCGGTAGAGCGTAGCTTCAACTACTTAGTTGAAAACGGTCTCGGCTACGCCCGTTAATGAATCAAACCCCGTCAACATTAGGTTTACGGGGTTTCTACCTGACTTAGATGTCAGTTGACTAAGCAGAAAGGTTTAGGCTTGCTTGCGGCGTCGGCGAAGAAGGGCGATGCCACCCATGGCGAGAGCGGCCATGGAGGTCGGCTCCGGTACGGCCTGGACCGAGACGTTATCAATCAAGCTACCGAAGGAGTCGCTGGTGCCGGTACCTACGAAGCTGATCTTATCGGTCCCAGTACCTACGACGGTGAACTTGTAGGTCTGCATGGCTGAACTGGTAGGCAGGAAGCTACCAACCTTCACGTCGTTCCAGTAGATGTCTCCGCCTTGCGTCGAGGAGGGCTTACCCTTTCGGAGGGCCGCCGAGAACGTGACCGAGTAGCTCGACTTCGTCGTGGTGAGCTTTTGGGAAACTTTGGCATTCGCCTTGGCATCGAGTTCAAGAACCTGCTTGCCATTCTGACCGGTAACACCGTACACCGAAGCGGCACCAATCTCAAGGAAATCCTTTTCGGCATACCAACCACCAGTTACTCCGTCATTTGCAACAATCGAATAGCCGCTGCCGTAGCTCTTGGCTTCAAAGCTACCGTTGGTAACGATGTTTGCGGACGAGACGGCGGCTACGCCCAGGACGATTGCTACAGACAGACTGGTTTTAAAATTCATGGTATTTCCTAATTCCGCTTTCGCGGCTTTGGATAAATTGTGCGGTCGCGCCGGGGGTCGCCGGGGTCACCAATGAAGGGTCACGTAAATGCGGACAGGAACCCATTTGAGCTGGAAAACCTTACTAAGAAGTTGTTTGGCGCATAGGTCGCGCTATAATTTGGATAGGCGCGTCGGGCGCCGCCGGGTTCGCGGAGAGGGTTTAACCCACCGAAACTAAGACAACCTTTAGCACCAAGCCTTTGTGCGACCTGAATGCGAACCTCGGGAGTCCCTTGTGGATATTCGCATCGAGGTCCATATGAACAAACTTCTGCCCGAAAATGCCAGCTTTGAACACCTGAAAACTCAGGCCAAGGCTCTTCTCGCTGCTCTCAAATCCAAAGATCCCGCCGCCCTTGTGCGTCTCTCGGGGCTTCCGGCGGCCGAGCCATACCGGCTTGCCGACGCCCAGTTGACCATTGCTCGCGAGTACGGATTCACCAGTTGGAGCAAACTCAAGCGCCATTTGGTTGGCTACGCCGACCGACGGGCCGCCTTCTTTGCCGCCATCAAGGCCGGTGACCGCCCCCGCGTCGCGGAGATTGTTAGCGAGGATCCCGCCATTGTCCGCGCAAAAGACCCAACCGATTTCGGGGCGGTTCCGATTACCGTCGCAGCTAACCGAAATGATCTCCCCATGATCGACCTCCTCCTCGAAGTGGGAGCCGATATCGATGCCCGAAGCGATTGGTGGGCGGGAGGGTTTGGCGCGTTAGATTTGGCTAGCGAACAGACTTCCGACTATCTCATCACGCGCGGGGCGACGCTCACGCCTCACGCGGCGGCTCGGCTGGGATTGGCGACCGAACTGAAAGCCATGCTGTCAGCTGACCCTTCCGTTGTGCATCAACGCGGTGGCGATGGTCAGTTTCCGTTGCACTTTGCCAAAACCCCGGAAATTGTCGATCTTTTGGTGGATGCGGGCGCGGATTTGGATGCTCGAGACGTGGATCACGAAGGTACGGCGGCCCAGTTTCACATTCTGGATGAGCCGGTTCTTCGCCGACTCATTGAACGTGGGGCCACGGCCGACGTGTTCACGGCGGTTATTCTGGACGATGCAGAATTGCTCGATCGCCTGCTGAATGTTGACCCAGCGGCGATCTCCCGTCGTTCACTGGATAGCGGAAACCCGTGGATTCCGGCGGCTCCCGGCGGCCATATCTACAACTACACGGTCGGTAACGTTGCCCCCCACCAGTTGGCATCCGATCATCACCGCGAGAATGCCTACGCATTGCTTTGGGAAAAGTCCGGCCCCGGATTGCGCTTGGCGATGGCCGGATGGCGTGGCGAGCGCGATCTGGCCCAGTCACTTCTCGCGGAACATCCAGGACTCCTGGCAACCCTCCGGCCCGAAGATCTTCGCATGCTGCCCGATGCCGCTTGGCAGCACCGAACCGACTGCGTAAAGCTATTGCTAGAGCTGGGGTTCGACCCCAATATTCGCGGGGGAGAGGCGTCCACGGCAATCGATCGGGCGGCTTTCCATGGCTTTGACGACGTGATCGAAGCGATCTTGCCGTACTCACCCGACTTGACCGTTCGCAATGCCTACGGCGGCAATCCGCTGGGGGCGTGCATTTACGGATCGATGCACGGTTGGCGAAAGGATGGCAATTATCCGCGCAGCGTCAAGCTCCTTTTGGAAGCCGGAGCGGCGCCTCCGGACGCCATCAGCGGAAGTCCAGAAGTGCAGGCCGTGCTCCGCGAATACATTCGGTAGTGTCAAAACACCTGGTTTTTAAGGCGAGAGATATCAAACTTGGCGGTGTCGGCAATGGCCATCACCGCCATCACTCCCGCTTGCACGGGATCCGAAACCACGAGGTCAGCGTGTTTCGGAACGCTGCCAGCCATGTTGAGGCTGATTACGGGGATTCCGGTTTCGGCGCGAAGTTGGTCGATGGCGGTAGAAATCGCACCCCCCATCAAACTTCCCGCGAGGACCAATATGCTGGCCCGCGGAAGCCTGGCCACCGCGCGCACGGCTTCGGCCAGATTTTCTTCGCCCACCAAAGCGATGGTGTCCACCGAGATGCGTTCTCCGCGTAGGTTATGGCGATCGGCCTCTCCCACCGCTCCGATCACCACCTGAGCCACTTG
>Ga0209188_1003168_pt1 | contig 11577 bp, 9 predicted proteins | sample C_130625_EF_Meta_FD_187307 | JGI IMG/M metagenome (GOLD analysis project Ga0209188, IMG submission 187307) | Freshwater microbial communities from Lake Croche, Canada to study carbon cycling - C_130625_EF_MetaG (SPAdes) (version 2) | ecosystem: Environmental > Aquatic > Freshwater > Lake | place...
AGGAATAGAACACCAAACCCAATAAAAACCAAAATAAAAATTGCATTAGAGTGGTATGGTAAGTGCGCTTGTTTTATTGCTGTATTAAACAATTCATTAAGAAATGGTCTACTACTGCACTAAGAATTTTGGCATCTTATCAGATGGCAGAATTTTTAGAAAATTGAGAGTAGAAAAATTATGCCATACCCACGCTCAAAACTAAAAAACACTGATTTTTAAGCAATTTAACCATTAATGTTTTTTTCGATTGACAAAGCCAAATGGATTTGTTTTAATTTGATACATTTTTTCCCATAATGAAACTCCTCTTCATGTAAGTTCTACTATGAAAAGAAGGTTAATTTTTCAGAACCAGTAAAAATATTAGCACATAATTTCACAGCTTTAGGGATTAAATGAAGTATTAGCTTGAAGACTAAACCTTTACAACAACCTAATCTTCGCCCAAAACTTACTTCTATATATAAATAGACTTGTAACAATTACTTATTAATAATAACCTTAACCTTTAGGTACAATTGTTGCTTAAAGAACAAAATATAACTGAAGGTATAATTATATGGAAAAGAAGACTATCTTGATTATTGACGATGAAGATATGGTTAGGAGTTTTTTAGAGCATTACTTTAAAAAACACTTTAACGTAGTTACTAAGCCAGATGGTGCTTCAGCTCTGGATTATTTGCTTAATAAAAACGAGGTACACGCAATAGTGGCGGACCTTAATATGCCGATAATGAATGGCCTAGATTTCATTAAGGCTGTTAGAAACCAAAAAGAAATATCGCTATTGCCCATTGTAGTACTTTCTGGAAACGAAAAGAGCGTATCTAAAATCACTGCCCTTAACCTAGGAGCCGATGATTATGTGGTTAAGCCTTTTAATCCGGAAGAAATTTTGGCTAGGGTAAATACTATTTTCCGCAGAATAACTTCAATGGAAGCACAATTTGCAGAACAGGCTCAATAATATAGAATAGAGTACCCAATACCATTACGCACACTCTAAAAGCAGGAACTGAATACTATGTCGTTCATCCTCGATCTAAATAAACTACAGCAGGATAACCTGCAAGATATTGGACCTCAAACGGTTTCAGTTATTGAACGAATCCAGCGCCAACGTTTGCGAATGGAGGCCGTTAATAACGACAAACCTATTAGAGTGCCAATAGGCAAGCGGATATTTGATATTGTAGTTTCAGGAACTGCTTTATTATTTTTAAGCCCCATAATTATTATAGTGGGCATTTTATTGAAAATTGAATCTAGAGCTCCCATATTTTTTGTTTCTAAAAGGGTAGGTCAAGGTTATAAGGTGTTTGACCTAATAAAATTCCGGTCTATGATACCAGATGCGGAGGCTAAGCTAAAAGATTTAGCCAAGCTAAACATCTATGTTTCTGAACAAGAAAAGTACGACAGATGCGCCAATTGCAGAAAGCAAGGCAAAGAATGCGATGGTATTAAGCTTTTTGATGGCAGAAAAGAAATCTGTGAAACCTTGTTCCTAGAACAAAAGAAATCCGAAAATGCCTTCACCAAGCTAAAGAACGACCCAAGGGTTACTCCGCTTGGTAAGTTCCTGCGTAAAAGCAGTATAGATGAACTGCCGCAGCTAATTAATATTTTTAAAGGCGATATGAGTTTGGTAGGCAATAGGCCATTACCATTATATGAAGCTGAAAAACTAACTACCGATTCTTACAGCAAAAGATTCTTAGCACCGGCCGGGCTCACTGGTTTGTGGCAAGTAACTAAAGGCAAAACGCCGCTTACTGAAAGGCAGCGTATGGAATTGGATAATAAGTATGCCGATAACTATTCTTTAAAATTGGATTTTGAAATTATTTTAAAGACAATTCCTGCAATGCTTAGTAACGACTAATTAAGCTTATTCAGAATCATTTTCATTTCATTTTCAGTAGTTTAGGCAAAGCTTGTGGAGTTAATATTACAGATACCTTTAGCTATTATTCAGCTCTTGACAGGTTTTTTTCTGGTATACCCAGCAATTATGCTTGCCTTGGCTAAACGTAAAGGTTTCCAAAAAAGCACCCCAGATTTTGACAACGAAATACATTTTGCTTTAATAATTACTGCCTATAAGGATGCAGATATTAGCATTCCTTTAATCGATTCATTACTTAAGCAACGATACCAGAACTTTACAATATATTTAGTTGCCGATTCTTGCGATGTTGCTAACATCCATTTTTCTGATGAAAGGCTCATTATTCTGCAACCAGAAACCAATTTGGGAGGTAAAGTAAAGTCTATCCTATACGCAATGCATAGGTATGTGGCTAACCATTCCTACACCATAATTTTTGACCCCGATAATTTGGCCCATCCAGATTATTTAGGGCACATGAATAGCTATTGCAAAAAAGGCTACCTCGCTATTCAAGGTCAAAGAACAGCTAAAAACTTAGATACTGTTTTCGCCTGCTTAGATGCAATGGGCGAACTTTATAATAATTGCACAACCAGAAGGGTACCATTTGCATTAGGAAGCTCGGCAACCATAGCTGGTAGCGGTATGGCGGTGGAAACTAAAAAATACCTCCAAATTCTTGAAGACACCCTTGCCCACAGCGATAATAAGGTAATAGTTGCTGAAGATAAAATATTGCAAAGTGCCTTAGTAATGGAAGGGCATCAAATTGCTTATAATGCAGAAGCATTGGTGTACGACGAAAAAGTAAGTACCGATGGTCAGGTTCAAAGGCAGCGTGCTCGTTGGATTAATAGCTATTTTAAATACTTCATACTCAATGAAGAACTTATTAAAAAGGCTTTCAAAACACTGAACCCTAATCAGCTTATTTACAGCCTCATAGTTATATACCCTCCTATGTTTATAATGGTGGGCGTGGCTTTGCTTTCAGGGTTTATTCAGCTTTTCATGAATGTTTTTTACACTATTCCAATTATTTTTTGTCTGGCTACTTTTGCAATTAATTTCTTGCACGTATTGGCTTTTAGTAAAGCACCAAGGCCTATATGGTTATCTATTTGGGGCATTCCTTTGTTTATAAGTAAGCAAATAGCGGCAACTTTAAACATTAGGCAAAGCAACAAAGATTTCCTAACCACTACCCACGATAGGTTTTTTACGATTGATGAAGTGTTGTACGCCGAAAAAATGGGGTGGAATATTCAAGTAAAAAAATCAGATTCGCCAGTTAAAATATTACACGTAATTAGGCAAGGCTCTTTTGGTGGGGGCGAAACCTATTTGAATACCCTCATTCATCAGTTAGATTCTTCTGAATACGAATCCGTGGTGGTAGCCTTTACTGATGGCGAAATGATAAACCGCCTTAAAAGTAGCGGTTATAAAACCTACGTTTTCGCCTACAAAGGCTTCTTTAATTTAGGTTTGGTAAAGAAACTGTATGATACCATTAAAAACGAAGATATTGAATTAGTTCACGCCCACGGTACAAAAGCTTGCTTAAATGCACTTTGTGCAGCTTTAATTGCAGGTATAAAGGTCATTTATACGGTTCATGGATGGAGTTTCCATAATGGACAAAGCCAATTTGTTTTTAATGCCCGCAGGTTTGTAGAAAAGTGGTTGGTAAAAAATGCTACTAAAACTATAGTAGTTAGTAAAAACAACTTGAATGAAGCCTCGGATTTTGAGGGTGATTTTATAGTTATTCAAAACGGTATTGACACAAAGAAATTTTCTAGAAACAACGTTATTTCCGTAAATAGAGGCCAATTTGACCTTTCAGATTCTGACTTTATTATTGCTAGTATTGCCAGACTTACCCTTCAAAAAGACCCGCTCATATTAATAAGTGCTTTTGCATCCATAATTAAAGATATACCGAATGCTAAATTACTTTTCGTAGGTGGTGGCGAATTAGAAGTGGAGTCGAAAAACCTTGCTAAATCACTAAACTTAGAGGACAAAGTCAAATTCGCCGATTTCACAGGGTCTGTAGCCGAAATATATGCAAGTATAGATTTATTCGTGTTGCCATCGCTTTGGGAAGGGTTTTCCTTAAGTTTGCTTGAGGCCTTATCTATGCAAATACCAGTAATTTGTAGCAATTACCCCAGCAATACCGAAATTGTTACCCACTTAGAAACGGGACTAGTGTTTCCTATTTCGGACTTAGAAGCCCTTGGCAAGGAAATTGCGTATGCATATAACCACCCTAGAGAGTTAACAAATTTCACGCTAAAAGCGGCTGAAATTGTTCGTAATCATTTCGATTTCAGCAGAGTACTTCAAGATAATAAAAAAGTTTATGAAGAACTTTCCAGGGTAGTAAAAGTTCAGACTCAGAAAAAAGCAGAAACTAGCTTGGCCTAAATGAATGCAGATAAGCAATATTGGATAAGCTCCGGAACCTACACTTTCTTAACAAGAATAGCTACAGTACTTTTCGGTTTTGGAACTTTCTTTTTGCTTGTACGCCTCTTATTACCAGCCGATTATGGTTCATTTAGTTTATTCTTAACAGTTACAAGCCTTATAGAAGTAGCCAGAAATGGGCTCATTCAAAATGCCCAAATCAAGTTTACCGCTACAGCAACCCCAGAAGAATACCCTAAAATACTAAAGGCATCTTTAGTTCTAAATATCTTTCTTTCAGTAATTTCAATGGCGGTACTATTCACCGCTGCTCCTTTTTTAGCTGCGTGGTGGAACAGTCCCAATATGGAACTGATGCTAAAAATCTACTGCATTAACATAGCGGTACTTATTCCTTTTACTCAGTTCAATTTCTTACAACAGGCTAACTTAGATTTTAAAGGAGTTTTCTATACTACCATGCTAAGGCAAGGCTTATTTTTCTTAGTAATAATAAGCTATTGGTTAGCTTTTAGGCCTTTTAACTTGGTGGAATTGGCTTGGTGGCAAGTGGTTTGTTCAGTAATGGCTAGTTTGCTAAGCTTTTATTTTGTCCGTAAATATTGGGTAAGAAGTGCTGGTATTCCTTGGGAATGGGTTAGTAAGCTTTTTCATTTCGGTAAATACGTATTTGGCACCAACCTTAGCGCTATGATTTTCCAAAGCATTGACCAGTTTATGATTGGTCGTTTTTTAGGAACAGCACCCGCCGGTTTATTCAATATTTCTATGCGCATCACAAACTTAGTAGATGTGCCAATAAGTACAGTAGTTTCAGTTGTTTTCCCACAAAGCAGTAAGTTCCAGGGCGAAAATCAAAAGCAACAAATGAAGGATATGTTCGAAAAAAGCACAGGCTTTATGCTAGCGCTCATTTTGCCAGCCTGCATTATTACTCTTATTTTTCCTGAACTAATAATTTACATAGTTGCCGGACCAGAGTATGCCCATAAAGGAGCCGATTTACTACGCGTAACTATTCTTTCCATTATGGTGCAGCCTTTTCTAAGACAGTTCGGCACTATGCTAGATAGCAGCGGAAAGCCCCACGTTAATTTTTATGCGCTATTAGGAATGGCTACATTAAATGTGGTACTTAATATCGTATTCATCCAGCAAATGGGTATTATGGGTGCTGCATACGGCACCCTTACAAGTATGATTGTTTTCGCGATTGTTGCGCGAATTATTTTAGGGAAAAATTTCGATATTAGCTTTACTTCTTCCATAAAGTATATTTTTGTTTTTTATGGGCAAGGTTTAGACTATCTTAAAAAGTTGGTTTCCAGCAAGTATTTATGAAAAAATTAGAAGACGAACTTCCCTTTGTATTCATAGGTTTGCAAAGCTGGTTTCTTGAAATTGGTTCTAATGCCCGTAATATAGCAGTAGAACTTAGCAAAAGACATCCGGTACTTTTTATTAACCCTGCTTTAGACCGCATTACGTTATTAAGGAAACCAAACACAGCTTCCTTCCAAAAGCATTACGAAATTTTAAAAAACAAACAGCCCTTATTACAAGAGGTAGCGTCAAACTTATACGTGTATTCGCCCGATGTGATTATGGAATCCATCAATTGGCTTAAGGTAGAGACCCTACACGACTACATAAACAAGAAAAACAACCAACTCTATGTAAAGGCTATTAACGATGCCACTACTAAACTAGGTTGGGATAAGTATATATTATTTAACGATAATGAAATCATTAGGGCACTTCACCTCAGAGAAATGCTGAAGCCCGCCCTGCATATATACTACATAAGAGATTATTTGGCAAAAGTTGGCTATTGGATGCGCCACGGTACCCGTTTAGAACCGACTACTATAGCCAATGCAGATTTAGTGGTAACAAATAGCCCTAAACTTGCAGATTATGCCTTACCCTTCAACCCTAATTCATTTAGCATAGGTCAAGGTTGCGATGTTCAAATGTTCTTAGAAGGTCGCTTTGCAGAAAAACCTGAGCCTATGAAGGGTATTAATACGAAGGTTATTGGCTATGTTGGCGCATTGGTACACATAAGGCTAAATATCCCTTTACTAATTGAAATAGCCGCGGCATTCCCTCAATATACTATTGTATTAGTAGGTCCTGAAGATGAGGTATTTAAAGCTTCAGAATTGCATCAAATGGTAAATGTGGTATTTATTCCAAACCAGCCAGGCGAAATTTTACCTGCCTATATAAATTCCTTTGATGTTTGCATAAATCCTCAGCTTTCTAATGAGGTTACTGATGCGAACTATCCAAGAAAAATAGACGAATACCTTGCAGTTGGAAAGCCAGTAGTAGCCACTTATACCAGAACAATGGATGGTATTTTTGGCACTCAAACCTATTTGGCCAATTCTAACGAAGAGTATATTGCTCAAATAGTCAAAGCACTAGCCGAAGATTCGCCAGAAAAGGCCGCAGAGCGTAGCGAATTTGCCTCCCACCACACTTGGGAAGAAAATGTTGACCAATTATTGACCCACGCCCAAATTACCTTAAATAACAAGGCAAAATCCTATGTTAGCTAAAATTAAGGAACTTGCTGAAGGCAACCAAAAACTCCGCGAGTTTCTTATATGGTGTATTACCCCTCCAAACCAGGCTAAACCTAGGTGGTGGGTAAGGAATTTTGTGAGCCCATTTATCCATACCTTCGGAAGTAACTCTGTAGTTCGCAGAAATTCTAGGATGGATATCCTACCTTGGCATAGTTTCAAATTGGGAAAAAAATCAATTATCGAAAGCTATTCCACTATCAATAATGGCGTAGGAAACGTTGAAATTGGCGAAAATACCCTTATTGGTATCGGTAATGTACTTATTGGACCAATTTTTGTGGGCAGCAACGTAATAACTGCTCAGTACGTAGTAATGAGCGGTTTAAATCATAATTATAACGATATTACTATTCCTATCAGAAGTCAAGAAGTAAGTACTAGTTTAATAACCATAGGCGATGGTTCTTGGATTGGGGCAAATTCTGTAATTACTTCTGGAGTTAGTATTGGCAAGAACTGTGTTATTGCCGCCGGATCTATAGTAACAAAATCGATTCCCGATTATTGTGTAGCTGTAGGAAATCCTGCCCGAATAATTAAGACGTTTAACACGAACACCCAAACTTGGGAAAAGCTTCCGAGCCAATCTCAATCTTAATATGAAAGTTGAAAAGGAAAAACTATCGGCCAAAGACGAAGCCATCCAATGGATTACAATCGCTTTTGTGTTTGTAGTATGCCTTGGCTTGTTTTTAAAAATTTTATTCTTTTAGTCAATGACTATTTCGCGACCAGATGTATCGGTAATTATTGTAAGCTGGAATACCAAAGCTTTGCTTAGGAGCTGTTTAAAAACAGTTTTTGACCAAACTAAGGAAGTTTCGCTGGAGGTTTTTGTTGTAGATAACAATAGCCCAGATGCAAGTGCCGTTATGGTTGCCGAAGAGTTCCCCCAAGTAAAGCTAATTGCCAATCCAGATAACAAAGGTTTCGCTGCTGCTAATAACCAAGCATTAGAAGTTTGTACCGGTAGTTATATCCTTTTATTAAATCCGGATACAGAAATAATAGATGGCGCTATAGATAGGCTTCACGCTTTCTATAGAGAAAATGAATCTAAGAAAATAGGTGTTTTAGCCTGCAAACTGCTGAACGACGACGGCTCGTTACAAAAATCGGTAAATAAGTTTTACAATTTCTGGCGCAGCTTCTTAGATAACCGTTTCATGTACAACGTTCTATCTCAATTTAGTGTAAGTACAAGAGTGCTTACCTCTCATTGGGAGCACGATGAATCTAGAGAAATAGATTGGGCTTACGGAGCGGTTATGTTTTACAGCCGCGAGGTACAGGACAAGGTTGGAATGCTAGACGATAGGTTCTTTATCTATGCCGAGGAAATGGATTTCTTCATCAGAGTAAAGAAAGCTGGCTTCGTAAATTGGTTTGTCCCAGAAATAAGAATAATCCATTATGGGAAAAGTAGTTCCAGACAAAGACGTGCAGCCATGTTTATTCAGAACTACAAGAGCTTCTATTTATTCCTAAAGAAGCATTATTCGTGGGCCGATTTAATAGCATATAGGCTCAGGGCGCAGTTTTACCTGTTTTTGTGGTACATAAAATTTAGTTTAGGAAATACAGAAGAAGATAAACAACAAAAGGAAGTGTATTGGCAAACTATTCGCTGGCACTTCACTAAAGATAGTTTTACGCATTCTTAATATTTCACCCCGATTTAGTTATTACAATGAAAGGATTTAATCTGCCTGTTCTTCAAGATACTGACCGAGCCAAAAGTTATTTGGCATCGTTCCGTAATTTCTTGGACGAAAAAGGTTTACTTAATGCAACAACCTTTGTATTGGCATTGGCTATGTCTATTGGGGCTGTTTACCCAATGTATGGTGAACTTGGAATAAAGGCTGGTTTGCTAGTTATAGTTGGATTATTAGCCTTCCCAATCATTTTTATTTGCTTGCTCAATTTACAATTAGGTGTTGTAATAGTATTGGGGCTTTCTTTTATAGTTCTGGGTATAAAGCGTTTCTTAGGCGATGTGCCTTTAGGAACAAGTATAGACGGCCTCATAAGCGTAATGCTTGCAGGCCTATTCATTAAACTGGTTCTAGAGCGAAAAATAATATTTGGTTCTAACCCAGTATCTATAATGCTTCTATTATGGTTTTTTTACAATATGCTCCAAGTGGTAAACCCTTATGCCGAAAGTAAAGAAGCTTGGATGTACACCGTAAGGGGAATAGGATTCTTCATTGTATTGTACTTCATTATTACCAAAGCAATTGACGACGTTAAAATAGTTAAGTTATTAATTTGGAGCTGGCTAATTATGGCTTTCATTGGCACGCTATATGGCTTAAAGCAAGAGTACTTTGGTTTTCACCCTGCTGAAATGCAATGGATAAATGCCGACCAAGAGCGTTTTAACCTACTTTTTATCCACGGCCGCTTCAGAAAGTTCAGTTTCTTTTCGGACCCCATGGTATTTGGCTTCGTTTGCGCCTATACCGCAATGATGTGTATAGCTTTAATGATTGGCAAGTTTACAGTAAGAACCAAAATAGTATTAGGCGTTTTTACATACGTGTTCCTTTTAGGAATGCTAGCAAGCGGCACTAGATCAGCTTTCGTAATGATTCCTGCTGGCATACTTTTCTTTACGCTTATCACTATGAAACGATGGATTATAATATCTTCCATCCTCGGTTTCATATTGTTAGTAATAGTGGTTTTAGCGCCTACAGTTAGCACTTCACACTTCCGTATAAAAACTGCATTTCAGCCGCAAACCGACGATAGTTACCAAGTAAGGGCAAAAAACCAAAAACGTATTCAACCTTTTATCCAAACGCACCCAATGGGCGGTGGCTTAGGAAGTGTAGGTGTTTGGGGTAAGAAATTTACACCGCATAGTATGCTGGCTAATTTCCCTCCAGATAGTGGCTACATGCGCGTAGCAGTAGAAGCCGGTTGGATTGGTTTGGCCTTGTACTTGGGTACCTTGTTCGTGGCAATGAAAACGGGTATTCAGAACTATTTCCGAATGAAAGACCCCGTTTTAAGATCTTATATGCTGGCTACTTTAATCACTTTCTTTGTGCTTATTTTGGCTAATTTCCCTCAAGAAGCTATTATACAGTTACCTACAAATGTAATTTTCTTCATTGTAATGGCTTTATTAACCAAACTTAAAGTATTAGATGAAGAACTGATTGCGAAAGAGAATGTGGTACGAACTTGATTTGCCAGCTTGGCTAACCAATTTAATTCCTTTTGGCACAGTAATAAATGCTTTAAAAGAAGAGGAATTAGAAGGGTTGCGTCAAAGGCTTACCAAATTCAACACTTTAGAACCTGAAGTATCGGTAGTGATACCGGTATTTAACGAAGAAAATAACCTCATCTCTATGCTCGATAGCCTTAGCAGGCAACACACACATAGAGAAGTAGAAATAATATTAGTAAATAATAATAGTACCGATGGTACAGCACATACGATAACCTCCTTAGGGCTATCCTATATAAACCAACCCATTCAAAGCGTAAGTTATTCACGCCAAGCTGGTTTGGAGGCTGCTAAAGGAAGCATTATTATTAACTGCGATGCCGATACATTGTATCCGCCTCACTTTGTAAACACGCTAACTAATACATTGCTTAGCCAAAGCGAAATAAGTTGTGTGTATACCAGGTATTCGTTCTTTCCTTCCTGGAAAGGCAGAAAGTTATCGTATGAAGTGTATGAAAGAGTTTCTAACATTCTTTTTACCCTTCGTAGAAATAACAAAGAATACCTTAACGTGATGGGATTTTGTTTCGGTTTCAGAAAAAAAGACGCCCTTGCGGTCGGAGGTTTTAATACCTCAAGACCTTTATGGAGCGATGGTTGGATGGCAATGAATTTGCTCACCATTGGCAATATTAAACTCATTGCCGATGAAAAAGTGAGAGTTTTCACTAGCGACCGCCGGCTGCAAGTACACGGTTCGCTGTGGAAAGCATTCTTATTTCGGATTAAAAAAGAAAAAAGTCGTTTTACTGAATACTTTATGTTAAACACGCTTAAACCTCAATAGTAAATATCCTCTATGAATACGCGCACTATACTTAAAACCCTGTTGCTGTTCATCCTATTGGGTGGAGGGCACGTTATGGCTCAGAAAATAAACTGGGACAATGTAATTCTACCACCTGATAGTTTAACAGATAACGTAGAAGAAAAACTAGTTCAAATTGCTTGGGCAAATTACCCACAAAACCAAACCAAGTATGCCGATGTTGCCATTGCCAAGGCGAAACTAAAGCATGTTAAAGTCTCATTTTTGGAAAACTTTGGCGTTGGTATGCAAATTAACTCCCAACAAGGACAGCCAGTAAACAACACTGTAGAGACTGGAGGCACTATTCAGCAAGTAACTACAACAACTTCTCTTCCAAGAGTAGGGTTTGGCATACAATTTGGGCTAGGACAATTACTTACTACTCCTTACAAAATAAAAACTGCAAAAGAGGAAGTAAAGAAAACCGAACATGAAGTAAATCTACAGAAGGTATTTGTGAGGCAGGAGGTTATTTCGCGCTACAACGTATACAAAAGTTCTATAGAATTACTAAGACTTTATGCCGGTTCTCTGGAACAAGTAAGAACAGTACATAGTGTAACAACCAGAAATTACGAAA
>Ga0209188_1003171_pt1 | contig 11569 bp, 8 predicted proteins | sample C_130625_EF_Meta_FD_187307 | JGI IMG/M metagenome (GOLD analysis project Ga0209188, IMG submission 187307) | Freshwater microbial communities from Lake Croche, Canada to study carbon cycling - C_130625_EF_MetaG (SPAdes) (version 2) | ecosystem: Environmental > Aquatic > Freshwater > Lake | place...
TTTTAGCTTTGATGGCATCTGGTTTTAATGGTCAAAATTTTGCTTTTAGTGGTTATTTACCCATCGAAAAAGCGGAACGTAGTAAGGCAATCAAAAATATTGAACAAACATCCGCCAAACAAAATCAGTCGCAAATATTTATTGAAACTCCATTTCGCAATAATCAAATGCTTGCAGAAATACTCAGCGTTTGCCGCGATGATACTCGTTTATGTATTGCTTGCGAACTATCAACACCTAACGAATTTGTTCAAACAAAAAGTGTTTACAAATGGCGCAACATCAAATTAGATTTGCATAAAAAAAATGTAGTTTTTGTTTTGATGGCCTAAATTCAAAAGCAAACAAACCAAAATGATAAAAAAATAAAACTATTTTCGCCCCGTAAATTCATCGAATGACTTGGCTTACAAACATTGGTAAATACTATATACTTCTTGCACGCATTTTTAAAAAGCCCGAGAAATGGAGCATATACCGCGAACAGTTTTTTTTAGAGGTTGATAAAATTGGAATAGGTTCATTAGGATTGGTTTCAATTATTTCAGTTTTTATGGGTGCTGTAATTTGTATCCAATCGGCATTTGGATTCGAAAGTCCATGGATACCATTGTACGCAGTTGGTGTTTCTACACGTGATATTATTATTTTAGAGTTTTCTCCAACAGTTGTATGTTTAATTTTAGCAGGTAAAGTAGGAAGCAATATTGCAGGAGAGTTAGGTACAATGCGTGTTACTGAACAAATTGATGCCCTAGAAATTATGGGTATTAACTCATCTGGGTATCTAATAATGCCAAAAATTATTGCAGCAATTTGTATTTTCCCATTCTTAATAATCATTTCAATGTTCTTAGGAATATTTGGTGGATATGCCGCTGGTGTTGCTGTGCACGCTGTAACCAGTTACGAATACATTTATGGAGTTACGTACGATTTTAATACTTATTACATTACTTACGCTTTGGTAAAATCAGTTGTTTTTGCTTTTATCATTACATCAGTATCTGCTTTTTATGGGTATTATACCGAAGGAGGTGCATTAGAAGTTGGAATGTCATCTACAAAAGCTGTGGTATATTCATCTATATTGGTCTTGCTTGCCAACGTATTAATCACCCAATTATTGCTGTCGTGATAGAAGTAAAAAATATTTTCAAATCGTTTGTTCACAAGGATGTTTTAAAGGATATCTCTATTGTTTTTGAGCAAGGCAAAATTAATCTCATCATCGGCGAAAGCGGCAGTGGAAAAACCGTACTTACAAAGCTTATGGTAGGTTTGTTGCCGCCAACAAGCGGTCATGTTTACTACAATGGTGTTGATTTTGTTGCCTTGGCTTTCGCTGAAAAAAAAGAAATCAGGAAACAAATAGGTATGTTGTTTCAGGGAAGCGCATTGTTTGATAGCATGACAGTCGCGCAAAATGTTCGTTTTCCATTGGATATGTTTAGCGAAATGAGTGAAGAGGAAAAGAAAGAACGTGTAGAGTTTTGTTTGAAAAGAGTAAATCTTATTAATGCAAACAATTTGTTTCCGGCTGAAATTTCTGGCGGTATGAAAAAGCGTGTAGGTATTGCCCGCGCCATTGCAATGAATCCTAAATACCTTTTTTGCGATGAACCAAATAGCGGGCTTGATCCTCGCACCTCAATTGTAATAGATAATTTAATTAAGGAGATAACTCAAGAATTTAATATTACTACAGTAGTAATTACGCATGATATGAATAGTGTAATTGAAATTGGCGACAACATTACATTTATTTACAAAGGTCAAAATTGGTGGCAGGGCAACAAGCAAGAAATTCTTAAAACTAATAATAAAGAGTTGAACGACTTTGTTTATGCATCCGATTTTATGAAAAAAATTAAACATTCATTCTCAAACTAGTAGAAATATTTTACCGAATATGTTCTAAATTCAGCCGTTTGCGAAAAAAAAACCACCATCTATGCTTTTTTTTAGGTTATTAAAAAACATATTTCAATATTTGGACGCTATTATTTATAAAAAGTAAAAATTTAAAAATTATATAAAATGAAACACAAATTACTTGCTATTGCATTGCTTCTTGTTTCTTATGCGAACATTACATACGCACAAAAAAAATGTGGCTTTGATGATTGGGTAAGAGACCATGAGGTAAATCATCCTGGATACAAAAATGCTATTGATGCAGATATCCAAGAAATGGTTAATACCAACAATGAACGCGGCGGTGACTTTGTAGGAAAACTTTATACCATTAGAGTTGTATTTCACAATGTTTATAACACAAATGCTCAAAATGTATCACTGCTAAGGTTTCAAAATCAGATAAAAGCAATGAATAGAGATTATAGTGCAGCTAATCCTGATTGGAATAATATTCGTACACAATTTTTACCTTATTCTTCAGGTGACAGTCGCATTCGATTTGAACTAGCGACAACTAAACCTAATGGAGACCCAACTACTGGTATTGAATGGCTTCAAACATCAATACCTACTTTTTATAGTGCCATAGGAGGCGAAGGTTTGGCAGATAATGTAAAGAGAGCAACTACAGGAGGATTAGATGCTTGGGACCCTTCTAGATACCTGAATATTTGGGTTTGTAACTTTTCAAATCCAACTGCTAATGGAGAAGTTGTGGGTTATGCAACACCTCCACCAAATTTACAACCATACTGGGACAATTCAAACAGTGATCCATCATTACAAGGAGTTGTACTTTCTCCATCCGTTGTTGGTGATAATATTCCTGCAAGCCAAGGCAGAACAGCAGTACATGAGGTTGGCCATTATTTAGGTTTACGCCATGTTTGGGGTGATGCACAACCAGCCTGTGGTGAAGATTATATTTGGGATACACCTCCAGCGGGCGACCAACTACTTGGCTGGGCTGCTTGCAATGGTAAAAGTACAATTATTCGTAAATTCAGAATTTTACCTGTTGGGACAACAAGCCCTCAATACCCAGCCTTTTATGCTTACGATACCACTAAAACATTTACATTAAATTACAATACCACTACTTTTAAAAACGATACCGTTTGGAAAAATCAAGTGAGAATTGATAAGTTTGATAATGCTGAAAATGCAACTACTGTGCCCGATGCAGATTCAACAGGATACTATTTTGTGTACCCTACTAATTTTACCTACTATATTAAGGATACAATAACTATAAGAAACGAGGGTTTTGCTGCTCAAGACTCAGGTGCGTATGAGTTAGTTATATCAAACCCGCTTGGATGTTCAGATACCTTGCATTTTAATGTTATTAAGGATGCTGTGCTACCTTCAGTACTTAATATACCTAACCCAACACCAAGTTGTAATCCTACAACAATTGATGCTGGCTTGTTCGCTGGCTCAACTACATATGTTTGGAAAAATAAGAAAAACGCTGTAATAGGTAACTCGCAAACCTTAACACTTTCTCAATCAACAGATAGTATTAGGGTTACCATCACCAATCTTTGCGGAAATGTTATAAGCAATTACATTGATGTTGTTTGTTTAGGACCAAACTTAACTTTAAACCAATCATATAATTCATGTGCAGGTACAAATCTTAAGTTGAAAAACGGTAAGCAAATTCCAAACTCAACTGTTGTTTGGACAAACAATTTAGGTACCGTTTTAGCAACAGATATTGATTCAATTATCGTAACTACCTCTGATACATATAAAGTAAAAGTTACAACTCCTGGTGGTTGTGTCGACTCAATTTCAACTGTTGTAAACTTTACAAATGCTTTAGTTGCACCAGTACTTACAACACCAGCTGCAAGCTGTTATTCAACTACTTTGGATGCTGGAACCCAGCCTGCTGGAACTACATTCAAATGGGTTAATAAAAGAAATGTTGTTCTTGGTACGTCACAAACATTAACGCTAACAAAATCTGACAGTGCAAAAGTTACTTTATCTAATGTTTGCGGAAACGTAACAAGCAACTTTGTGTATGTTGTTATCAGCCGACCTAAAGCAGTTTTAAACAGTAATTATAGAGCTTGTGGAACATCAACTCCAATAACAATACAAGGAAATCAAACAGGTAACAACACAATTAGTTGGTTGAAAAATGGTGTCTTAATTGCTGGAGCAAATTCAAATTCTTACTCTGTTCCAACTAACCAACCAGGAACTTATCAATTAATATTAACTTCTTCAGCTGGTTGTTCAGATACAGCTACTACAATTGTATCTTTTGATACTCCTGTAACAGCTGTTGCACCTCCAACACCTACTCCAAGTTGTTCTCCGATTACATTAAATGCAGGCAACTATCCTTTAGGTACTATGTTTAAATGGTTAAAGGCTGCTGATAGAGTTGCTGGTTATGGAGACTCTTATGTTGTATCACGCCCAGGAACTTTTAAACTTGTTGCTTACAATGCTTGTGGTACTAGTACAAGTGCTGGTGTTTATGTTAACTCACAACCACTACCAACTCCAACAGTTGATTCAGTTTATTACAAATGTCAAAACCAAATATCAATTGCAGCAGGTTCGCATTTCCCAAATGTAGCCTACACTTGGACACATAATGGAAATGTAATACAAGGAACAAATTCAATTACAAAGGTACCTGTAGTTGTTGATTCTGTATTTGTTTCAGCCGACGATACAATCTTTAACCAAACATTTACAAAAACATTGTTTCCGAATACTTGTAAGCAACCAAGTTTTCAGAATGGAATATTTGATTTAATTCATTATTTAGGTGATTTACCAGATTTTTTAGAAGACTATATGTTTTATACAGATGAGGTTTGTACTGTTACTTTTTCTAAAGCTCAAGTTGAATTGATGCAGAACGTTTTATCTTCACGTAGACCAGGAATTGCAACTATTTCTATCAATGGTATAGTGGAAGGTACTGGTTCTTACAAACTTAAATTTGCTCCAAACCCGGCTTCTGATTTTATTACAATAAATGATGTTCCTGCTAATTCTGTATACCAGATCACTAGCGTTTCGGGCTCTGTAATTGCTGAAGGAAAACTTGATTCAAAAATCATTGACCTTACAAATATTTCAAACGGAGTTTACACTATTAGAGTTACTTCTAAAAATGATGTGTTCGTAAACAAAGTTGTGATTTCAAAATAATAAATAAATAAGAATGCTAAAAGCACTGTTTGATTTTTCAAGCAGTGCTTTTTTGTTTAGTGGAGTTGTAAAATAATTAAATTCGCATCTTTTTATTATGGCAGCACCTTTTTTTTCAATAATTATTCCAGCTTATAATAGAGCTAAAGTCCTCCCTCAATCTATTGCTAGTATTGTAAATCAAACTTATAAGGATTTTGAAATTATTGTTGTTGATGATGGTAGTAAGGATAACACTAAGCTTGTAGTTGCAAATTTAAATCTACCTAATTTAAAATATATTTATCAAGATAACGCCGAGCGTAGCGCTGCCAGAAACAATGGTATTAGAAATGCGGCTGGACAATACATATGTTTCTTAGATAGCGATGATTTTTATTTAGAAAACCATTTACAGACCCTCTATGAAAAAATATCGGAAAATAAATTTGACGAGGCTTTGTATTTTGTAAATTATAATGTGTTGCAAAATGAGGTGATAACAAAACCAACGCTTGCAACCTTTACAGGTGACTCTTGCACCTACTTACTTTGCAACTCTGTAGTGCCTGTACGAGTTTGTATACACCACAAAATATTAAAGGAGTTTAAGTTTGATGAAGGTATTGTGATTGTTGAAGATACAGTACTTTGGTGTAATATTGCCACAAAGTACAAAGTACATCACATACCTGAACACACAGTGCTATATCAATTACATGATGACAATTCGGTACTTATACAAAAAAATTGTTTTTTGCCTAGGCTAAAAGGATTACAAAAAATGTTTGATGAAAAGCATATTCAAGATGCCATAGAAAAAAAGCTTAGGAATATTGTAATAAGTGATTGCTATTTTGGAATTGCAAGGCATTATGAATTTGTAAAAAAATTTTGGCCCATGCTCTATAATTTACTCATCTCAATTTTATATTTACCAAACTACCATGATTCAAAGAAAAAATTATATATGATTTATGCATATATATTTAACAAACCCAGTAATAACTATTAGTATAAACCATGAAGCAATTACTTTTAAAACTTTATTATATCGGTTCTCTTTCGAAGGAAGAGACAAATAAAAATCAAAAATTGATTCGTGATGTAGAGTGGAGTGGCATATTACCATATTTAAAAAAGGGAAATTTTTTGGATGTTGGTTGTGGTGCTGGTTATGCAATGCAAATGGCAAAAGAAGCTGGTTGCGAAGTTTTTGGCATAGATCCAAACCCAGGTGGTCATGGTGTTGGAAGAATTGGTTCAGGGTTTAATGTTGATGCAAAAGTAATTGAAGGATATGCCGAAAAAATAGGTTTTGAAAGTAAAATGTTTGATACCGTTTATTCATCACATGTACTTGAACATGTAAATTCTGAAACAGAAAGTTTACAAGAAATGAGTAGAGTTATGAAGGATGAAGGTGTACTGATTATTGGTATGCCAACAAACCACATTCTTAAATGGAAGTGGCTTGCATATGCACTATTTACAACCCATCATAAAATTATTAATTTATTATTTGGTCGATTTATAAAAGTAGGCAAAACAAAGTTTAGAAATATTTTCATTCCCGAGTCGCATAGCATCCCAACTAAAACAATACTATACGACATGAAATATTACACAATCGAAAATTGGACAAATATCGTATCGAAGGAGTTTAAAATTATTGAAACTGTTTTACCTGCTTACTATCCTTTCCCAGAATATTTTCAGTTTTTTAAACTACATAAATCAAAAACAAAAAGCAGTAGTGTGTTTTTTGTTTGCCAAAAAAAGTAATGCAATAGCACCTTTTTTAGCTGCAAGTCATATTGTTTGAATTCGAAAATGATTCAGCTTGTCATCACCATTAAATGCTATTTTTTAGGATATAGTTTTTTATTTTTCGCATGAAGAATATCGACTCATTTACACACATGCGCGGCGAGAGCATTTATTTAGATGATATTGCAATTTTGCAAGGTACTCTCTTTGCCGCTTGTTTCGACAGTTGAATTGCGCACGGTATCATCACAAAACTAGATACAACCGGAGCTGAAAAAGTAACTGGTGTAGTTAGAATATTTACTGCGAAAGATATAAAAGGTGAAAACCAAATTGGTGGTATCATCATGGACGAACCATTATTAGCAGATCATCACGTGCACTTTTGTGGCATGCCAATAGCCTTTGTTGTTGCACAAACTGATGAGGCTGCGCGTCATGCTATAGAGAAAATAAAGCTAGGTATTTCAATCTAATTGTTTACACATTAATCTACCAATAATCTCTGAATCTATTAAGTTTTCCTTTAATTTCTATTCAGGGCTCTACAGGCCTAATTTTCTGGTTTTTCAATACAATCAAATTGCGTTAAGCCATGTAGCAAGCTCCGAGGAACGAGTAAATTACCTGCATGGTAACAATCTTATTGGATTGAAAAATTGCGACCTTAGGAGCAAAATAAATAATGAAGTCTTGATTTTTATTCATTTTATAATATTTTAAAATGTCATGCATGAGCAATTCGTGGTTGTTTCTTTTCATCAAAGAAAAGTAAGATTAAATTTCAGAATGGCTTAATGAGGGACTTACTATGTAAGTTGCGCTATCAACAAAAAAATGTTCATTACTTATATAGTTTTTAAGTGTTTAGCACTTCTATGATATTAATAAATCATATCTTTACTTGTTGAATTTTAGTGAATAAGACTATATGATTAAGAGGTTTATAACTCTTATTTTATTAATACTAGCAAATATTTTGTTTGCTCCATTATTGTCGTTGGCACAATTGGATGCTAATGATTTATATTTGCAAGACGCCCGTAAACTAAAGGATTCGCAAAAGTTTGAAGAGGCTATAAACGACTACACCCAAAACATAAATAAAAATCCGGCGCTGAGCGAAGCTTATTTGGAACGTGCCTTTTGTTTGGAAAAACTGAATCGTTACGAAGAGGCAATCAAGGACTATCAAATTTTCGTGGCATTAAATCCTAATTCTATTGAAGCGCGAAGAAAAATCTTGATTGATTATTTGCAAACTGAAAATTACGGTTATGCAGATGAAGCTTTTTTGACTTTAACATCAGAAATAAATAAACTAACAACAACGCATCAAAAATCGGCAATTGAAAGTATTGCCAAAAATGATTTTGATGCCGCAAATAAATTTATCAATCAGGCCATTGATATCAATAAAAATAACGAGTATTCTTGGTTTTTAAAAGCTTTGGTCATGGACAGTCTACACAATTACACTGGTGCTATTCAAAACTACTACAAGGCTATTTCATGCATGTTTGCATCGCGTGAATACAAAGAAAATACGAACAGAAAACCATATAGGAAATATTTCATCAACCTGGCCGTTGCACAGCGGAAACAAGGCTTGAATGATGAAGCAATGAAAAATATTAATATTGCTTTGACTTACGATGATAGTGATGCCTTTGCTTATTGCCAGCGCGCATTGTTATACATAATAAACGGTGATAATGTAAATGTCGAAAATGATTTTGCCGCCTCAATAAAGTTTAACGAAAAGGATGCAAATACTTTTTATGAACGAGGTAAGTATAGAAAAGATCAAGGCAAAACGCAAGACGCCATTGGTGATTTAACAAATGCTATTTTATTAAATACTAAGTTTGGTATAGCATATATGCAACGTGGCCTGTGTTATGACTTGTTGAATAAATATTCTGAAGCTAAACAAGAGTTTGCAAAAGCCAAAGAGTATGATATTGATAAAAAAATTGTGGATACACAACTTGCGATAACTAAGCAAAAGGAGTTTGAATTTAACAAAGAAAATAATGTTCCAGAAATTGAACTTGCCACTATAGGTAAAGACAAAAATCAGGAAGCAGTGAAGTTTTCGAAAAGTAAAAAAGAAGGAACTATTAATGGAATAATTAAAGACCAAAGCAACATTAAATCAATCAGAATTGATGGGGTAGAAGCGAAGTTTGATGCAGAGAGTTCAAATCCTAAATTTGCTGTAAATGTGCCCATTGAAAACAAAGAAATCGTAACGCTTGAGGTTACTGATGTTTATAACAACACCACTCAAAAAAAGGTCAACATTCTTAGAACTGAAGATGTAGCACCAAAAATATATTTAACCACACCTTATATAAACCTTACCAAAGAAATAATACCTGATGACCCAAAACAAAAAAGTATATATGTAGAGGGTAAAATTGATGATGAGAGTTTAATTGCCTACATCAAAATTAATGGCAAAACGATAGATTTCAATGCCGAAAATACCAATCCTATTTTTTCGGCAACCGTTATATTGAAAATATAAGATAGCGTTGTAATTGTTGCAGCAGATATTTATGAAAACACCAAGCAAATTTATGTTTCTATAAATAGAAAGCTTGCTGAAGAAGAAGCCAAAAATCCAATGGGTCGCACAATTGTGGTGATGGTAGAAAATTCTAATTATCAAACACTAAATACTCTTGAAGGAACATCCAAAGATGTATCGCTACTTAAATCTTCGTTGGCAAATTATAACATCAGTAAAATCATTCACAAACAAAACATGTCGAAATCACAAATGGAACGCTTCTTTTCAATAGAATTGCGTGATGTGATAAACAATGGGCATGTAAAATCTTTGATGATTTGGTATGCTGGTCATGGAAAGTATGTTAATGAAACAGGATATTGGATACCAACCGATGCAGTAAAAACAGATGAATTCACATATTTTCCAATCACTAGTTTAAAAGGTTACTTAACGAGGTATAAATTAGAACATACTTTAATTGTAAGTGATGCTTGCGAAGCTGGAACTTCTTTTTATTTGGCATTACGTGGTGAGTCAAAGCCACATGATTGCAATGATTTTGAGTCTATAAAACTGAAGTCGGCGCAAGTTCTAACGTCTTCCGACAAAGAAGCTGCGCTTGATAATTCTACTTTTGCAAAATCATTTTCAAATGTGCTAAGGTTTGCTCCCGACCATTGTATTTCAATCGATAAAATTACTGAAAAAGTAATTTCGAGTGTAGGAGCAGCTCAAAAACAAAAACCAAAATTAGGCACTATAAGTGGCTTAGAGCATCAAGATGGTACATTCTTTTTTATTAAGAAATAATTATAATATTTAAGTTTGATATTTCTAAGCACATACATGAGTTCATTTTTGATTATGTTACAAATGTGCCTTCCGAAAATATTTGCCTTGCAATTTTCTATACTATCATGGCTATCAAATACTTTGCACTTTCATAACAGTTTATCCGAAACGCTTTTCTTCAAATCTTATATTTATTCAAAACCGGAATTTATAAATGAAATGACAATTATCTCATATAATCAGGAACTTATTTTTGTAATTTTAATTATAGTTTCAATACTCATATTTATCGTTTACAATAGATTTTCCAAAATTAAGGGTCACAAAAAGGTCATTCAATGGCAAGTAGATTGGGCAGAAGAACAATGGAATTTCGCTCATGATCAAAAGGAAATTACTGAGTTTCAGAAAAGAATAATTGAAGAAAAGCAAACACAAATCTTAGATAGCATTAATTATGCAAAACGAATTCAACAATCATTGCTTATTCCTGAGTCAGATATTAAGCAATTCTTCAATGACTTTTTTATTTTTTATAAACCAAAAGATATAGTAAGTGGAGATTTTTATTGGTATAAAAAAACAGGTTATTTATCTATTGTTGTTATTGCCGATTGCACCGGTCATGGTGTGCCTGGTGCTTTTTTAACGATGATTGGTAGTACGTTACTGAATGAAATAGTTAACCATAACAAAATAGTTGAGCCGCAAAAAATTATACAAGCACTTTCAAAAGCCATTACATCAACACTAATTACCAAGCAACGTATAGATTCATTTGATGAAGGCATGGATATTTCTATTTGCGTAATTAATCACCAAAACCATGTCTTGGATTTTGTCGGAGTTAATCAACCTATTTATATTTCTGATTCAGCGGAAATAAGAAAAATAGAACCTCAAGTAAATTCAATTTATGGCATTTTTCAAATTGATGATGAGGTTGAAATTAAGCCAATATCCATAAAGCTAAAAACTGATAGTTATGTATATATGTCAACTGATGGTTATGCAGACCAGATAGGAGGAGAAAATAAAAAGAAAATGTATTCAAAAGGTTACGAAAAAATGCTTCTATCGTTAAAAAATATTGGTTCTCAAAGTCAAGAAAAAGCAGTTAGTGCATATTTCGAAAACTGGAAGAATAGCAATATTCAAATAGATGATGTGCTAGTAGTAGGCATAAATGTTTGATTTAAATTCCAGACAAAGTTAAATTACCCGCTTAATCACTTCAATTTGAACACCGTAAAAATTTTCTGTTTGATTTTTTTTTACAATTAAAATTGTTTAGTAGCTTGCAATGCTTTTTTACGCGAAATAACTCATATATAACATTAATAAATACAATCAAAATGAAAAGTAAATTACTACAAAAGCTGTCGCTGTTTATAGTTGGCG
>Ga0209188_1003173_pt1 | contig 11569 bp, 15 predicted proteins | sample C_130625_EF_Meta_FD_187307 | JGI IMG/M metagenome (GOLD analysis project Ga0209188, IMG submission 187307) | Freshwater microbial communities from Lake Croche, Canada to study carbon cycling - C_130625_EF_MetaG (SPAdes) (version 2) | ecosystem: Environmental > Aquatic > Freshwater > Lake...
CACTGAAAATGTATGAACTTAGGCCCAATATCTTTCCGCCCAGCACCTCGGCCAAGGTGGCGACTTGGCGCAGAACCGACATGAGCTTTTGAAGAGCTGACGGGTCTGGGGGAGATGACAGGGGCTGAGGTGGTATTGGTGTGGCCGTGAGTATTCCATTGTAAGATACTCGGCCAATAACTCCTGACTGAAAAGAGACTGATGCAACATTTAGACTGAAGGGCATACCCGGGAGCCCCGAGATCGTCCAGCCAGACGTGACCGCCGGGGGCAAGGGAATACTTGAATAAAACACAACTAGACCCATTTGAGTAAAGTAAGATCCCGTCAGGGTGGGAGGAGGCGGAGGCGCTATGATTTGTGTTGGCGCCACGATTACTGCAGCGGCTTGCTGGACCCCTTGAATAGTCTGAGGGACGTTTACTTGGAAATCTATAGTTGCATTGTAGGGCCCGTTTTGAGGAAAGTTCCCTTGCTGAAGGGTAGTGGCTACGACTCGGGTATCTCCTTGAATGCCCGATAGCCCAGTTAGCGTCCAGCCATATTGAACACCTGGAGGCATTGGCGTTTGGACGTAAAATGTTATTACGTTGGCCACTGTTTTAGAGGCTGCATAGAAGCCATTTATCTGGGTGGAGGCCATACTATTTTATACAAACATAATATGGATGATAGCCTTATCGCAGCTATCCTCGCTCTACTCATCATACTTGCGTGGAGAAAGGGTGAAGAATACACATCTTTCAAATCACAAATTGCAAACCTCGATGTCCTCAATGCACACGAGGTGAACATCCATTTCAAAGACTCTGACTTTAACCAGATGGACTCGAAGCTCTCTCCCTCAGTAATGTTCACTGGCGGCCCTCCAACGGTCAATCCAGTAACTGGTCCGACGTTGACCAACGGCCCAGCACTAATCAACACTGGGCCAGTAATCGGACCTGTCGCACCTCCTGTGGCCGCTAGCATATCACCAGCAATGACCACGGCTCCGTCGGGGGCCGTTCTCGCCTCAGCGGTTCCATCAGCGGCGGTCATATCCTCCCTCCATCCAGCGGCAGCAGCGGCTGTTATAGCCTCCCTTCCTCCCTCAACAGCAGCGGCGGTCGTCGCTTCCCTTCCTCCCGCAACGGCGGCAGCAGTAGCGGCAACGTCCCCTGCCGCCCTCGCTTCCCTTCCTCCCGCTGCCGCTGCAGCTGCCGCATCCCCTGCAGCCCTCGCCGCATTACCCCCAACAGCGGCAGCAGCCGTGATCGCCGCATTACCTCCGGCGGCAGCAGCGGCGGCCACCGCCTCCCTACCTCCTCCATCCACGTCTTCACCCAAGAAGGGCTTTGTTGTCGGAAATCAAGATCCGAGCTGGGCCGCCAAGGTGAATGCCCTCAACTGTGGTTGGTACTATACGTGGGGTGCCGCACCCCCTGCGGGTCAAGGACCAAACCTCCCATATTTCCCAATGTTCTGGAACGTGAGCAAGTCTAAGCCAACGGACCTTGAAAACATTAAGAAGACTTACGGAACAAATCCAGGTATTCTGCTTGGTTACAACGAGCCAGACGGCACGGATGCAGCGGCCCAGGCAAATATGACGGTTGCCGAGGCTGTGAGTTACTGGCCCAACCTTGTCGCTACGGGAATGACTCTCGCATCTCCAGTGATGTACGGAAGTCTTCTTGACGTTCCGGTGCAGCCGCCTTCTCCAGCGCCACCTGCACAGCCTAATAATCCAAATCCCAACGGAACTTATGCCGCTTACCCGCCGCCTGTGACCATCAACATAGCCAATGCGGGAAAGCCGGCGAATAACGTGACCCTTAACCCAGCCATTTGGCTGGATAGCTTCCTTATTCAGCTAAGTCAGACATCAAACCCCGTTTTTCCTTCGATAATTGCGGTTCACTCATACACACCACCAGACGCGCCTACTTTCCTCGCAACTATTGATAAAATATGGGCAAAATATAATTTACCCATCTGGGTCACCGAGTACTCGTGTGCCGACTGGAAGGCTACGTGTTGTAATCCTTCTACGGTTCACATCAACCCGGCAATGTTCGCTTACCCGACCGACCAGAATATAAGCACAAATCCCACGGCTCAATTTATGGTCCAGACTGTACAGGGTATGAATTCTAGGCCCTACGTGCAGAGGTATTCATGGAAGGAGCGTTTTCTTCTAGCAGAACCAGGTTCAGCGCCGACTGGAGGCTATCCTATCATGGGTACTCCAGACTCAATTATGACTGAAAAATCAATACCTAATACAAACCAAGGAGGGCCCGACTATATGAATCAGTCGGCCCTTTTCGCATCGTACCAGCATTTCCCCACATCTCTTCCGCCTCTCACGCCACTTGGAAAACTTTACGCCAGCCTCTAAAGAAATAGTCCGCTAGTAATACAATGGAGCAACTTCGTTGCGACGGGGCGGAGCCCCTGGATCCAGTACTTACACCGAGCACAGATCGGTTCACCACCTTCCCTATACGGTACCCTGACTTGTGGGCACTCTATAAGAAAGCAGTCGGGTCCTTTTGGACCGTCGAAGAGATTGACCTAAGCACGGACCTCAAGGACTGGGACGCCCTAAACAATGACGAGAGGCACTTTATCAAAATGGTACTGGCCTTTTTCGCCGCCTCGGACGGTATAGTCATGGAAAACATAGACGTCAACTTTAGCTCAGAGGTTCAGATTGCCGAGGCCCGGTCTTTTTACGCATATCAGGGATTCAACGAGTCTATCCATTCGGAGACCTATTCTCTTATGATTAACAAACTCGTGCGGGACTCGGCGGAAGAGTGTCTCTTGCTGACGAGCATACAACACGTACCAGCCATTAAGGAAAAGGCGGACTGGGCGCTCGACTGGCTCAACAAGGACGCCCCATTCGCCCAGCGCCTAGTCGCCTTCATGTGCGTCGAGGGCATCTTCTTCTCTGGCTCCTTCTGCGCCATCTTTTGGCTCAAGAAGCGTGGTATTATGCCTGGCCTGTGCTTCAGCAACGAGCTCATCAGCAGGGACGAAGGGTCGCACCTTGAATTTGCTGTGGCTCTGTATCAGCATCTGCAGGAGAAGTGCAACTCGAAAGATATTCACAAAATTGTTCAGAGCGCAGTAGAAATTGAGGAAAGTTTCATCACGGAGGCGCTTCCATGCCGTTTGATAGGTATGGATGCCGAACAAATGAAACAATATATTCGTTACGTTGGTGATCGCCTGATGAAGCAGATGGGCCAGCAGCCCATCTTTGGGGCCGAGAACCCTTTTGCCTGGATGGAGACTATTAGTCTCGAGGGAAAAACGAACTTTTTTGAGAAACGTGTAGGTGATTATTCAAAGCGCATGGTTGAAGAGGGCGACTCGGTCAGGTTCGATGAGGAATTTTAGAACATCCCAGAAGACTCGTTCCTCTTCTCAGTGTTGACGCCAAAGGGATTCTTTGTCGCACCAAACTCGCCAATGTACATCTCCATACCCCCGTCCGCCATGGGCATGTGTCCACGGTACTGAGGCGCCGTCTTGGAGCCACTGGTAAATACCCCCGTCATGTACTTCTCGTCCTCGTACTTCTCGTCCTCGAAGTCCTCGGCAAAGCTAGACACGAGCTTTGCTGGAATGTAGCAGGCCAGGAGCACATAGACAGCCGAGTGGAGCAGGAGACCTGGGGCGTGTGGGATGCCCTCGGCGCTGGCGACCCACCCGCCGAGGAACTTGCGCATAAGCTTGAAGGTTGCTGGGCTGGCAACCAGGAAAAACAGAATCATGTAGATTAGAATCTTGACCAGCATTTACTATTTGTAAATATTTTTATCGCTGAACTCCGTACAGGCACTTTCTATTGCCCCTGTTATTGATGTAAGTGCCTCCTGGCTTGCAGCATTGACCTTTATTGTTAGTCTCACAGTACTTCTCGTCCTCAAAGTCCTCTGCAAATCCAGACACGAGCTTTGCTGGGAGGTAGCAAGCCAGCAGGACATATACCGCAGAGTGGAGCAGGAGACCTGGGGCGTGTGGGATGCCCTCGGCGCTGGCGACCCACCCGCCGAGGAACTTGCGCATGAGCTTGAAGGTGGCTGGGCTGGCGACCAGGAAAAACAGAACCATGTAGATTAGAATCTTTGACAGCATTTATTCTTTACACATTTTTAAATCACTCCTCCTTCTTCTCGTCGTAGGCCTCTGGCTCTCCGTAGTACTCTCCGTACTTCTCGTCCTCGTACTTCTCGTCCTCGTACTTCTCGTCCTCGTACTGAGAGTAGTACTTGCGCATCTTGCGGCGGTACAGCATGCGCATGATCACGCGGCAAACCACTGCGAACACAATGCCGTGGAGCAGAAGACCACCCGTCTTGGGGCAGCCTTCTGGGCTGGCGACCCAGCCGCCAAGGGCCCGGGTCACCTTATACAGGGCTGGGTTGGCGATGATAAAGAAAAGGAGGACAACAACTAGCATCTTCATCAACATTTATTATAGTCAACTAAAATTTATTCATGTCATCTGGCCCCTTGGAGGCCAGGCGCGAGCCATAGTCGGTCACCCTGGAAACACTGGGGTCGTAGATGGTCCTCTCCTCATAGTTTGCCCGCATCCCTGGGCGGTACTTGAGGAGCCGAAGGGTCAGCACGAAGACGAACGCGTGTAAGAAGACTCCTGCGAAGGTGGGAAGGCCCTCGGCCGACGCAACCCACGTTCCCAGGATGCTCCTGATAGTCTTGAAGGCCAATGGGCTGGCCAGCAAGGCAAAGAGGAAGAAGAGGGCGATCATTTACTAGTAGTTGCCATAATTGCTGAGATGGCTCTTGTATGCTGCACTAGCATTGTTATTCGATCTAGAGATTACTGGCGTATTTGGTATCTTGGGCCTGGTCCCGTTGCTATTTGGCACATTTGAAGACTGTGATGTATAGGCGGCCCTTGCCGCCTCCTCTTCAATCTGCTTTTTAATAACATTCTTCAGGGCCGCATTGTTTGTAATGCTCATCAATTTAGACGTGAGTTTTATGCGGTTTTTTCCAATGCGAGGAGCCCCGTTCTTGTTCAACTTGACTGAACGGATCATGCGGCTGAGAGCCTCCTGCTGAAGACTTGTTAAATTTTTAGACTTGCGTATATTTTCCACAAGTTTGGGACTACTCCACACGTTGAGATTTCCGTAGTACTTGTTCCCCTTCTTCACCCGAAGGGCATTAAACTGGGCCTGGCCAGGATCTATAGACTTTGGGCCAAACCCAAACTGTAATCGAGGTTCCTTATTTGTTGTCCTCTTCAAAATATTTTGAAATCTTGGACTGTTTAGGAGCCTTCCTGAATTCGTCTCCCAGAAGGAATTCGGCTGGGCAATTAGGGCCTGGCCTCTTGTAAGAGGCTTTTCAAACAATTTGCGTTTTTCGATTATGGCGAAACGTGCATTTTTCTTTTGATTTTCAGTAAAGGCTGCGCCTGTTTTCGCGGCAAGGCGCTGCTCAAGCATGGTTAGCGTGTCGGACGTCTTAGATGAATTTATATTTTGTAAAAATTTAGAAAAATTATTAGAAGATGGTGGGCCTCTCGTCAAGGGAGGTCCTTTGTTTCCATTGCCCGCCGTGGGTTGACTTGTGGAGGCGGGCTGTGCTAGTTTTTTGACATCGCGTTAATAATTCCTATAGAACGGTTTATGTTTCCCTGGCCTCGCCCGCCGAACCGCCCTGGCGGATGGGTCAGACTTGCCCACTTATTCTTGAAATTGTTTGATTTCATATAGTTTTTTAGGGCATTCGCATTATTGAGTGTAGTTATGTTTAACTTGTTCTTTATTTCTTGAGCAATCCGTGGAAAATTTGATGGTTTGGCCGCCCGCAAGCCACCTGGTCCGCCCCACGCCCTGTTCCAAATCTCAGCGGCGATGCGGTTGCGCTGGTTCCTTGGAGCGGCATTGTTGTTTGCCCGATATTGATTGGCACTGGCGCCTGCAGATGCGAGAGCGGCTGCGTTGGCGGCTGCGGCGGCGGCTGCGGCGGCGGCTGCTTTTGCTGCAGCATTAGCCTTCTCTTGTGCAGATACCATAAGATTTTTCTTTACCTTTTCGGCATTTTCAGCAGCCGTCTTTGCATTCGCGGCATTTTTTGCAGCCTTCGCCGCCGCATTTGCTGCAGCCTGATTGGTTGCGTTTTTATTAGCCTTGGCCTTCGCCTCCGCCGCCGCCTCTGCCGCAGCCCGGGCGTTCGCCTCGGCTGCTGCCGCTGTATTGGCCGCATTTCTCAGCGCCTTGTCTTGCTCACGAAGTCCCTTTATATAGGCATTAATAGCATTTTTGTGAGCACTGACATTTGTATAATTATATTTATTCAAGTTTGTCTTCAAGACCTCCGCTTGCTTTTCTGTATTCGCCAATATTTTGGAAATATTATTCGAAGACTTGGCGGCACTAAGAAGTGCGGTCCTGTTCTTTGCAAGAAGCGCGTTCTTCTTCGCGACTGCCGCAGGCCAGCTATTCACAAGATTAAAGAAATTTTTGTGTTGAGGGTATCTTTTTCTATTATTATTAATATTTCTACCCAAATTTTTGTAAGCCTGAAGTTTCTTATTTTTCATAAGTTGTTGTAGGTTTGCGTTTTTTGCGTTATAATTTGCCCAGAACGCCTGTGCATTCAGGCTTGCTTTTTTATAGTTCCACGGTCCTCTGCCCAAAAAGCCCGTCCGCTTCGCACCTGAGTTCTTCTTGAGCGTGTTTACCATTGCCAAATTTGGTCTTGTGTTGAAATATTTTTTTCCATTCATAGAGTTTGCGCCAATCCACGGAAATTGCTTGGCGGCTGGTGCGGCGCTTACATTCTTCTTCACACCCATCCTCTTTACCCGATTTTTCAAACGCTTAAAGCGCGAGTTGGGTTTCACTGGAAAAGTGTTAAGAGCGTTCGAAAACTCGTTGACCGCCGGAGCCGAGGCTGCCCCATAGTTGGCCGCCGTCTTTGGAGCATTTAGTTTGTAATATTTATTAGTTGTGTTTGGTTTAGCATTGTGATTTACGCGGCTCTTCAGGGTCCACAGATTCTTAAGGTTGTTTGGCGCATTATTTTTTCTAGTTTTGTTCTGAATTTTAGACCAAATGGCTCTTGCGACGGCCTCGGTATTCGCGTTTAAGTTGTTGGTAAACGCGACGGCCATACCTTGAGATGAGCGCATAAAAAAGTTGGTCCTGTGTCCTGGCCTAAAGACCAGCCCCACTGTATAAGTAGAAAGCACTACAAATGGCTCTGTCAATTACCAAGATTTCCGACCTCTCTGTCTCCGACATCAAGTTCAGCGATGTGCGCAAGAATTCCAAGGGTGGCAAGATGGTCTACCTCAACCACAAGTCGGGTGGCAAACTGATGCTGAAGCTCCCTGCCCTCAAGGCCCCCTTTGGCCTGAGCACCTTCACTGACGAGGGCTCGGGCAAGGTGACCAGCACCAACCTGCCCTTGAGTGTAGACAACGCAGCCGTGGCGTCGCGTCTTGATGAGATCAACAAGGCTGTCCTGAACTTTGTCTATGACCACTGTGAGGAGATCATGGGCAAGAAGATGAGCCGTGATACTTTGACTGAGATGTACAAGTCGCCCTTCAAGCCCGCCGCCAAGGAGGGTTACTCGCCGCTCCTGAACCTCAAGGTGATTACTGACCCTGGGTCTGGTGCTATCAAGACCGAGTCTTACGACTCGACTGGTACTGATGTGCCCCTGGACTCGCTCGAGAAGGGTCAGTCGGTCACGACTCTGGTAGAGCTCAGCCAGATCTGGCGCACGCCCGCTGGTTTCGGCGCCACCTTCCGCGTTCACCAGGTCAAGTTCAGCGCGGCCAACAAGCTCCCGAGCCGTGCTCTGGTTGAGTCTGAGGATGAGGTAGAGGAGGAGGAGGACGAGGATGACGAGTGAATATGGCCAAGACTTAGAATATCAGTGTAATAAATATCTGAATTACTATTAGTATGAAGGTCCTCGGATCCGGTCGTCAGGGTGTCGTCTATAATGCAGGTCCCGTGGCTCTCAAGGTGAGCCCACGAGACTTGTCTGCTGTAAAACGCGGCGAAAATCAGCCCGCACTTGTTGAATACAAGATTCATGCGGCCGTGCAAAAGGTGGCCCGTGGAGGGGTCCCCAAGGTTCTCGGCTTTTCCACACAGAAGGATTTTGTCTCGGATCTTAAAAAGAATATAAAAGAAAATAAACATAAAAATTTTCACGAACAGAGCATTTTAACCATGGAGAAGATCAAGGGGGTCTCTATACGTGACTGGGTCGAAGAGAAGCACATGACCCTTACGGACGCCCAAGTCGTGCGGGCCGTGCGGCAAGTCTTGGCGACTCTGAAGGCTATATCGAAAAAGTATCCAAACTTTCGTCACAATGATTTACATCTTGACAATGTGATGATAGTTGGGGGTCGGGCCAAAATTATTGACTTTGGCTGGTCACGATTGTCCCGCTCGGGAAACAACCCCGCGGTAAATACAGCTGTTGAGAACGGAACTGCGGGAGTCTATGGGATAGGCCCGCGCACCGACGCCCGCTACGACTCTCACCTCTTCCTGAAAGAGATGCGAACTCTTTTATCAAGATATCCCAAATTCAAGAAGACCATGGCCCGTCTGGACGTTTGGGTACCTGCTGGATATCGTGGATTTAACGACCGCTATACCCGTGAGGGCCGCCTCAAGTACGGACTGAGGTCTTACCCAGGACTTCCGAAACTTCACAATCTGAATGCGGCCAGACCCACGGCAAGCAGGAAGGTGTCCAAGAGCGAGCCTACGGGCTTGAAGACGCTGATGTGAGGCACAAGGGTCTTGTTCCAAAGAAACTTGAGGAAAAACGTCCAGAAAATTACGTATATGATGAATACAAGGAGGCTATACAAGCGCTCACGACGGTCGCGGGAGTAAATGATAGTCAGCATTATAATATGTTTGTAGATAATAATGGACTCGACCAGCTCTCGGGCCTTGCCGAAATCGGGCTGGGAGCGCGAGTTCACCTGGGATCCGTGGGGCTCGAAGGGGGTCGTTCACGACAACTGCTATGACTACGCCTTTGGGAGTTTCAGCGCGACCCGGATATCCAAGAGCGTCCCTGGAAACAAGAGTGGCATATCTTCGAACGGCCTCAACTTCCGCAATTGTGATGGTATAGTGAAGCGCGTCCTGGCCGATAATCCTGGGTCTGTCCGCAAGATGCGTAACCCGAACGGGAAGGCGCCTGCAGGATTCTACAAGGTCATGTGCTTTGTTGCGCCAACAAATGACTTTGGAAATTCTTCTGGAGATTTTCACTGGTATGTGCAGATGGGCTCGGTGCGTTACAAGGTCAAGATTGGGGATACTGTGGCTAAACTGGCCAAGTTTTTCCACGTGCGCCCTGCAGTCGTGGCGGCTGCCGCGGCCAAGTCAAGTCGTCCCCTGAGCAACTCTGATGGAAAAATTGCTACAAATAATAAAGAAGTTCGTATGTTGGCTGCTCGTAACATCGCGGGAGCCCCCAAGCTTGTTCCTGGGAGGATTATTCGCTTTGCCGTTAATCTATGGTCTCACAAGCAAGGGCACGCATCAGGTCCCCTGATGATTGACGCCAAGGGCCGAACCATTGTCGATCCGAGAAAGTCGGATCGACGATGGCATCCAGGTTTTCACTATACAAAGTTTTGCAGTGCCTATGCCGTAAGGAGAGGGGCGGTCACTACTGGGTCTCCTGCGAACCGAAGTAATAGAGCAAATGGTTCCGTAAACACGCCCCCTCGGGCTAACCGGGCACGCCCAAAGACCTAAAAACTTCTTCAATATTTTCATGATCTTCAAGTTCAAAAAGTATATTCATACTTGCTTCTTCATGCGCTTCGAGAACTCGAAGATCCAGACCAAACTCTTCACGAATGGTGTGGATGTTCGAAGTGACATAAGACCGAACCTCGTGTGTCCCTTCTGCGACCCGGTCAACAACTATACGTACTCTATATTTTGGAAGATCAAAGGGAGTGCGGCACATCGGACAAGTCGGGTCACCCCTGCAAGAGCGCTTCCAACGGTCTACGCACTTGAGATGAAACTCGTGGCCACACGGCAAGGTCCGGGTCGCACGGGTGAGGGACTGTAAACAGACCGAACACTGCGTCCCATCATCCCTGTGCATGTGGCACTTGGTTTGGCCCGTGCCTGGCTGGTTCTTACACCGAGACCCAGCCGCAGTTACACCTAGGCACGTTTCCATGAAATATATCTTTTATTATGTTTTTCTAGGCTCGCCGCGATCGGGCCAGTTCTGATTCGAGAGACTTGATCGCGTCCTTGTACTTGAGGCGGAGGTTCTCCTCTACATGGCGCTTAAAGACTATGATAGGGTCGGCATCCTGCTCGGACTTGCAGAGTGGACACTCATCGGACGTTTCAAACCAGGTGAAAATGCACTTGGTATGAAACACATGCTTACATGACAGGCGTTTCTGAGAACTTCTAGAGATGTCTTCAAGACACACGGCACACGTTTGGGCAAGATGCGCGTTGCACTTTCCTTCGTGGGTCGCCAGGTTCTTGCACTTCGTCCCCTGGGTTGTCACAGAAGAGCACCTCAGAGCGCTCATTATTATTTATAATATGTAAAATTTCGGCATGGATTTCCTCAGGTTTGCGCGAGGCATCTATGATGTGTATTTTACACGAAATCCTCCCGTGAAGTTGTTTATACAAAGAATCAAGCTCCTTCAGATAACCCAAGGTTACCTTGTCGTCACCCGTCTGACGCCGGCCGCTAATGTGAAGATAGCACTCATCTGGGGACTTGTCTAAGTATATGTATAGATCGGGAGACCACGCATGTTTATCATAAAAATATTCATAGGTCTTGACATGTTCTACTAGTTCTCGTGTCTTGGCCCACTCCCAAAATACCCACCGCGAGCTGAGGAGTGAGCGCTCATAGATGCCTGGCCCCTGATCGCAGACGGTCCTGAGGACGGCCATTTGCAAAGGAAATATTCCCTTCTTGGGATTTTCATAAAACTCCTTGAGAGGCCACTCCTCGATCGGCTCCTTGAACACCCTCGCGCCAAGGCGCTTCAAAAGGTTCAACTGGGTCGTCTTGCCTGCTCCTATGTTCCCGTCGATCACGATCTTCATTTAAGATTAAGGTTGCCATTTTTTAAAGCCGCCGTGCCTACTGGAACAGGTGCGCCACATGCGGCATTGCGGAACGGCATGTTCAGCGCCTGGATGCCGCCGTTCTGCAGGAATTGGCGGTAGTGGTAGTTGTCCTCGAACTGGATGCCGTTACGGGCCATGATGACATCATTCGATTGCTTGTTCGAAAGGTAGGATGTGAGGCATCGGCCCTCGCCCATTCCAAGTCGCGTAGACATTTACTAGTAGGCGAGGGAAAAAACTACGCCGACCATGCCTTCCGCCCGTCCGCCTGAAGCTTCGGAACCCACTCACTAAACTTGTGACCGAGGATTGTCTCAAAATTGTCCTTCTTGTCTGATGCGCCCAGACGTACGGATGCTGGCGCTAGGATCTGATTGATGATCTTGTAGGCCAGAGCAATCTCTTTGAGTGTCTGT
>Ga0209188_1003175_pt1 | contig 11563 bp, 9 predicted proteins | sample C_130625_EF_Meta_FD_187307 | JGI IMG/M metagenome (GOLD analysis project Ga0209188, IMG submission 187307) | Freshwater microbial communities from Lake Croche, Canada to study carbon cycling - C_130625_EF_MetaG (SPAdes) (version 2) | ecosystem: Environmental > Aquatic > Freshwater > Lake | place...
AAAAAAAAAAAAAAGAAGTCAATGAAAATTCTAAATTTAATCCCATATCACCCTATGCAATAGCAAAACTGTCAGCCTATAATTATGTAAAAATGTATAGAAGGATTTATAAAATTTATTCTGTAAACGGCATATTATTTAATCATGAAAGTCCTTTAAGAAATAATAAATTCCTAACTAAAAAAATAATTAAAGAATTAATTAACTATAAATATAATAATAATAATAAGATAATTCAAATTGGCAATGTTAATGCAATGAGGGACTGGGGTAACGCAGAGGATTATGTAAAAGTTATTTACAAGACTCTAAAAATTAAAAAACCGTATGATTTTATTATATGCACAGGTAAAAAATACTCTGTTAAACATTTAATCAATGTAACTGCGAAAAATTTAAATATAAAAATTAAATGGATTAAGATAAGAAATATTGAAAAAGCTATAGATTGTAAAAATAAAAATACTGTAATAGAAACTAAAAAAGAACTATTTAGAGATGATAGCCTTTATAATTTTTTTGGTAATAACAGTAGAGCTAAAAAAATCCTTAATTGGAAACCAGATACTAATTTTGAAAAACTAATTAAAACAATGATTAATTTTGAATTAAATAATGGGAAAAATTAACTCTTGCAGAAGCTGCAGGTCAAAAAAAATATCTAAACTTTTCTCTTTAGGAGAGCAATTCTATACCGGAATATTCCCTCGAACAAAAAAAACATTTATTCCAAAAGGCAAATTAACATTAATTTTATGTAAAGTTTGTAGCCTGGTACAACTTGATCAAAATTTTTCTTCTAAAAAAATGTATGGAATGAACTATGGATATAGAACATCGCTTAATAAATCTATGCGCAATCATATAATTAATAAAAATTATTATTTAAATGAAATATTAAAATTAAAAAAAGATGACACTATACTAGATATTGGTTCTAATGATGGTACATTTTTAAACTCATTTAAAAAAAATAAATTTAAATTAATTGGTATTGATCCAACAATAAAAAAATTTAATAAATATTACAGAAAAGGCATAATAAAATCACCTAAGTTTTTTTCTTACAAAAATTTTAAAAGTATATCCAAAAACTCAAAGGCAAAACTTATAACTAGTTTTGCAATGTTTTATGATCTTAAAGATCCTGTTAAATTCGCAAAAGATATTTATAAAAGTTTAGATAATAATGGTGTCTGGCATTTTGAACAAAGCTATTTAATAGATATGATAAATAAAAGCTCTTATGACACGATCTGTCATGAACATTTAGAATATTATTCTATTCATTCAATTAGTTATATAATGCAAAAATCTAACTTTAAAATTATTAACATTCAAAGAAATGAAATTAATGGCGGTAGTATTGCTATAACTGCTGCTAAAAAAAATTCTCATTACAGTGAATGCAAAAAAGATTTAAATTTATATTTTAAAACCGAAAGAAAATTAGGTCATAATAAAAATAAAACTTATGAAAAATTTTATCAGCTTATTACAAAAGAAAAGAAAAAATTAATAAATTTCTTACTAAATATAAAAAAATCTGGAAAAAAAATTATAGGATATGGAGCCTCAACTAAAGGCAATGTAATCCTCCAATGGTGCAACATCGATAAAAAAATATTAGATTATATTTATGATATTAATAAAGACAAAAGTAATACTTTCACTCCCGGAACATTAGTGCCAATTATATCTGAAAATAAACTAAAGAACATAGACTTTGACTATTTTTTTGTACTTCCTTGGCATTTCAAAAATTTTATTCTTAAAAAAGAAAAAAAATATATTTCAATGAAAAAGAAGTTTATCTTTCCTTTGCCAAAGCTAGAAATTATTTAAAAGTGAAAACAATAATCATTATACCGACACTTAATGAAGAGGCATCAATTAAACCTTTAATTAATAAATTAAAAACTCTTTTAAAAAAATATACTGTACTATTTGTTGATGACAGATCTGCGGATAATACTCGAAACCAAATAAAAAAATATAAAAAAAGATATAATAATATTAAATTTTTACTCAGGAAAAAAAATCCTGGGATTGGTTTATCAATTAAAGATGGTCTTAAATACGCCATCAAAAATAAATTTGATGTTTGCGTCACTATGGATGCGGATGGGACCCATGATCCTAAAAAGATAAATACAATGCTTAAAATTCTCAAAAATAAAAATTACGACATAATTTCGACAAACAGATTTTCTTCAAAGAATTCTATAAAAAAATGGTCGTTTTATAGAATCTTTCTAACTAAAATTAGGTATTATTTAGTAAAAATTTTACTGAATACAAATCTTGATTCTTCAGGAAATTTTAGATGTTACAATCTTAAAACAATTAAAAATGAACATTTTTTTTTATCAAAAAACAAATCTTATTTTTTTTTAATTGAAAGTCTATTTTATTTAGAACGACTAAATTATAAGATTTTGGAAATAACCATCACTCTTCCCCCAAGAACATTTGACAAATCCAAAATGAAAATAAAACATGTATTCATTTCATTAATAGATCTTTTGAAATTAAGATTTTACAGTTCAAATTTTTAATAATAAGGACCTGTAGTAAAACTAAACAATCAGAAATTAAAGTAAGAAAACAGCCATACAAACTAAAATAAAAACAATAGCAATTGATATATAAATAGTCACTGTCTTAAAATGAAGCCAAGTTTCTTTCTGAGAATTTATATCCATTATTTAATTATTTAGCCTTGTCTTGCTTTAAACTTTGGATTCTTTTTATTTATAACGTAAAGTTTTCCTCTTCTTCTAACTACTTTGCAATTAATATCTCTTTTTTTAAGAGATTTGAGAGAACTTACAACTTTCATAATTAACTTTAATATATATTAAATTTATATTTGTAAAGAATAGTTAACTATTTTGATGCAAAAAAGCTCTAATATAGTCTTGAATTTTAATTTTTGCCTTTAATCTTATAATTTTATTGTCTAGATTTATTTTTGTTAATTTAGAAGTAAAGCGTTCACCTTTTCTTTTGGCTAAATATTTAGTTTTATAATTGAACATTTTAGCTAGTTGATTAATACTAAAAGATTGAGAACTTGCTATACTATAATGCAATCTTTTATTTTTTTTCCAAGCAACAAGACAGGCGTTAATAGTATCTTTGACATGAGTAAATCTTCTTGTCTGTGTTCCGGGCTTAACAATAGGAAGTGGTTTATTATTTTTGAAATGATGCTCGAATATTCCAACTACAGTTGCCATATATCCTTTGCAAATTTGCTTAGGACCATAGACATTATAAAAGTAAATAACTTCATAATTAAAATTAAACCATTTCTTGCAATTTTCGAGCAATTGTAGATTTTTTGCCTTTGTAAAAGCATATGGTGATAAATTCATATCTTTTCCATAACGACCTAAACTTGCTGATGTAGCGGAATAAATTAATTTAATTTTATTTTTTAACGCAAACTGAAAAATTTGAGTAGTTCCTTTGATATTAGAATCAAAGCATTCTTTAAATCTTTCAAAACTTTGAAATATTCTAGAAAATTCTCCAAAATGAAAAATAGTATGAATCCTATTTTTATATTTATTTAAAATTATTGAAACATCTTTAGTGTCTCCGCTGAGGTATTTAATTCTTGAACTATTTAGGTGATTTTCAATCTTCCCTGATGAATAATTATCAAGACTTAATATTTTATACTTTTTTATTTTAATTAATTCCTCAATTAGATTTGAGCCTATAAAACCAGCGCCTCCGGTAACTAATAATATATTTTTCATTTAAATAACTAGCGGCGATTTGTAAAGCCTGGCAACGACCTACTCTTCCGTGCCTTAAGACAAAGTACCATTGGCGCTAAAGGGCTTAACTTCCGAGTTCGGAATGGGATCGGGTGTGACTCCTTTGCAATAATCACCAGGCAACGTTCTTATATATATAAATTACTATCTTTCAACAATTTTAAATACTAAAAATTAATTAAAAACTATCGGTGTTTACCAATATTTATAACAAATAAACAAGATGCTCAAGTATACTTGTATAAGTAAATTTAATGTTTTTTTTAAAAAAATAAAAGAACTACATATATTAGATTATTTTTTTATTTTTTCATTAATTTTATATTCAACAATTTTAGGATTTACCTACTCAAAATATCATACTGATCCATGGCATTGGGGCTCTATTGCAAGCAATGCAATTGACTATATAAACGGATTTGAACTATTTAAAGAAATAACTCTGCTCTGGGGACCTGGCCTACCCATCCTATTTAATATAATAAATAATTTTTATGATATTAATTACTATTCCATAGGAATAATAACTACATTAACATACTCTTTAAATTTATTATTATGTTATCTAATTATAAAAAAGTTATCAGATAGAACAATAGCTATTGCGATATCTTTTAGTATTTTTTGCCTTGCCCCATATCCACAAACGCCATGGCCTGACTTTTATTCAGGTTTATGCTTAACAATATCCTGTTATTATTTAATCACTTACACTAAAAGCAATCTAACACTATTTATTAGTTCTGTATTTTTAAGCCTAAGCATAATATTCAGAAATACATATATTTTAGGAATTATTCCTGCGATTATTTTTTTTAGTTTATTCTTCTTAACTCAAAAAAAAAAAATACCATTAATTTATAAAAAATATTTTTTATTCTTTTTATTGATACTATTTATTTGCATAATAATTTTGTTAAAAGAAAATAGTCTTATTTTATGGTACGAACAAGGCATAGGAAGAATTCGCGAATATCAAGAAGAAGATAATTTAATATATAATTACAAGGTTAATCCATTTGTATATAATATTATTAGATTCACATATCATATTTTTTTTCCTACCCGATATGAAGCGCGGTATTATTTAATTTTTTTTTTATTTAACTTAGCAATTTTATTTGTTTTTTTATTTAAAAAAAAAATTTTTAAAAAAGATAAAAATATTAATAATATTTATTTTTTTTCAATATTAGGTTTTTTTGGTATTTTGCAAGCTGCTAATCAATATGAAGTTTGGAGACTTATAAACTCAAGTATTAGTATTTTTTTTGTTATAGCTTATTTTTTTTTTAAATTTATAAAAAGTTATAAATATAGATTATTAATTAATATTGGAATAATTATTATATTTATACCTTTATTTCCTAAAAACTATCAAGATTTTAGTTATTATAGGGGAACTAATTACTTTCCTGTAAAAGGTTATTATTCAAATTTAGAAGAAAATAAAGCTTGGAATGAAAATAAATTTCTAATTGATGGAAAATTGTATTTAAAAAGCGATATTCTTTTTTTTAATGATCATGAATTCAATGCAGAGAGTCTAGCCTACTATAAGGAAATAAAATCTTTAGTATGCAAATATGATAAAATTATAAATTACAGTGCCGATAGAACTCTAACTTACATCTGTGATAAAAAAAATCAGATAATAAGCACTTATACCAATAATCTTGGCAGACCTACATTTAATGATCAAGTTTTAGAATATCACTTTATAAATAATAATATTAATCAAAATGAAATAATAATAGCAGATAAAAGATTTGCAAATAAAAATCTAAAATTATTAAAAAAGGTAAGAATCCCAAAGTATACACGCTACACAAAAGCAGATTTAATAATGAGATATTTTGAGGATGAAATATATATTTATATTAAAAATTAGTTATTAACTAATTGTTATAAAAATTTTTTTCTTATAAATTTTTTAGCTGGATTTTCAAAATAAACAAAAACTAAATAAGAAAGAAACAAAACAAAAATAATGTAGATTATAAAAAAAATATTACTATAAAAGTTAATTTTGATTTTAAAATAGATACAAATAACAATAATTAAAAGTTGAATTGGAAAATGCAATAAATAGCTAGAATAGGTCATATTGCCAAAAATTTCTAACCATCCTCTAATTCTTTCTAAAAAATAAAAATCTAATGCAAAAGCATATAAAATAAGTGGGATGTAAATAAACTCAAATAAATAAATAAAATGTTTATGCTCATTTAATTTAAATAAAATAACTAAAAAAGGGATAATTATAACTAGAATAAAAAGAAATGAATTAACTATCTTTTTATAGGAAGATAAATTTATAATTTTAAAGATTGTAGCGGAAAAACCGCAAGCAAAAAATATTACTAAGCAGTCAGTAACAGGATTTGAGAACTTAAATATTCTTAGCAACATGCAAAAAATTATTATCAAAATATTTAACGATAAGGATTTTCCAAACTTTTTTATAGATAAAAAAAATATTAAATAACTAAATACCTCAGCTGAAACAGACCAAACAGGTCCGTTAAAACTATTTGGTTCAAAAGATAACCAGTTACTCGCGAAAAAAATTTGTAATAAAAAATGTTTTAAATCGTTTGTTTGATAAACATAATAAAAATTATTTTTTAGAAAGTAAATATTTTGCAAAAACATAACTAATATTAAAGTCAAGATATGCAAAGGGTATAAACGTGAAAAACGAAATATAAAAAATTTCTTACCACTGAATTTTTTATCAACAATTAAATCTTGATATTTCCAAAAAAATATAAAACCACTAATTCCCCAAAAAACAACAACTCCAGCATGCAATCCATAAATATAAAAAAATTTTAAAACTGAATAAAATGGTAAATTATCAAAAATTAAATTAACTGGTTTTTCTCCAACATAAAAAAAAAGTGTATAATGCCAAAGTAAAACTGAGAATGCAGAAAGAAATCTTATAATTTCAAGCCCTAACAATTTATTAGTATTTGGTTGTAAATAAGAGCGATTTGTCAATTCTTTATAATTCATTCTTTATAATTTTAGATAATTTTTTAGATATAATATTCCAACTTAAATTTTTTTCATATTGAAGTTTTGATAAAAAAGATTTTTTAAGAAATAAATTTCTATTTCTAAAAATTTTCATTACATGATTTGAAATAGTAGATATGGATTCATTTTTATTAAACATATAACCATTAATGTTATTGGTAATTGCGCCTCCTACACCTCCTACATTGTTAGTAATTGTATATAATCCAAATGCAGATGCCTCTACATTAACAACTCCAAAAGCTTCGGCTTTTGAGAATAACAAATTAAAATGCGCTTCATAAAACAATTTTGCTAAAATTTTCTGATCAATAAGATTATTTTTGTCAAGAAAATCTACCAAAGTTACATTTTTTGACATTTTATGTCCTTTGGGTGGTTTCGCGCCAACAATATACAGCATTGCTTTTTGACCTTTGGCATTCATATAATCAACTAATTTTACCGCTTTATCCATGCCTTTTCTATCCCAGTGAACACCAACAGAAATTAGCTTACAAACATGATAATTTTTTTTCAAAATAATTTTATTTAAAAAATTTGTCTTTGGAATAAGATTGAAATTAGCACCAAATGGTAAATAACAAAACTTATCATAACTTATTTTATATTTTTTTGTAGCATCATTAATTCCAAATTTACTAGTTAAAATAATTTTTTTACTTTTTTTCAAAGATATTTTTTCACAATAATTTCCCTCTTTAATTGTTTGCTTATGAATTTTTTTATCTGAAAAATAATGCGAATAATAAGTAGAAAAAATAAAGTCTGTATAAATAAAAATAGGTTTTTTAATATCTAGAAATGTCGTTAAATAGGGCTCACTTGTTAATATTGCATCATAATTAATATTTTTTATTTTTTTATTAATCTGACTTGCAAAATCTTTTGAAACTAAAACAGGTCTATCAATATCAAATTTTATCTTAAAAAAAGAAAATATTAATCTTTTTAAAACATAAAATATTCTAATTCTATTACTTAGTGGTCCTATTGCAATAACTTCAAAATTTTTTTCTAGGCATTTTAGAATGCAATAAGTTAGACCAGACCAAGACTTAAAATTATAAGGATCTAATCGTGTTATATATAGAATTTTTTTTTTTATCATTATTTGGATTCAATTTATTTTTATTAAAAACTTTAAGTTAAAATTAAAAAGAAAATAAATTAAAAATGTTTAATTTTACAATATTAGATTTAAGTATAATATTATTATTTATATATTATTAATTAATTTTAATCCTTTAAAATGCAAAATAATTATTCAGTATCCTTAGTAGCATTTTATGAGGCAAGTGTTGGTGGTCATGGAGCCGCTGAAGTTACGTTAAGTCTTTATGATTCATTAAATTTTAAAAATAAAAAACTTTTTGAAATTAAAAAATATTTAATTTTTAAGTTGTTTGAAAAAATCAATATAAATATATTTGAGAATATTTTTAAATTAATTTATCTTATTTATTTAAATTATCAAATTATTGAATATTTAAATAAATCTAAAAAAAATATTGTAATTATTGAAGGAGCTAGTTGGGTTGGTTATTCTTATATTACTATAAAAATTCTAAAATTTATTAAACCAACAACTAAATTTATTTATCATTCTCATAATATTGAGTATTATTTACGAAAAACTAAAAATAATTTGATTGTTAGTTTTTTAACAAAAATTTTAGAAAAAAAAATATATCAGATAGCAGATATAGGTACCGCCGTTTCTCAAATTGACAGGAATATAATAAAAAAATTATATAATTTTAAAGCAGTAGTATTAAATAATGGTGTAAATCAAAAAAGATTAAAAGTTATAAAACCAAAAATAAAGATACCTAAAAATTTTATAATTTTTTCTGGTAGTTACTCATTTCTTCCAAATAGACATTCGATAGATCTTATAATAAAAAAAATATTTCCTAGAATTGTGCGAAAATACCCAGATATGAAATTAGTTATTACAGGTAGAGATTTTCCAATTAGAAAATTTGAAGATTATAATTTTATTTACTACTATGAAAATATTAATAAAAACTATTTAAATTATTTAATCATAAAGTCTCAATTTTTATTAGCACCAATGTTTAAAGCCACTGGAACTAAAATAAAAATTATCGAAACTTTAATGCTGGGTGGGATTGTTATAACTTCAAAAGAGGGTGTAAATGGTCTTATTTTGCCAAAAAAGATTAACCCGCCGTTTATATACAATGCAAATAACGAATTATACAAAATTATTGATACTGTAATTCAAAAAAATAGACCTCTGAAAAAATCTGCAAAATTGAAATCTATTTTTTTTATTGAAAATTATGATATGAAAAAATTAATTAAAAAATTTTTTTTAGAAGTAAAATCATTAATTAAATAATAAAAGCAATAAAAAGATATTTACAAACACAATATTAACATTGCTAATCACATTTGTAGTTTAAATATACTTCTAAAATATTGATAAAATATTTTTCGATGTTATAAACGTGCTATTAATCGCGGGGTGGAGCAGTCTGGTAGCTCGTCAGGCTCATAACCTGAAGGTCCTTGGTTCAAATCCAAGCCCCGCAACCAAATTTATTTTGATTAATAAAATTTAAATTCATAGCTAAAATAATTATACTTATTTATTTTTATTTTTTTTTGAAAATTTATAAATAAAAAAAGAATACAAAAGAATACTAGTAAAAAAAGATATAAAAAAAGATTTAGTGCACAAATATAATGAGTATGGAAAAATCAAAATCAATTGAATTATTATGTAAACATTCTTCATATTGAAGGTATTGGATAGCAAATGGTGTATATGAAAGTTATCGCCTTTAAATGGATGTTTTTTTTCAATGATTCTTTTAAATGCCAATCTTAATAATTCATAACCTGGAATTGACATAATAAGGAAAATTTCATCAGCAAAAAAATTTTTGCTAATATTTGTATTGTAATTTTTAACAAAAATGTAACTTACTAAATATCCTAACAATATAGATCCGCTATCCCCTAAGTAGGACTTATTATTAAAATTAAGAAATAAAAATAAAAATAAAATAATAATCATAGAAATTGAGAAAATAACTAAAACTTTATGAAATACTAATATTAAAAATATGAAGATCAAGTAAGAACAAGACTGTCCATTTATACCGTCTAACATATTAAAAGCATTTATAAATAATAAAAAACAAAGCAAAGTTAAAAAATAACTAAAACTTCCTAAATTTATTTTTTTGTTTAAAAAAGAAAGACTGATATTTTTTAATAACAAATTGTCGTCTGCTTGAATTAAAAAAAAAATAACAATTATCATTAATAATAATTTAAAATTTGCGTTTAAATTATATTTGTCATCAAAAAAACCAATTAAATAAAATAATAAACATGTAACTACAAAAAGAAAAAAATTATAATCGGTGGGAAAAAAATCTTTATTAAATATTGTAAAAAAAAACTTATTAAGTAAAATAATTAAAATTAAATTAAGAATTAAAAATAAACCGCCTAACAAAGGGATTGGATACCTATGAATTTTTCTTTTAAAATCCGGGATATCAAACAAGTTATAAATATTAGCAATTTTTTTATTATAAATTATTAATAAAATATTAAAAAAAAATATTAGTAATAAAGTATTAATCATTTTTAAATTTCAATAATGATAAATAAAATCCGATTGGAAAATAAGTTATGATTAATAACCAATTATTAAAATAGCTTCCGGAAGGAAATAATGGGCACATACTTGTCGCAAATCCAACTAATATAAAAAAAGCGCATATTTCATCATTTTTTAATTTATTCTTAATTTTTTTTTTAATTAAAAAAAACAACTGATAAAGAGAAAATAGAAAAATAAAAAAAAAAAGGATAAACCCAATAAAACCAATTTCCGATAAAAATTCTAAATATATATTGTGCGGATGTGTATTACATCCATCTAAAAATTCATAGTAATTGTATATAATTTCGCCGTTCTTTACAAGATCTCCATCTTTTAAATTAGATTTGTAAGAACTAGTTTTTATATTTATTATTTCTTTTTGAAATAAAATATTATTAGAGTCAATAATACCAATTTTATAAAATTCTTTTGATGCATTTAAACTCTTAAAATAAAATATACCATCTATTTTTGCTAATACGGGATTATCTTTTAGAATTTTATCTCTTAGTGAATAATTTGGTTTTTCACACAAAACTCTGAAAGACTTAAGTCCATTTCCCATAAGAGGTTTATCCAAAAACATTTTATATGCCGCTTGATAGTGTAGCGCGTGCCTATAGCTAGTCCCTAAAAAGGTATGATTTATAACTATTTGATTATATGTATGAAAAATAATTTTATTTAACTGCCTAGAACTATAATAATTCAGAACACCAATAAATAATAACATCATACTAAAATAATAAATAAATAATTTTTTCTCAAAGTTTATATAGAAATAAAATATCAAAGTTATAAAAAAATATGCAATTGCAAGTCTTTCAGCACTTAAAAATATTAATATTCCACTGACTAATAATATAATTATATTTATTAGATTAATTCTCTTAAAATTTAACAAAAAAGAGATTCCTATAATAAACGGTAATAATCTAGCAACATAACTACCCATTATCTGCTTGCTAAAAAAAGATGTGATACGTTCCTGATTCCTCAATGTAAAACCAAATAAATTATATCCAGTTATAAACTGTAAAATAGAATCTATTAGCAATGTTGAGATGCAAATAATAAA
>Ga0209188_1003182_pt1 | contig 11547 bp, 12 predicted proteins | sample C_130625_EF_Meta_FD_187307 | JGI IMG/M metagenome (GOLD analysis project Ga0209188, IMG submission 187307) | Freshwater microbial communities from Lake Croche, Canada to study carbon cycling - C_130625_EF_MetaG (SPAdes) (version 2) | ecosystem: Environmental > Aquatic > Freshwater > Lake...
CGTTGTATGGCGCCGTCTATCTTGACATCCAAGTGCAAGGTGTCACACCAATCTATCAGCATAAAAACAGATTGGAGCAAGTGATAGCCATCCGCGCGACGGCCTGTGATGTGCAGAAATAAGTTCAACTTGGCAGGCGCTAGGACGTTGTGGAGCGATTGCAACATGGGGCTATGGCGTGTCGAGTTTGATACGAAGCACCACCAATGGTTCTGGAGATACACGCTTGGCTACCAAAGTGCCTTGATTGAGTTCCGAGAGATCAGCCAGCCATCCTGGTGACGCAGTAGCTTTGCCTTCAAGCCAATCGAACATGGCGTCCATAGGAAGCGCGGCACCCGTTGTTTCTTCCGTCAAATGGGCCATAGAGTCATAGCGGCGTTGTTGACCGCCTTGCAACCATTGCGTGGTGGTTGGGTTCCATTGCAGTGTGGCGAGGGTGGTACCTAATGGAGAGAATAAATTTAATTCCCCTTGTCGTGCATCGCCATCCAATGAAAAACCAGCACTCATATTGCGTGGTGGATCACTTTGCACGGTCACGCTGAGTCGACCTTGCCATTGTTTGTCAGAGGGTGCTTGCGCTACAGATCGAATGGGTGTGGGAGTGGCACAAGCCGTGAGCAAGACTAGAAGCCAAATGCTGGCCCATACACGCATGGTTAGAGACTAGGCTTGAAGCGTTGCAGAGTTTGTTGCAGCGTTTCGTTGGTGGGTGCAATCTCTAGCCCTTGACGCCATACAGCTATTGCATCGCTCTCGCGCTTGAGTTGCCACAGCACTTCACCAAGATGGGCTGCGATTTCGGCATCTGCGCGGTCTTTGAAGGCTCTTTCTAACAGTGCCAAGGCCTGACTAGTATTGCCTAAGCGAAATTCCACCCAGCCCAAACTGTCGGTAATGAAGGGATCACCAGGCGCCAAATTCAGCGCCTTGACGATCAATTCTTTAGCCTCTTTGAGCCGCACATTGCGATCGGCCAGAGAAAAACCTAAGGCGTTATAGGCATTGAAGTAAGTCGGATCTTTGCTGATGACCGAGCGCAAAATCTTCTCCATCTCTTCAATTTGGTTAAGTTTTTCAGCCATCATGGCTTGCTCGTACAACAAGTCGAGGTCATTGCCTGCATGTTGTGCCAGTAAATCAAAGGCTGCTTGCCACTGGCGGTATTCACGCAAGAGTTGCAACTCGGCCATCAGCCGACTACGTATATCTTCATCATTAGCGGCTGGCAGTTGCGCAATTAGCAATCGCGCTTCTTTTAGCTTGCCTTGTTTGGCCAAGATAGAGGCTCGGCGAGATTGCGCTTGGATGATGCCGCGTTGGGTGTTCTCATTGGGCGCTTTGTTGGCCATTCCGATATAGGTTTGCAAAGATGCATCCGCTTGCTTGTCTTGGCCTTGTTCAAACTGCAAAGAACCAAGCAGTAGCCAAGCCTCAGCATGGGTGGGAAAACGTTGCGTCACGCTTTGGGCTTGTTCGGCTGCCTGCTGAAAACGTTTTGCCTCTATCAAGACCCGCACATATGCCATGGGGTAGTCTGGCTTGTCTTGGTTGGCAAGTGCTTGGGTCACCAATATTTCTGCATCCTTAACGCCGCGGCCTAAAAGTTCAAGGGCTAAGAATGGAGCACTGATATCGGCCTTGACATTTGTGGCCATACTTTTTTGAACAGATTGCAATGCGCCACTCAAATTGGCGTTCAACATTTGCATACGGCCTATCGACGACCATGCTGCTGATGTAGTTTCGGTATTTGCCGTGTAACTATCCAAGGCCTTTTGAACAACCTCGACTGCTGCTTTGGAATCTGTGACGCGGGCGTAATAACGTGGCACCAAACGTATTGCCGCATTGCGTTCGCTTACAGGGCTGAATGCAATTTCTTTTTTAAGGGGATCTAGGGTTTCGTTGGTTTTGTTGAGGGCAATCAGAATTTGTAACAAATTGAGATTGGCCAAGCGGTCTTTGGGTAAGGCTTGCGACCAACTCCGAGCGGCCATCAACGCGCCATCACCTGAACGTTCTTTGAGTGCAATTTCTACCGCGCGCGCAAAGAGTGGTGAATCGTTGGATTTGCGTGCAGCATCCAAGAGCAAAGAAAATCCCACCAAGGGTTGACCTTGTTGGATATTGAGTTCGCCGACCAAAATCTCATACAGCATCTCACCGTTCATGCCAGAGTTCGCTACAGGTGGCTCAGGTGTTTCGGGTGAAGTTTGCGCAATAGAAAATGTGCCTGTGAAGGCTAGCGAAAGAACGGCCGGAGCCAATAAAAATTTCATGCTGGCATCATAATGGCTTATCTTTTGTATTGATGTTGACATGCCTGAATTACCCGAGGTCGAAGTGACGCGTTTGAGTTTTGCAGACCGCATCGCAAACGCCCATATATCCGACGTGCGAGTTGGCAAGCCGCTTCGCTGGCCGCTGGGCGTGAATCCGACTACTTTGATTGGTCGAAAAGTCTTGGGCGTGAGAAGGCGTGGCAAATACCTTTTAATGGATTTGAATGAGGGTTTGGTGCTATGGCACCTAGGAATGTCGGGCAGTTTGAGTTTTACGTCAACCGGAAACAATACCTTAGCCATAAGCCATCCCCAAACCCATGATCATTTCGATTTGCTCACTACCCATGGACTACTGAGATTAAACGACCCACGGCGTTTTGGTGCTGTGGTCTATGCAGATTCTGAAACCAGTGCTGTTGCGCAAAAGCTTTTAGGGCATCTTGGTGTTGAACCATTAGCCGGTCAGTTTGATTTAGATACTTTTCATAAAAATCTCAAACAACGCAGTGCTGCCATCAAACAAGTTTTGTTGGCTGGCGATATCGTGGTGGGCGTCGGCAATATTTATGCGTCTGAAGCATTGTTTTTAGCGGGCATTCGGCCGACAGTGCGTGCGCAACGCATCAGTAGACCCCGAGCAGAAAAACTCAGATTGGCCATCATCAATGTCTTGGCGCGCGCCGTAGCCAAAGGTGGCAGCACCTTGCGTGATTTTTCAAATGCAGTTGGGCAAACGGGCTACTTTCAATTAGAGGCCAATGTGTATGACCGCGCTGGCGAGCCTTGTAGGCAATGCGGACATTTGATTAAACGCTTGGTGCAAGGACAACGCGCCACTTACTACTGCTCGGTGTGCCAAAAGCCTTGAGTATGCGCAAAACATCTTGGCAGTTTGGAAATGCAGTAGTCACTTGGCAAAAAATACATGGCCGCCATGACCTGCCTTGGCAAAACACGCAAGACCCTTATGCAGTGTGGTTGTCAGAAATCATGTTGCAACAAACGCAGGTCGTCACAGTGCGCGATTATTTCGCGCGCTTTATGCAGCGCTTTCCTACTGTCAAAGATTTAGCCAAAGCACCTCAAGAAGAAGTGATGGGCTTGTGGAGTGGTCTGGGTTATTACAGCCGCGCCCGCAATTTGCACCGTGCCGCGCAAGACGTTATGGCATTACATGGCGGTGTATTTCCCCGTGATGCATTGACTTTGCAAACTTTGCCAGGCATTGGCAGGTCGACTGCAGCTGCTATTGCATCCCTGTGTTTTGGTGAGCCTATTGCTATTTTGGACGCCAATGTCAAGCGCGTGCTGACCCGATATCTTGGGTTTGGCCACGACTTGGCTATTGCACGGAATGAAAAACTACTGTGGGACCAAGCGCAATCGTTATTGCCAACAAAAGATGTTGCGCACGCAATGCCGCACTACACCCAAGGCATGATGGATTTGGGGGCTACTTTATGCACACCTAAAAACCCGCAATGCCTGCAATGTCCAGTGAAAATTGATTGCAAGGCAGTCAAAGAAGGCAAGCCTGAAAACTATCCAGTCAAAACCAAAAAATTAAAACGCACCAGCGAACAACTGTGGCTGCTTAACGCACAAACAAAAAACGGTGATGTGTGGATGGTGCAAAGACCGCAGTCAGGCATTTGGGCGGGTTTGTATTGCTTGCCGGTGTTTGAGAGTTACGAGGCTCTCGAAGCGTTTGTCAAAACCAAGAGTAAACAGGGTTTGCAAGACATGCCAGTAGTCAAGCATGTGTTGACGCACAAAGATTTGTATCTGCATCCAGTGGCATTGCAACTCAGAAGCTCAAAGTCTTTAGGCCAGGGCCGTTGGGTGGATAGTCAATCGATTGCTGATTTAGGCTTGCCAGCACCGATTCGCAAACTAGTTAGTTAGTGGGCGTCTAACTCGCGATGGCGCTTTAAAGTGACCCATTCGGATACAAATTTCTTGGTCAGCAATTCCACCAAATACACCGAACGGTGCTGGCCACCTGTGCAACCAATTGCCACCGTTACATAGCTGCGGTGGTCGTTGCTTAGATCTGGCAGCCACGCATTTAAAAAAGCCGCTATTTGCTCTGCCATATTGCTAACAGCAGGGTAGCCCGCTAACCATTCGGCGACGCTGGCATCTTGTCCCGTCAAATTTTTCAATCCAGCTTCGTAATGGGGGTTTGGCAACATACGCACATCAAATACATAGTCTGCATGCATGGGAATACCGCGTTTGAATGCAAACGATTCGAACATCAACGTCAGTTGTGTAGCGGGGGCAGAAATCAATGACTTGATATAGCTTTGCAATTTGGCATTTCTGAGCAAACTGGTGTCAATGATGTGCGACTCTTCGCGCAAGTCACCGAGCAAGCTGCGCTCCATTTCAATGGCGTCGATCACATCGCGCTCTAGGTCAGTAGACTGCCCGCTATCGTGTTGGCGAGAAAGTGGGTGGCGTCTGCGTGTTTCAGAAAAACGACGCACCAAGGTGTCGGTGGTGGCGTCTAAAAACAGCAAACGGATATTCACATGTCTGCTGCGCAAATCTGCCAATTGGGCGGGAACCAAAGGCAAAGATTGGGCGCTACGCACATCCATGGCAATAGCAACTTTGCCCGCTCTTTTTTGTTGTTCCAGTTCTACAAATGGCAAAAGCAATTCGGGGGGTAAGTTATCTACACAGTAGTAGCCAGCATCTTCAAGCGCGTGCAGAGCCACTGATTTTCCAGAGCCTGACATTCCTGTGATGAGCACCAACTCGAGCGTCATGCTTTGGCCTTTACTTTGGCGGTTGCTTTTGCATTTGATATGGCATCCGTATTTTCATTTGTGTTTGAAATAGCGCTTAAATTTTTATTTTGAATTTGCAGCATTTCCCGAGCATGGGCGCGTGTGGTGTCTGAAATCTTTTCGCCACCCAACATACGCGCAATTTCGCTCACGCGCTCTTCGCCTTCTACCAAGGTCACGCTGCTCGCAACCCCTTGTGCATCGCTGTGTTTAGACACTACGCCATGGTGATCTGCACATGCAGCGACTTGCGGCAGGTGCGTCACTGCCAGAACTTGGCGGTCAACGCCGAGTTGTTGCATCAAGCGACCTACGGTCTCAGCCACTGCACCGCCAACACCAGAATCTACCTCGTCAAAAATCAATGTTTGGGCACTGCCCAATTGGCTGGTTGTGACTGCAATCGCCAATGCAATGCGAGACAGTTCTCCGCCTGAGGCCACTTTGCCAACAGGTCTTGGCGTGCTGCCAGCGTGACCGGCCACCAAAAACACAACGCTCTCTAGTCCGCTGGCGCTGGGTTGGTCATTGGTTTCAAGAGCCACTTCAAAACGACCACCTTGCATGCCCAAGCCTTGCATGGCTTGTGTAATGGATGTTGCTAACTGCGGGGCAGCTTTAGCACGCGCTTTAGAAATTTTTTGTGCTTCTGAGGTGTATTGAGCAAAAGCTTGTGATTGCGCGCGCTCTAACGCTTCGAGATCGCTCGCGGCTTCAAGTTGTAGCAACCGTTGTTTCCATTCGGCGTAAACGGCAGGCAATTCTTGCGGTGTGCGCTTAAAGCGTCTTGCCAATGACATCCAGAGACCCATACGGTCGTCTAAAGCTTGCAGGCCCGCTGGGTCCAATTCGGTATGGCTGAGATATGCCTGCAACGAATGCGCCACATCGCTGGCTTGCGCCACGCTAGAGGCCAATACATCCAACCAATTTGCAAACTCAGCCTCCACGTGGGATTGGTCTTGCAATGCAGTTTGTGCTTTTGCGAGTTGGGTGAGCGCGCCGTTGTCGTCGTCCTCTAAAGCTTGGATGGCGCTTTGTGCGGCGTCCATCAAAGCTTGCGCGTGCGACAGCCGTGTGTGTTGGCTATTGAGTTCATCCCACTCGTCTGCGGCAGGGTTGAGCTTGTCTACTTCACCCACTTGCCACATCAGTCTTTCTCGCTCATCCTGCAAGCTGGCTTGGTCATGTTGCGCGTCGTGCAGGGTTTGGGTGGCTAAGCGCCAAGCAGTCCAGGCGCTGTGTAAATTTTTTAAGTCAATGCTTGCATAAGCGTCGAGCAATCCGCGCACTGCGTCAGGACGGGTGAGGCTTTGCCAAGCATGCTGACCATGGATGTCGAGCAGCAAGTCGCCTAATGCACGAAGTTGTGCCGCAGTTGCTGGGCTGCCATTGATCCATGCGCGGCTTTTGCCTTGTATGTCAATGGTGCGTTTGAGTAAAACGCCATCTTGCGCGGCTATGTCGTCAAAGCCTTCTTCTTGCAACCAAGACAAGACATCAGGCGTTACGTCAAATTCAGCGCTAATCTCTGTTCGCGTTGCACCTTCACGTATCACGCCAGATTCCGCACGGGAACCGAGAACCAGTTGCACGGCGTCAATCAAAATCGATTTGCCAGCGCCCGTCTCACCGGTGAGCGCTGTAAACCCAGTAGATAAATCCAAATCGAGCGCGCGAACAATCACAAAGTCGCGCAAAACAATATGGCGCAGACTCATGCCACGCCCTCGTTCCAGTGCAGTTTTTCACGCAAGGTGTCGAAATAACTCCAACCTTTGGGATGTAAAAACCGAACAGAAAATTTCGAGCGCGTCACCGTAATGCGGTCGCCTAACAAAAGGGCGGCCAATGACTGCATATCAAAGTTAGCGCTGGCGTCTCGTCCAGAGATCAGGTCGATCGCAATTTCCCCTGTATCCGCCAAGACGATAGGGCGGTTGGACAGCGTGTGCGGCGCGATAGGTGCCATCACCCAAGCATTCAGTGAGGGATGCAAAAGAGGGCCGCCTGCCGACAAAGAATATGCAGTGCTGCCCGTCGAAGTGGCAATGATTAACCCGTCTGCGCGCTGGTTAGCAACAAATCGGCCGTCGACTTCTACGCGCATTTCCACCATGCCAGAGGTAGCGCCGCGATTGACCACCACGTCATTCATGGCAAGCGCATCCATTACACAATGGCCGTCGCGCCAAACTTTGGCATGCATGAGCGCGCGTTTGTCTTCTTCAAATTCACCGCGCAACATAGGTTTTAGGGTTTCTTCAAAACCTTGAATAGGAATATCTGTAATAAAACCCAAACGGCCTTGGTTGATACCTATGAGCGGCACATCGTATTTCGCTAAAAGCCGCCCGTAACCCAACATGGTGCCGTCGCCACCGACTACCAGGGCCAAATCACAAGATTTACCGATGCCGTCAACATCCATCACCGAATATCCGGTAATACCCGTGTTCGACGCGGTATCGTGCTCCAGAATGACTTCCAAGCCTTGATCGAGCAAAAACTGTGCGATGCTCTGCAGTGCTTGCCTGGAGGACGGTTTTGCCCCACTGCCAACAGGCAGATGGTATTTACCAATCAAAGCAATCTGACGAAATGTGGGTTTCATGGCTAAATTACATCACTAAAATTTGTCGCAACCATGAACATGCTAGACGATCGCGCCAAAGTTCTCCTGAAAGCACTGGTTGAACGCTATATCTCTGACGGGCAACCCGTCGGATCCCGCACCCTTGCCCGTGCAACCGGGATAGAACTCTCTCCCGCCACCATTCGCAACGTCATGTCTGATTTGGAAGTGCTGGGCCTTATAGCCAGTCCCCACACTTCTGCAGGGCGAGTGCCCACCTCGCGCGGATACCGACTTTTTGTAGACACGATGTTGACAGCAGATAGGGAGCATTTGCATACCCCGAGTTTGGCCGCAGATCAGCCGCAAAAAGTAATCGCCAATGCAGCAAATTTGTTGTCTGACTTGTCCCATTTCGTCGGCGTTGTGATTGCACCACGCCGCAGCTCGATATTTAGGCATATTGAATTCCTCAGACTGTCCGAGCGCAGGCTGTTGGTCATCATGGTCTCGCCTGAGGGGGATGTGCAGAACCGGGTCTTGTTTACCGAAGTCGACTACAGCGCATCGCAGTTGACCGAGGCTTCTAACTACTTGAACCACCACTTCGCAGGTATGGCGATTGAACAAGTGCGTGAAAAATTGTTAGCAGAAGTGGAATCGTTGCGTGGCGAGATCGCCACACTGATGCAAGCCGCGGTGCAAGTGAGTACTGAAGCACTTACGCAACCGCAAGATGATGTGGTCATCAGCGGTGAGCGCAATTTGTTGTCAGTGAGTGACTTCTCCAGCGACATGGGGCAATTACGCCGTGCTTTTGATTTATTTGAACAAAAAGCCCAGTTGGTGCGCTTGCTAGATATTTCAGCCCAAGCCGAGGGCGTGCGTATTTATATTGGCGGCGAGAGCCAAATCGTTCCGATTGAAGAGCTCTCCGTCGTTAGCGCGCCTTATGAAATTGACGGCCAAGTGGTCGGCACGCTCGGTGTAATTGGCCCAACACGCATGGCCTATGACCGGATGATTCATATTGTTGACATCACCTCTAAATTGGTGAGCAACGCTTTGAGCCATAAATAATTTCAACACCCGTTACTATTCACAAACAAAGGAGACACAACCATGCAAATGAAAAACACTTTTAAACAATGGATGGCCATCGGATTGCTGGCAGTCGGTTTTTTAAGCGCCCATGCCCAAGCGCAAACAGCGCCTGCTGCTAGTGGAAAAACAGAACTACTTTGGCTAGGCCAAGCAGGCTTTCGCATCAAAACCCCTGGGGGAAAAATCATTGTCATCGACCCATGGTTAACCGGTGGCCCCAAAACACCAGCGCCTTACAAAACAGATTTATCGGCTTTAGGAAAAATCGACATCTTGTTGGTGACCCACGGCCACGTGGACCATTTAGGTGATGCACCGGCACTTGCCAAACTCAACAACACCGTTTTGTACGGCCCAGCAGATTTGATGACGCCTCTCAACACCTTAGGTGTGTTGCCACCTAATTTGACGCACCGCTTCAATAAATCGGGGTCAGTCAAGCCACAGCCTGGCATCAAGATCACAGCGGTTGCTGCTGAGCACTCATCGCTGTTGCTATGGAATAACCCAGCGACTGGTAAGAATGAAGCGCACCCTGCTGGTGAAGCAGTGGGCTACATCATTGAGCTAGAAAACGGCTTCAAGATTTGGCATATGGGCGATACAGGGTTGTTTGGTGATATGAAGTTCATCAGTGAACACTACAAGCCAGATCTGGTGTTAGCCCCAATCGGCGGCAACTTCACTATGGACCCAGACGATGCAGCGTATGCCATTCGCAATTGGATCAAGCCAAAGATGGTGACGCCTATTCACTACAACTCCAACCCGATTGCCAAAGGCACTTTGGCTGAGTTCCAAGACGCCATGAAGGGCAGCACTGTCAAAGTTGTTCCCATGACAGAAGGTCAAACGCTGGAGTTCTAAGACTTTCGAACGCCAAACAAGATGCCGCAGGTCACGAGTGCTAGGCCTGCCATCAAGTTCCAGTGCATCGGCTCATTAAGAAGCACCACTGCAGAAATAGCTGACAAAACTGGAACAACAGCAGTCATCATGGTGCTGCGCACGGGCCCATAGTGGCGCACCATCATGTTGAACGAGATTCCAGAAATCACGACTGAACCAATACCTTGGTAGAGCGATTGAAATACAAGCTCTTGCCAAGGTGCCGTGCCTAAGTTGCTAGGAACGATTTGCATCCAAGCTAAAAGTGCATACAAAGGTAGAAACGTGACGCACGAAAAAGCAGTGACTGCCATCGTTGCGCGGACTGCATCTAATCCTTCTCGGCGCACAAGCACGGTATAAAACGACCAGCAGCTTGCGGCGCACATAAACATCAAGTCGCCTTTCCAGACTTCGCCACCGTCAAAGGCTTTCAGCAGGCTTGAGCCACCCACCAACAAATCTCCCAAAACAATGCACGCCAAACCTATGGCGCGCACTTTAGAAATGGATTGGCTCAACATAAGCCACGCCATCAAGGTAGTCCATAGCGGTAAGCTGCCAGGCATCAAAACAGAAGCATGCGCAGCTGGCGCAAAAAAGAACCCTGAGTACGACAGCATGCTAAAAATAAAACTACCAAAAAAGCCGCCAATGATGGTGATGCGGATTGGCAAGGGTGACAAACCAAATAACGAGCCTACTTTTTCGCCAGCTTGTCTTTGCTCTCGCATAAGCCACCAAGCCCATGGTAATAAAACACTGCCGGCGCCGAGGATTCGTAAAAAGGCGATATCAAGCGGTAACAGATTGTGCGAAGCAGATGCCCGTGCAATCACGATGAAGGATGTCCAAATCAGGACAGTCACCAAGGCCGCAGTCAGGCCAATGGCTCTTGGTGAAAATTTCATACTCAGTGGACTTTGTCGTGCGCTATAGGGTGAAAGGTGATGGTGTTGGAGGCGTACAAGATTTCAGCGAAATACAAAATGCACGCAGTAACAAGAGAGATAAAGCTACTGACAAAAGTAATGGCCACCCAGTTGGAGAGCGAGAGTTTTCCTGGTTCAACACTGACTGAAAAGAACAATTCAATCACCGTCATGGCGATCAAAACAGCAGACAGCACTAAAAAAGCAGTAGCAATATTGATGATACTTTTACGCCGTTCTAGTGCAACCAATTCTTGGTAATAACGTTTTAACCTGACAGGGGATGAAGCACTTTGGTTGTCCATAGCGTCTTCTATGAAATTTTGAACCAGTCTTGCACGGTCAATGACACGGCCTAATCGGTTACCGAGCACATTCAAAATACCACCGACTCCGGTTAATAGGAAAACGGGGGCTGTAGCTAATTTGATTGCTTCAGAAATGATGTTGAGATCCATGAGGGCTTGCCTTTAATAGCAGTCGCATAGCTGCTCATGGCTGTATTCTTTCACATCGTTGTGTGACGAATAAAAATGCTGAAGACCTCATATGAGGTCCTCAGCATTCTTTTTGGATGTTTCCTCAGTATGAGGCGCTATTTACTTCATGGATGCAGGTGTCTTTGCGACTGGAGTCGTAGCTTTTTCAGCTGATTTATGGGCAACTTTTGCAGTTGTCTTTTTTACTTCTTTAGCAGGTTCAGCAACTGCTTTTGTAGCAGTTGGAGAGACTGCAGCAGGAGTGGCTGTAGTGGTTGCTGCAAAGGCGCTTACAGAGATAAGGCCAGCGATTAGGGTTGCGATAAGTTTGCTCATTTCATGGACCTTTCAGTTGTTTGTGAAATCCTCCAAGTGATTTGGAGTACAACTACAACGGCAAGTCGATAAGCTGTGTTGACGCAAAAAAACATTTATTTGGGTCAACCAAATATAGTGACTGCCGTTAATTCGACCTTCAAT
>Ga0209188_1003183_pt1 | contig 11543 bp, 14 predicted proteins | sample C_130625_EF_Meta_FD_187307 | JGI IMG/M metagenome (GOLD analysis project Ga0209188, IMG submission 187307) | Freshwater microbial communities from Lake Croche, Canada to study carbon cycling - C_130625_EF_MetaG (SPAdes) (version 2) | ecosystem: Environmental > Aquatic > Freshwater > Lake...
GCCGGAGTCACGAACGCCGCGAGCACCGTCGTGCTTGAGGAGGGCATGACTTGGACACCGTTGGCGTTCCCCGACTCGGACCTCAAGCTCATTACGAGCCTGCAGTTGTCAGACATCAGGATCGCTCAGTTGTTCCGTGTGCCACCACGCATGTTGATGACCGATGTCAAGGACACGTTCACGTATAGCTCGGCTGAGTGGGAAGCCCGTGATTTCCTGAAGTGGTCACTGCGCCGTTGGATCGTCAGGCTTGAAAGCGCACTGCTCAGGGACAACGACCTGTTCCGAAGCAACGGGCTCGGGGCCGCGTACTTCCCACGCTTCGATACGAACGAGTTGCTGCGTGGCGATCGCAGCGGGCAAGCTCAGACCGACATTGCGTTGCTGCAGGCCGGAGTGTTGAGCGTGAACGAAGTCAGGGGCAACCTTGACCTGAACCCAATGGGTGACCCTGAGATTGTGCCACCAGCACAGACGGTTGAACCGGATGCGCCGGTGACTTACCCGACTGTGCCTGAACCGCCAACGTTGCCGCAAACGAAATGACCGTTGACTTGACGCCCACTGTGGCGATTGCGCACAACGCGCAGCGTGGCCTTCGGTTGCTGGATAAGGGCAAGGCGGGCAGTGGACTGGTTCCGCAAACAGTGCGTGACGCGCACCTCATGGCGGATGGCAAGGCGTTGAGTGAAGCGAAGGTCAGAAAGATGCCAGCTTGGTTTGCTCGGCATAAAGGCGATTGGCGAGCGGGTGTTGATGATCAGCCCGGTAAGGAAACACCCGGATTCACAGCTTGGCTGCTGTGGGGAGGAACTGAAGCAATGACATGGGCGGAGAAGAAGGTTGCTGAGATAAATGCTCAGCGAGCAATGGACATGGAGATAATGCAGCCGGAGCCGGGCGAGGACACTGTCGAGGATGCTGTCGCCGATCGCGCTGATTGCATCGAGGAGTTGATCGAGGCGCTCGCTGACAGCCAAGTGCTGCTGATGCGGGCTCATGGCGCTCACTGGAACGTGAAAGGCCCGGGCTTTGGCGCGTATCACGAGTTGTTCGGTGAGATTTACGAGGACATTCAAGAGAACGCCATTGACCAGCTTGGCGAGCAGCTGCTGAAGCTCGACGTTGACGCACCGTCAACTCTTGACGAGTTCTCACAACGCTCAACGATTACGCCGCAACCGATCAGCAGCGACGACCCGCAGGTTCTCGCAACTGATCTCCGCGACATGAACGACATGGTCCTCGAAAGCCTTGAGGACACGTTTGATTGCGCGAATGACCTTGACGAACAAGGGCTTTGCAACTTCATTGCTGAGCGCATTGACATGCACAAGAAGTGGCGTTGGCAACTGACTCGCTCAATTAGCAACGCTGCAGAAGCCCCAGTTGTCGCGCCCATGAACCCACCGGAGGCCACTGAGGTCGAGGAAGAGGACGACGGGATGCTTGAGCGTTCAGTCGTCGGTGAGGCTGAGCTTCGCTCCCGCCCCGATCTGGTTGGTGAGCTCAGGAGTGGAGCTGATGTTGTTGAGCAACGTCACGCCTCAACGAAGGTAGAAGTGCGTGACCAGGGCGATGGCACTTGGACGTTGACTGGTCTTGCAGCGGTCTTTGACTCAATGAGCGAACCACTGGGCGGGTTCACTGAGGTCATCAAGCGTGGCGCTTTCAAGAACGTCTTGAAGGACACGAGCCTTGATACACGGGCGTTGTTCAACCATGACCCGAACATGCCATTGGCCCGGACTACGAACGGCACATTGTCGCTTCGTGAGACACCTCGTGGCCTTGAGTACACGGCCACCATCCCAGCTGGGTTGTCGTATGGCAATGACCTGCGCGTGCTGTTGGAAAACGGCACGATTACGCAGTCATCGTTTGCGTTCAAGATGCCCGCTGGTGGCAAGGGGCAGGATTGGGCTGATGGCCCGGATGGAACGCTTGTTAGAACCATCACAGACTTTGGCGCGTTGCTCGACGTGAGTCCAGTGACGTACCCCGCATACCGCGCAGCTACGGCTGGTGTGCGTAATGAAACTTCCGATGATTTCTCGGAGCGAAGTGATCAGGCCGACGCAACGGAGCAGGTCACAACCCCGGCTGAGGAATCACGTTTGCGGGAAGAGCAGGAGCGAGCGCGTCGAGAACGTGAGCTCCGACTCCGTGAGCGAAAGCTCGCAACCCTAAACAACAACTAAGAAAGGATCATTCCAAATGGAAGATCTGAAGATCGAAGCAGGCAAGAGCTTCAATGAGATGCGCCGCCTGCTTGACGAGAACCCCAACGGGTTCAACGCGGAAACCTCTCAGGAGTTTGACCGTGTAGAGGCAGCTCATGACGCTGCTGTTCGTGCGCTTGAGGCTGAGAAGCGTCTTGCCGCGAAGAGCGTTGAGATTCCGGCTGATGAGGCTCGGAACCTTGCGCTTGCTGGTGGCGAGGAAGTTGTGCTTGATGACGCTGAAGGTGACGTTGAGGTTGCTCGTCCTGAGTCAACTGAGGCATACCGCTCAGCATTCATGAAGTTCCTTCGCAACCCTGAAGTTCGTGCAACGCAGCTCAACAAGGGCACCAGCTCAGCTGGTGGTTACCTTGTTCCTGAGCAGTGGGGCAATCAGGTCATTGACTCCCTTGTTGCTGAGTCGCCGCTGTTTGGTCTTGCTAAGTCATACGTGACTAGCAGTGGCCAGAAGCTGCACATTCCGGTTGTCAACTACCAGAGCAGGCCGCTTCAGGCACCGAACCTCGCGGCAGGTGACGTAAGCGAAGGCACGACCAGTGGCACCAGCACGTTTACGGAGACTGAGGACACGTTCACCGAAGTCGCCTTTGGCAGCTACAAGTTCGGCACAGTGACTGTCGTTTCGGATGAACTTATCCGTGACTCGCTCTTCCCAGTGGACGAGCTGATCCGTACTCAGGCAGCTAAGGCGCTTGCTTACAAGGCAGGCTCATACGTTGCTGCTGGTACTGGCTCAAGCCAGCCACAGGGCATCAACCAAGCAGGCAACATTCTGCAGGCCGCGACTGGCAACAGCACGAAGGTTGTCGCTGATGACCTGATCGCGCTGCAGCACAAGATCGGTGTTCCTTACCGCCAGAACGCACAGTGGGTCGTTTCTGACTCGGCGTATCAGGCAATCAGGAAGCTTGCCGATACCAACGGTCGTTACCTGCTTCAGTGGGATTACGCGGCTGGCGCACCGGCAACCCTTCTCGGGAAGCCAATCAGCGTTGACCCGTACCTGCCCGCTCTCGCAGCATCGGCAAAGCACACCGTTTACGGTGACATCAACGCTGGTTTCGGCATCCGTCGCGTTGCCGGAATCAACATTCGCGTGCTCTTCGAGCAGTACGCGCTTCAGGGCGGTATCGGTTACCGCATCGACATGAGCATGGACTCGCGCCTGCTCGACACCGCTGCACTGGCCGTTTACCAGAACAGCGCTTCCTGATGAACGACGGCCCGCTCCCATTTGGGGGCGGGCCGTTAGTCGTCACTTTCAATCTTCTAGGGGGTTATCCAAATGGCACTTACAACAGTGCGGTTGTTGAGCGCAATGGCAGGCGATCGTGAAAGCCTTGCTGCGGGTCAAGAAATCGCGGTTGAAGCGAAGGTAGCCAAAGCGTGGCTCGAGGCCGGACTCGCTGAGCCCGTGGCTAAGCGTGCCGCGAAGTCAGCTGAGAAGCGCGTCACCGCTGACGTCGAGAGCAGGTAGTTGTGCAGCGTGTGGTCAAGGGCGTCCCGGCAACACTGACGCTTCCAACATCATTGAAAGCATCAGCTGGCACCGTCACGATCACACGCGACCGCGACGCCACAAGCGTCGTGTCAGCTGCAGCCGTAACCGTTGCAGCAACCAGCGTTTCGTATGTCCTCGCTGGGCAAACCGATGAAGCGAACTTGACGGCCACATGGTCATTGACGACCAGCTCGGGCACCGTCACGGTCAGTGAACCGATTGAGGTCACATCGTGCGAAGCCGTGAGCGTTGACGAGATCCGCCTTCGCAGGCCACTCGATGACGTAAACCGTTACCCGAACGCTCAACTGATCCGGGCACGTGAAGCACTTGTCTCGGAGATGAGTGACCGCGCCGGAGTGAAGTTCACTGGTGGGGAGTTCACGGTCACAGTTGATGGCAACGGGGGCACGGACTTGTTCCTCCCAGTTGGCAAGCCACGCTCAGTGACGAGTGTCAGCATCAACGGCACTGCCCTCACTGGCACGGACTTGACGGACATCAAGGTTGATGCCAGAGCTGGGGTGCTGTACCGGCAAGCGTATTGGCCCTCGGGCCGGTTGAACATCACGATCACGGGCGTCAGTGGGTTCGCGCAACCGCCAGGGGGCTTGGCCCCGGCTATTGCTAAGGGCGTTAGGTACATGGTTGTTGATTCACCCACGCAAGACAGGGCGATCAGTGTCAGTTCAGAGGACGGATCAACGAGCAACCTGATGGTCGCTGGCCTTCGCAACGCAATCTTCGCAATCCCAGAACTGAACATGCTCGTCGAGGCACACCGTCAAACGTTCGGTGTCGCATGACTTCAGCCCTGAAAATCACTCGCGCAATCGTGCAACTCGTTGGCACTGCGCCAGCGTTCCAGAACCGGCAGGTCACTGAGGCACATCCGGCAGCACACGCCGAGCAAGAGTTCGTATTCGTCAGTGGAGTCAGGGCCACCGAACAGGCCCGTTCGCTGGGAAAGGCGTTCAAGCGCGAAGAGTTGACCGTTGAACTCGGACTTGTAGTTGAGGTCAACGCTGACGATCCAAGTGACGCCCTCGATCGCGCTTATCGAATGTTCACTGACCTTGAGGACGTGCTCGCGTTGACTCCCACGTTGGGTGTTGACGAAGTGCTGTTCGCTCAGGTGGGTTCGTGGGATCAAAGAATGTTCGCTGCTGATGGCAAGCGAGTTGTGGAAATGACAGTTGACGTGCTTGTCACGTCTAACAAGGAGGCGTGATGCCGGAGTTCAAGTATGTCGGCGCGTTCGACGAAGTAATCGTGCCGCAAGTTGGTGCGGTCAAGCAGGGCGAAAGCGCTGAGTTCCCCGACGAGCTCGCAGCGCAAGTGTCAACTGATTGGGAAGCAGTGTCAAAGGCCGACAAGAAGGCCACAACAACAAGTGAGGAGACGGCCTGATGGCTTACTCAGCTGGCGACCTTCAGGTCGGTTTCGGTGAAGAATCATCGTGGAACAACGCAACATTCCCGACCGTAAATAGGTTCCTTGAGGTTACGGATGAGAACATCAAGCTCTCGATCGACCGCGTGGAATCCAAAGGGCTCCGCACTCAGCGGACGTTGGCGTCAAAGACGAACTGGAACGCCGGGAACATTGACGTATCCGGTGACCTCAGCTTCGAGCTGAACAGTCGTGGCATGGGCCTGATGCTCAAGCACGTACTCGGCGCAGCACCAGTGACGACAACCCCGTCGGGTGGAACGAATGCGCGCACGCACACGATTGGCATGAGCCCAAGTGACATCAGTGACGGCAAGAGCCTCGGCCTTGAAATCGGTCGCACGGACATCACTGGCACCCGTCACCGTTTCCGGTACAGCGGCGTCAAGATTCCTCAGTTTGAGATTTCTTGCAACGCCGGTGAAGTAGCAATGGGCAAGGCAACGATTGACGCTGCAGCAGAAGCCGTCAGCACGACCACGCCAACGACTGCTTCGTACCTCGCTGGCGTGCCACTGGTGTTCACTGGTGCTGCGATCAACGTTGCTGGCAGCTCGTTCGCGGTCAAGCAGTTTGACCTGAAGATCGACCAGAGCCTCAAGACTGACCGTTACGTGCTCGGATCAAGCACGAAACTGGAGCAACTCCAGACGGGCCTTCGCTCGGTAACCGGGTCGCTTGGAGTTGAGTGGTCAGGGCTGACCGCTTACCAGCGCTTCACTGCCGGCACGACGGCTTCAGTGTCAGTGACGTTCGCCACGTTGTCACCGATTGAGGCAAGCGTCACTGGTGGATTGACAATCACACTGCCGGACGTTCGTTTCGACGGTGACACCCCAGTTGGTGGCGGCCAGATCGTGGAGCACAACCTCCCATTCATGGTGCTCGATGATGAGAGCACCGCAACCGCGCCCATTACGTTCGCGTACACCAGCTTGGACACGACTCCGTAAATGCAGACGGGTGACCTGATCAGCGCTGACGTTGATGTTGCTGGCGTCTTGAGCACGCTCAGGCGCTTTGACATTGACGCAGAGAAGGCACTACGGAAGAGCATCAACGCGCTTGGCACTGACGCGAAGCGCAGGCTGGTGGCCGGAAGTCCAGTCGGGCAGAACGGGTTGATGCGCTCCAGCTGGTCAAAGAAATCAATCATTGGCAAGTCAAGGATTTATGTGGCCGCGACGATCAAGAACTGGCCTCGCAGCGTTGCCCGGTACCCGTTCATCCTTGAGAACGGACGCAAAGCCGGTGTCGCTAAGTCGGGCAGGCACATCACGCCTATGCGACCACGCCCGCTGATTGCCCCGACAAGGGTCACGGTCAGCGCGCACGCAAAGGTAGAAATGGAGCGCATCAAGCGCGAAGCAATAAACGCCTTCGGGCACTAAACGCAGGGGGAAACGATGGACGACGTAACACGCATCAAGATCGACGGCGTTGAGTACGAAATCGACGGCAACGACCTGACCTGGGGGGAAGTCGAGCTGCTGGAGAAGGAAACCGGTAAGCCCATTAGCCAGTTGGACTTTGAGTCAGCGACAACAATGCTCGTTCTTGCGTGGCTTGCTAAGCGCAGGAAAGATCCACTGTGCTCCCTTGACGACCTTAGAGCGCTTCCTATGAGCGCGATAGAGGCCGTCGAAGATGCAAACCCTACCCCAGCCGTCGAGGACGGCGTGGTTATCACGGGCGATGGAACTGGGAGCCAGTCTTAGCTGACCGGTTTGGAATCAGGCCGTGGGAATTGTCGTTGTTGAGTGTGCAGGAGTGGAACAAGATCATGCGTTACCTCGAAGAAGAGGCACGCGAGAACCGGAGGCGCTAAATGGCTGGCAATCAAGTCGTCATTTCCGTTGTTGGTGAGAACGCCGCGCTTCGGAAGTCACTTGCTGACAGTGAGCGCCGCGTTCGCCAGTTGGAGAAACAGGTCAACAAGAGCGGCAAGGGTGGCGCTGCGTCAATGGGCGGGCTCACGAAGAGCGTGGGCCTCGCTGCAGTCGCAACGGTTGGCGCTGGTAAGGCGTTCGGGTTCCTTGAGGGCGCAGTTCATCGCACTGAGGACTTGACAAAGGCAACGTTGAAGTTGTCGAAGCAGACGGGGTTGGACAATGTTTCGTCCGCTGAGTTCGTGCAGATGGCGCAGGCTCGCGGCATTGGCGCTGAGAAGCTCGGCACCAGCTTTGGGGCATTGTCTAAGGCGATTTACGCGGCGAACAACGGCAGCAAGAAGCAAGCTGAGGTCTTTGACCAGCTGGGTGTGAGCCAGAAGGCGCTTGAGTCCGGTGACTTGAAAACCGTGTTGATGCAAGTGTCTGACGGTTTGAAGAACCAGTCGAGCAACGCTGATCGACTTGCACTGAGTCAGAAGTTGCTTGGTCGAGGCGGCAAAGATCTGATGGGCGTGTTCGCCGGGGGCAGCAGTGCCCTGAAGGAACAGCTCGGCATGTACAAATCGAGCAGCGAGGCGATCGCTGAGGACTCGCACAATACGAAAGACATGATGGCCAACAAGCGCAAGCTCACGGCTGCGCTTGACTCCATAAAGATCAGCCTGGGCACCGCCGTGATCCCGTACATGAACATGGCGTCAGCCGCACTGGTGAAGTTCTCAAATCTTTCTCCAGGCGTCAAGAAGCTCGTCATGACGATTGTTGGGTTCGCTGCAGCTGGCGTCGCACTCGGCAAGATGGTCAACGTCATCAAGTCAATCTATTCGGCGTTCAAGGTCTTGACCGTGATTCCCAAGATCTTCCTTGCGATCCGTCAAGCGTTCTTCATCTTGAAGCTTGCGTTGATGAGCAACCCGTGGATCGCGCTCGCAACGATTGCCGTTGTCGCAATCGTCTTGATTGTCACGCACTGGAAGCAAGCGAAGCAGTATCTGATGGTTGCGTGGAATGCGATCAAGACCGCTTTCAGGGCAGTCACTGGGTTCATTGTGTCCGCTGCAAGGAGCGGCTTTCTTGGGCCCGCAGCGTGGATCATCACGCACTGGGGTCAGGTCGTGTCGTTCTTCAGTGGCCTTCCGGGTCGGTTGGGTGGCCTTGCTCGACGAGCCGGGTCAGCGATCAGGTCAGGGTTCTTCAATGCCATGAACGGTATTGGCAGCCTCGTCAGTGGCGTGTTCAGCGGCATTGCGGGTGGCATCAAGGGCGCGATCAACGACGTCATTCGGGTCGTCAATCACGCGATTGACAGCGTGAACGGCGTCACGGGGCACGTTGGCATTCACGTCAATCACGTGCCCTTGCTCGCGCAGGGTGGCGTCATTAGCTCCCCAACATTGGCGATGGTGGGTGAGGCTGGCCCCGAGGCCGTCATTCCCTTGTCGCGTCCAGCTCGTGCAGCGCAGGTAATGAAGCAGGCTGGGCTGGGTGGGTCGAGCAACAATTTCGTGATCAACAATTATGGGTCGCAGCTTGACGAGTCGGCACTTGCCGCGAAGCTCGGTTGGCAGCTCGCACAGAGGGGCGTCGCATGATCACGGGCGTGACCCTTACGCCGCCTATGAGCGGTGCTTCAGCAATCGTGTTGCATGGCAGTGGCACTTCCAGCCGGTACTTGAGCCGCATTCAGGGCGTTGTTGGCCCTCCCTCACCTCGGGACGTTCTTCGCGCTCGGTCGCAGGCCGATGGCGCGGTTGATGACACGAAGTTTCTTACGGAGCGCACCATCGTTCTCGAAGGTGAGATTTGGGGCAGCACTGGTGGAGCGGCACTGAGCGACATGAGCACAGTGTCAGAAGCTTTCACGGCCAGCCTGCTCAGTCCAGCGAAACTCACCGTCACCTATGAAGGCGGAACAACCCGGTTCTGTTACGTGAAGCTCAGTGGCAGCGTTGATGTCAGTGTCGAGGGCGCATCCCGCCTAGTGCAGTATCAAGTGCAGTTGCGGGCAGCTGACCCACGCTGGTACGACACGACACTGAACAGTCAAACCGTGTCTATGAGCACGGCAACGTATTCGCCTTCGGCGACGCTGACGAGTGCTGGGACTGCGCCTTCGCCGTTGACTATTGCCGTGACAGCTGGAACCGCTGACCTCGGGATCAACACGATTACCGTGACCGCGCCATTAACGTATTCATCATTGGTTCCGAACACGTACTCGTCGAGTGGCGATCAGGTTCTTGTCAGCACGTTGACTGGAGCTGGCAGCGGGAACCGGATTGGCGTTTCTATGGGCTTGACTCGCACGTTCGTTACCGCAACAAGGTCGGGCGTGTACTCGGCGAGTGGTGTTTCACCGCTCGCGGACGTGCATCAGAAATCCGAGTTCCCGTATGTGTATCCGGGCAGCAACACTGCAGTGATTAGCGGCATTGGAACCTCTGGAATGCTGGGCGCGTCCACAGTGTATTCGTGGTACGACGCTTTCTGGTAGGCCATGAGTTCAACATGGACTGCCTCTATTGAGGACAAGGACACACGTGTATTGGCGTTTGGCAGCACCATCAAGAACGCGCAGCTCACGTTGCCGCTCAATGATGTCAGCACGCTCAGCACGTCATTTGACGTAACGGGGCAGGACACTGCCGCGATCCTCGCTCAGTTGCCTTCGGGTGGCGTGTTCATTCGGCTGGCTGAAAACGGCACAACCCGGTTCTGGGGTCAGCTGACGGATCTGCAGGTCGAAGCGAGCGACGACAGCACCGTCACAGCGTCGTTCTCGGATGTAATGGGCCCGCTCGGAAACGTGCAGAGCGTTTACTACCGCGTTGTGTACAGCACTCAAACTGGGGTTTCGACGTTTCAAGGAAAGCCCAGGGCGTTCTCGGGTTCTCAGTCAGCGATCGTTGATGCGTTGCTGGCGCATCGTGCGGGGCCGGGTGGCATCGACCACTACGGGCCATTGGTGCAGCCGACTCGCTCGGGGTCGAGCACAAGGACTCGGAAGGTGACGGCTGGCACGAGCACGTTGTTGGAAGTCTTGAAGAGCATGAGCGATTTGGCTTATGGCGTTGAGTGGTACGTGTCACCGGATAAGACCGTGACGATCGCGGACACGCTCGGGACTGACAAGACGTCCTCGATCATGCTGCAGTTCGGAACGGCTGGGCGCGGAAACGTCATGTCAGCAAGCAGTCAGTACCTGCCGCCGAGAAACGTCATTTGGGTCAATGGTGACGACAACATTCTCAGGCGCAGCGCTTACAACGAAACGAGCGTTGACACGTTCGGTGAGTACTCAACCGTGCTGCCTAAAACTCGTAGGGCCAGCGAGTCCGACGAGGATCTTGCCAACAGTCGCCTTCGTCCAGCGTGGCGGCAGTTCATCAGTGTCGTGCTTGAGCCGCAGTTTGCGCCGCGTCCGTGGACACGGTTCTACCTCGGTGACCGGTTGCACCTTGACCTGAAGCAAGGCGTCTGGAGTTATACCGGCAATCAGCGCGTGAATCAGATCGTCTTTGACTTTGACGAGTCCCTTGTGGAGTCGTCAATCACAACTCAGTTTGAGGTTTCTTGATGGCTTACATTGAGCGGCAACCAACGCTGCCTGACGCGATCACGAATGGCTTTGATCGCACCAACAGCCTTGAGCACCGCATGATCCGTTCAGCGACTCGGCATAACGAGTTCACTGGCAGCTGGACTGCAACATCATCAACCTCGGTCACGGTCGTCAGTGAGGACATCGTGTGTGAGGACAAGCAGTTGCTTGAGGTGTACGCGCACGGCTTGGGCTCAACGAACGGGGCCAACAAGTTCGGGCAGTTGATTGTCTACATTGACGGCTTACAGATGTATGCCGACACGTTGCTGCAGTGGGGTTCAAGCACTGCAGCCGTCAGCAACGAACGCAGGTTCAGTTATCCAAGCTCGCACTTCGGCGCAACGGACAGGCTTGGCGGGTTCGTGACGGTCATGGACGCCTCCACCAGTTTCCTCAGTGCTGGCGAACACTTGATTGAAATGACACTGGAAACCAGCGGCACGAGTGCGTCATGCACAGTGACTGATTTAGCGATTGCTTACAGGATTTCGTGATGACCGCAGGCGATAAGGAATGGCTCTTGAGAGAACTTGACGGAATCAAGAAGAGCGTTGACAGTGTTGATGAGAAGGTCGATGACGTCCGTGAGCGCGTCACACGTTTGGAGACGAGCAGCAAGGTCACGATTGCGTTCTTGACGTTCTTGATTGGCGCTGTGCCCGTTGGGTTCTTGATTTTCGACCACGTCACTCACTAGGGGGATTTGACATGAGGGAATTGAAGCGCGGCTCAGCGAGCCGTGATGTTGTCGTGCTCAAGAAGCGGTTGTTTGCCCATAAGCGTTGGAGCAGGGCACTTGGGTTCACCAGTGGGTTTGGGCCGTTGACGGAGCGTCAGGTCAAGCGCTTCCA
>Ga0209188_1003188_pt1 | contig 11539 bp, 9 predicted proteins | sample C_130625_EF_Meta_FD_187307 | JGI IMG/M metagenome (GOLD analysis project Ga0209188, IMG submission 187307) | Freshwater microbial communities from Lake Croche, Canada to study carbon cycling - C_130625_EF_MetaG (SPAdes) (version 2) | ecosystem: Environmental > Aquatic > Freshwater > Lake | place...
AAGAACCTTGCGCAGCAGCGGGTAACCCTCGGTTCCAGTAGCCAGCACGTACACAGGTTCGACGTACAACATGCCGCCGCCAACCGGTAGCGAGAGCAAGTTACCCAGCGCAACGTCAGAACCACCGCGCCGCAGCAGCGACAACTGCTGTGACACCGTTGGGTCACTCTCGAAGTTGTTCTGCACCTGCGACGGACCTGGAATCGTGGTCTGTCGGGGCAACTGCAAGATCTTGAGTTTTCCGTAGTCGGCCCCAGGTTCAGAATTCACCGCCATGAACGCGGCAAGAGTCTGGCGTTTACTCGGAGCAAAGGTCGTGGTGAGCGAGAACGACGGCTTTGTCGTGCCGGGCATCTGCAGCGTGAGGTAGTACGGCGGCTGAGGCTCGTTTGCTCCTCGACGGGTGGGGTCATCGGGCACGATCCAGAAATCCTGACCGCTGTAGAACGACTCAGGATCAGTCACGTGGTAGTGCGACAAGATCTCGCGCTGAACCTTGAACACGTCTTCGGGGTAGCGGAAATGGGCGACCAAGTCGGCCGGCGCTGAACTGCGTGGCAGCACGGTGCCTGGGAATGCTGACTCCCACGCTTTGAGAACCGGATCGGTGGTGTCCCACTCGTACAACGACACGGTGCCGTCGTAAGCGTCGACAACAGCCTTAACCGAGTTGCGGATGTAGTTGACCTGATCGCGACTTTGCACAGCCACTGACTGGGCGCGGGCGTTCACAGAGTCAGCTGTGGCGTCGCCGAGTGTGGTCGACTGCGAGTAGGGGTACTGGTCGCTGGTGGTGTAGCCGTCGACGATCCACACAATGCGGCCTCCGACGACCGCCGGATACGGATCACCGTCGAGGGTCAACCACGGGGCTACGGCCTGCACGCGATCGCGAGGCTCACGGTTGTAGAGAATTCGCGAATCGTCATTGACCAAATTCGAGAGCAAGATATTTTGCTCTTGAAGTTTCACCGCAAAGACAACCTTGTTGAACAACGAACCGATCGAAACTCCGCCGGTGCCGTCGTAGGTGTTGTTCTTTTGCCCATTGGGGCTCGCATCATCGGGGTAATCCAACTCAACCGGAGCAGTGCTCGAGGGCGCGCCAACGATTGAGTACGAAGGCGACTGCTCACCGAAATAAACGCGGGGCTGAGTGATCTTCAACTTGCCCTTCGACGGCACATTGCTTTCATAGAACGACGGCTGTCCATCGCTGGTGGCCGTGTTGTCGTAGGCAGCCACGATTCCGTAGCCGTGGGTGTAAACGGTGTGATCGTTAATCCAGTTACGTTGACTATCTGGAATGCCATTGAGGTTCAGTTCACGAACTGCCACGACCGAACCCTGCTGTCGACCATCAATGTTGTAGCGATCAATGTCGAGTGAGTCAGGAAAACCGTAGAAGCCTCGAATCTGCTGCAGCTGGCGAAAAGTCGGGGAAATGAGAGTCGGATCCATAAGTCGCACGTTGGTCAACGTGCCCGAATCCTTGGCGATTGCAGCCTTATCGGGCTTGTCTGAAGCCGAGTAGTCGGCAATGGTGGCCTCAGACACTCGATAGGCCGCGCGCGTTGCATCGATATTGCGCTGAATGTACGGGGCTTCTTTGCTGGCCTCGCTTGGGCGCACTTGGAATTGCTGCACGATCGAAGGCCAGATTCCGCCGATGATTAGCGATGAAACCAGCAGCAATCCGACCCCGAGCAGGGGTAACGCCCAGCTGCGAACGAAGACATTGATGAAGAAGAGCAGTGCACAGACCACGGCAATCCACACGAGGATGTTTTTTGCCGGAAGCACGGCCGTGACATCGGTATAGGTGAGTCCGTCGATGAGCGAACCTTGCTTCACCGACAACTCAAATCGGTCGAGCCAGTACGACCAGGCCTTGAGCAGCAGGAAAACTCCGGCGAGCAATGAAATCTGTGCACGAGCCGCCGCCGTGGTGCGTTCACCCGGACTTTGAAACTTGATGCCGCCGTAGATGTAGTGCACCACCAGCGCTGCAAGCAGGCCCAAGATCACCACGGTCATCAAGTAGCCCACGACGAATCTTTGGAACGGCACGTCGAAGGTGAAGAAACTGATGTCGCGATTGAACTGCGGATCGGTGGCGTTAAATGGCGCCGCGTTGCGCCACAGCAAAAACGTCTGCCACTCAGCTGAAGCCGAAATGCCACCCAATAGCCCCAGCAACATTGGCACGATCACGAAGATCGGCCGGCGAGCAGGGTCAAATGACTGCCGGTAGCGCTCAAGGCTCATCTGCTCGGGCGAATTGCCTCGGTAGGCAGGTCTAGTGCGGTATGCAACCCACATGCAAAGCCACACACCCAGGGCCATGATGAGCCCAAAGACCACAAACAGTAAGAACTTGGTCAACAGCAAAGTGTTGAACACAGTCGACTTACCCACTGATTCGAACCACAACTTGTCGGCCCAGAAGTTCGAGAACAGAGTGAAAGTGAGTACCAAGACCCCCAGAATCAGCAGAGTCGGCAGTAGTACTCGGCGTCGTTTGTGGGGCGGTTCAGCCATCTCGGCGCCGCCTGCTGTACCTGGAAAGTCGTAAGCCACGAGTACCAACCTAAGTCACGTGCCTCATACGAGACACTGGACGGGTGAACCAGACGAGCACAAGCGATGCCGCCGCCTTACGGGCCGCCCTCGCCGATATCGACGAGCACACTGCAGAACAGGGTTGGGATCAGCCTCCTCGGCTGTTTGCCCTCGCCAGAACCGCAGAACTCGTAAGAGCCGAGCCAGCCCTTGCTGCTGCCCTCGGCCTCGAGTCAGGCGACCCTGCAGATGTCACGCCCATCGAGCAAGAAGAGTTCCCGCCCGACCAGCTGCCCCTCGATGAGGCATTGGCTCGCGTGCAGTGGAATGACGAAGTGATGGGTGCGGCGATCACGGTCGAGCGCCTGCTTTTGCCACCATCGGCCGAGAGCGACCTCACTACCGACGACGCCGACGAACTGCAGAGACTCGCGGCCGCTCATCCCGAGCGCCGTGACGTGCGACTAATCGTCGGAGTTCTGCGCGATGGTCAACGTTTCAGCGTGATCAGGATTCGCGGAGCTGAAGGCGAAGAGGTCGTGCGCGGTGACGACCTTGCACCGGGGCTGGCAAACGCACTGGCCCAAACCTTCGTTTAGGAACAGCTCGGAACCGGCCGGCCGGCCACCCACGCTTCGGTGGCGGCCACTGCGTCAGTCAAGGTCGACACCTTGGCCACGGTGAGCCCATCGGGAATATGGTCGACAACGTCATTGCAGTTCGTATCAGGGGCCAAGAACAACTCGGCTCCGGCATTGCGAGCGCCAGCCATCTTTTGGGCAATTCCACCGATGGCGCCCACTTTGCCCTCCGGTGAGATCGTTCCGGTGCCTGCAACATGCTTGCCGCCGTTGAGGTTTCCGGTGGTGAGCTTGTCGACGATTCCGAGTGTGAACATCAACCCGGCGCTCGGTCCACCAACATCTTTCACGCCGAAAACAATCGGAAAAGGTGCCTGGTAGTTGGTTGCTGTGCCGATTCCGACGTACGGAATTTTGGGGTCATCAGGTCTGGGCCCCGAGGTTACGGTGACGGTCATGGCCTTGCCATCGCGCTTGAGTGCAAAAGGTATCGCCGTACCAACCGGCTTTGACCGCACCACTGCGGCAACTTCGTCGTGTGTGTGCACCGACGTTCCGGCAATCGCAGTGATCACGTCTCGGGGCAAAATTAGAGTGTTGGCGGGTGAGTTGATGCTCACGTCAGTCACCAAGACACTTGAGGTCAGCGGCTTGTTGAGGTAGCGCATCGACGCCGAAATGGCTGCGCTTTGCGACTCATCGAAGGCCACCGAGTTCTCGGTTTGCACTTGATTTCGGTCAACCTCTTCAGGAAAAACCTGCTCGCGCGGAAGCATGCGCACGTTCGGATCGCGCCAGGTTCGCAGTACGTCAGCCACGGTGAGGTTTCCGTAGGGCCCACCCGATTCGCTGACCGTGGTCATGTCGAGGTTGCCCGAGGTCTCATGAGTGGTGGTTCCTGAAATGGAAATCAACTCGGTGCCATCAAGGGATCCGATGGTGTTGTAAACCGGCCCGGGGGCAAACCTGACGTACGGCACGGGCAAGAGGGCCGAGGCCACAATGAGGCCGAGCAGCAGAGCAAACGCGAGAACGAGGGCGGCGGTGCGCCGAGTCATGCCGCCGAAGCGCCGTCGCGCTCGGGCGCCGGTGCCTGAACCCGCAAGTCAACGGTGACTGGGGTGGTTACTCGAACATTGGAGGGCATGGGCCGATCCATCGCCTCGCGGAATCGATCAAGGTTACTCAGGCCGCGATCGGAGTCGGCCGATCGATTGGGGTGACTGCGCAGCCGAACCACCAGGAATGCCAGCGCCGTGATGACCAAAGGCACTGCCAACCAAGCAAGAACCGCCATGAATCAATCTCCCTCAGGTGAATGCTGATTGCAAGAATACCCAATTGCAGGAGTCGGTCGAACCAGAACCCCGAAATCCACTGCTGCCACTACCGTGGATGCGAGGGCAAAAGCTGCAAATTCCAGCTGCTGGAATGGTGTCGCAGCGTCAGACGTTGACGTTGCGCAGCACATTTTCCAGTGACTGCCGCACAGCCACGGAAAGGGCGCACAATGAGCGGAAATTTCCCGTTCGGATTTGGTTCTGGCGACGAGGGGTCTGACCCCAATAATTTCGACCTCAGCAACCTCGACATGAACCAACTAGGCGCCGCCTTGCAGCAGTTTGGGGCGATGCTTTCGAACTCGGGCGAAGCCGAACAGGGTGCGGTGAGTTGGTCAACCGCTGAACGGGTGGCGCGCGAAGCGCTGGTTGCTGAGGGCGACCCCTCACCTGATGCCGGAGACAAGGCGCGCACCATCGAAGCAGTTCGACTTGCCGATCACTGGATCGACGACAACACCACCTTTCCGGCTCTGTCTGCCGAGCCCGAGGTGTGGTCGCGCAGCGAGTGGCTCACCTACACGTTGCCAGTCTGGAAGCGAATCATCGAGCCGGTAGCCGGCAGTGTGGCCAAGGCACTGGGCGGGGTATTGCCGACAGATAGCTTGTCGATTCCGGGAATGGAAGAAGACGTACCGCCCGAACTGGCCGCGATGCTTGGCCCGCTGATGGGAATGGCCAAACAAATGGGGTCGATGATGTTCGGCCTGCAGGTTGGTCAAGCACTGGCCGCGTTGGCAAGTGATGTTCTCGGCGCCGGTGATGTTGGGGTCGCTCTCGTTGAAGACGGCCCCCATGCTCACCGAGCGGCCTTACTTGCCCTCAACGTTGAAGAGTTCGGCGAAGGTCTGGGCGTTGATGCCAACGACGTAAGGCTGTATCTGGCCTTGCGCGAGGCAGCCCAACAACGCTTGTTTGCCGGCGTTCCGTGGCTGCGGGCCCGACTCATCGGCGCGGTCGAGGCCTACGCCAGCGGAGTGCACGTTGACTCCTCTCGAATTGAAGACGCGATGCGCGATGTCGATCCGAACAATCCCGCAGCAATTCAAGATGTGCTCTCAAGTGGGGTCTTCCAACCGCAGAACACCCCTGAGCAAGATGCCGCTCTCGCCCGGCTTGAGACCCTGTTGGCTCTGGTTGAAGGTTGGGTCGACGCCGTTGTGGCGGCCGCCGCTGAACCGCGAATGCCCAGCGCTGAGGCACTGCGCGAAACCGTGCGACGGCGCCGAGCAATTGGCGGTCCGGCCGAAAAGACATTTGCCACCCTCGTTGGACTTGAGATGCGACCACGTCGGCTGCGCGATGCCGCTGCTCTCTGGGAACTCGCAGGCGCGCAACTCGGAATTGATGGCCGCGATGCACTGTGGGGCCACCCTGATCTACTGCCAAACTCTGACGACCTTGATGATCCGGCGGCTTTCTTAGCTCGTTCGGCGCCACTCGACATTGGCATGATCGAGACTGAACTCGGAGAAGATCTCGACGGCGAGAAATGAGTAACTTCTCGCACTTGCACCTCGACGCGCACGATGTCATCACGAAACTGCCAGAGGGTGCCGAGCGTTCTGACTTCCTTGACTTCTTGAGCGAGCACGACGACGCAGTCAGTCGAACCTGCGCTGCAAGTCATCTCACCGCAAGTGCACTCGTGTTTGATCCAACAACTGGTCGCGCCCTGTTGATGTTGCATCGCAAATTGGGGCGCTGGCTGCAAATGGGCGGACACATCGAAGCCGACGACCTCACCCTGCGGGCGGCAGCCGCCCGTGAAGCACGTGAGGAAAGCGGGCTCTTGGATCTGGAACTCACGGCCTCGCCGGTCAATCTCGATCGTCATTCATTGAAGTGCGACGGTCGTAATCTCGACCACCTTGACGTGCAGTTTCTTGCCATTGCCCCACCAGGCTCGGTAGCCATCGGCAATGACGAAAGCGATGCGCTGCGCTGGTTTGAGTACGACCAGATTCCAAGCGATGACACCGCAGTGCAGCGACTGGTCGACATTGCACGCAAGTTCGGCAGCTAGAAGAGCAGACCGATCGGCGGTGGTTCCGGTGCCGCTTGTGCTGGCTCGGGTTCGAGGTCATTGGCGGTGGCAAAACTCACACCGTTGAGAAAGGCCTGAGCCTCTGCCAGTTTGGGATACACCGACATCAGTTGATCGAAATCGTTACCGTGCCCGGCAACGAGTAAATGCGCCAACTCGTGCAGCAACACGTAGTCGATCACGTAGTCAGGCATTCGTTGCATGCGGTGCGACAACCGAATCGTGCCATCGGCCGGAGTGCATGATCCCCAACGATGCTGTTGATTGGTCACCCAGCGAACCGCCTTCGGAACCGGTGCAGTCGGCAACCAACGCCGCGATAGGGCAATGGCACGTGCCTGAAGGTCAGTATCAGTTTTGGAAATGCGTCGTTCACGACGAACCAGTCGACCAACGAGTTCGTCAACGTAAGTCGCTACTTGGGCGTTCGACATGCGAGCCGGAACTAGCACAACGAACTTGTCGCCTTCACGAAATGCCGAGACCGTTCGTCGACGGCGCGCGCTACGGCGCACTTCTACCTGCCGATCGCCCAACTCGGCCTGGTTCGCCCCTTCGGATTGCACTCCCCAACGTTATGCGCGGTTGCGTGCGACATCTGGGTGAACACAGGGTAATTAGCACAAACTTTTTTTCCTCCACAGGTAAGCCCGCGTATCGGTGCAGGTCAGAGCATGAGTTCCCGAATCATCCCCAATGTTGTCCCCATACTTATCCCCACGGCATCCCCAACGGTTACCCCTTGTATGCACAGGCCATCCCCAGACTTATCCACACCCAGTCACCCGTTCGCGTTGACGGCAAGGCCCTCAGTCACCTAAATTCAAGCGGGTCGGAGCCCCTGAGATAACGGGTCGACGTCCGCAAGGGGAAGGCGGATGACGATTGCGAGCCTCAGGGGCTTCGCTCTTTCTGCAGCTGAGTAGCCCTGAGAGCCTCTGAATCGCACTAAGTTTTGTTACATATGCGACATATTGGTCACAATTCGTGTCGCTTTTGATGCAGTTGCCTCAGCCGAAGGCGCTTGCTGGCCTACTGTGGTGACATGTCCGGGCCACCGGACACCGATTCGACGACCACAGTCGTGGCGTCTAATCGACACACGGACGACAAGGAGAGACCCGTGGCGGAGAAGTTCGAGGGCGAGGCCTACTGCGTCAAGTGCAAGGCAAAGCGCCCAGTCAAGGACGGCCACATCGAGGTAAATGAAAAAGGTCGCCGCATGGCCAAAGGCACATGCAGCGAATGCGGTACCAAAGTCACCGTCTTCCTCAAGGCTGCCTGACCTTTCGCGACTCCCAATGCCCGTCGACTTCGGTCGGCGGGCATTGGCATGTTCGGCCCGTGCTGATTAGAACTGTGCTGATTAGAAACCAGCACAGTAACCCCATCTTCCTGCGGATTGTTCGCACTGCCCACAGGGCAAAGACTGCACAGTTGGGGAATGTCTGAAGCACCTAACCGAACTGGTAATGCTGATCACGCCCGTCACGCTGATCCCACACCGTGCGCGTTTCCATTCCTGCCGCCAGAACTGCCGATCGTGTGGCGCGATGACACAACCATTCAGATCGGACTCGACCCCACCTGGGCTCGTTGCATTCCTCACGCATCTCGCCGCGAGTACACCCACCTCACCCAACTCGATGGAACGCGCAGTTTCGATCGCGTGATCAAAGCCTTCGAGGCAGATCAGGGCGATGGTGCTTGGTTTGCGAATCTCATCGGCGATCTGGTCGCCCATGGCATCGTGATCAGCCGTCCACCGAGTCACGACGATGCAATTCCGGCGCCAGAGATCGCCCGGCTTGCCCCTGACCAAACTGCTTGGTCACTGGCTCGGCCAGGAGTTCGCACGATGGCTCGCAGGCAAAGTTCACTGGTACATGTACGTGGCACCGGTCGGGTGGGAGTTGGAGTTTCAACTCTGCTGACCTCAGCCGGAATTGGCTCGGTGCGCATCTCACCTTTCGCCGGCGACGCACCCCACGTTGGCCCAAGTGCCATCGCGCCTCTGGGGCCAAGCCCTTCGGCGCTGGGGGCACCATCGCGAGCCGCAGCACGTGATGCCCTCTTTCGAACCGTCTTTGCCGCAAGCAACGCCAAGACTGCCCGTGCCCAAGAACCTGATCTGACCGTGCTGTGTCCCCCGCGCGCAATCGCTCCGGCAACAGCTCAATTGCTGAGCGCGACGACAACCCCGCACTTGGTGGTACTTGCCGATGGCCCGCTGGCTCGAGTGGGCCCGTTAGTGGTGCCCGGAATCACTCCGTGTCTGCACTGCCTCGACCTGCATCGGGCTGATCGCGATCCGCAATGGCCACTGGTACTAACTCAGGTTGCCAATGCCAGGGGCACTCACCGAACGGCAACCGATTCGGTTCTGGCAACCCTGGCGGCAGCTACGGCCGTGACCCACGTCTTAGCGTTGATCGACGACCCAAACGGTTCACTTCCACCTAGCGCCGGGGCCCTCCTCGACCTGCGCGTTCCCTCACTCACCTGGCAGCAGCGGCGCTGGCCGGCACATCCACAATGTGGCTGCCAATGGACTCCAGATCCGGGTGAACATGCCTCGAATGCAGCGCGGGTGGCCTAGTTGACCCTCCGCGGGTGCACGATTGCGATCAGCGAGTCACAATGGACTCATTGTGACCGAAATTCCTAAGCGCGCCCTCAGCCGAAGTGCCCGAATGGCAGCCCTGCCGATCGGGTACGCCGGTCGAACCGCCCTTGGTGTTGGCAAGCGCATCGGTGGTAAGCCCGCCGAAGCGGTCACCGCCGAAATTCAGGCCCGCACCGCTGAACAGTTGTTCAAGGTGCTCGGCGAGCTCAAGGGCGGGGCGATGAAGGTCGGCCAAGCGATGAGCATCTTCGAGGCAGCTCTGCCAGAAGAAGTCGCAGCGCCATACCGAGCCACGCTCACCAAGTTGCAAGACTCCGCTCCCCCGCTGCCGGCTGAAACCGTACACAAAGTGCTCTCAGAAGAACTCGGTTCAGATTGGCGCCGACGTTTTGAGTTCTTCGACGACAAACCCGCAGCGGCAGCGTCGATCGGGCAGGTGCACAAGGCCATCTGGCGCGATGGCCGCGAAGTTGCGGTGAAAATTCAATACCCCGGCGCGGGCAAGGCATTGATGGCCGATCTCAATAACGCCATGCGGTTAGGTCGCATGTTCGCCGCACTCGCCCCGGGCATCGAAATGAAGCCGCTGCTCGAAGAACTCAAGCTCAGAGTCATCGAAGAACTCGACTATTTGAAAGAAAGTGAATCTCAGCGCCACTACGCGGCCGTGTTCGAAGACGACCCAGACTTTGCAATTCCGCATGTGCTTGCCGCCGCGCCGCACGTCATTGTCACCGAGTGGCTCGATGGCACGCCACTTTCCAAGATCATTGCCAAAGGAACTCGAGCCCAACGCAATCACGCCGGCCTGCTGTATCAGCGTTTCCTTCTCGCCGGCCCTGCGCGAGCTGGTCTGCTGCATGCCGATCCGCACCCCGGAAACTTTCGCATTACTGCCGATGGCCGCTTAGGTGTGCTCGACTTTGGTGCGGTGGCTCACCTGCCAGATGGCCTGCCCGAACCGCTTGGGCGCCTGCTGCGAATTGCTCTTGACGGTGACGCTGACACAGTCGAAGACGGTCTGCGCGCCGCAGGGTTCTTGAAGCCCGGAATCTCAATCGATGCCCAAGCGCTGCTCGACTATCTCGATCCGTTCGTTGATCCCGCTCGCCATGAACACTTCAGATACTCGCGAGAGTGGTTGCAAGAGCAGTTCAAGCGAGTCAACGATCCGCGCAACCCCGATTTCGCCGTTGGCCTGAAGATCAACCTGCCGCCGTCGTACCTGCTGATTCATCGCGTATGGCTCGGCAGTATCGGTGTGCTCTGCCAGCTTGACGCTGACGTGCCAGCACGCGCCGAACTTGAGTACTGGGTTCCGGGGTTCGCCGTCTAAGAATCGATCGGTTCAGCGTCGACGTGCTCGCCGGCGATCAGGGCAAACAGCGTGGTGGCATAGTCGTCGAACTTGGCTTTACCAATTCCGGGAATGGCGCGCAGTGCCTCGTCGTCGGTTGGGCGCCGTTCAGCAAGGGCCTTCAATGTGGCGTCGGTGAAAACGACATACGCCGGAACTGAGCGGCGCTTGGATTCAGTTAACCGCCAGTCGCGTAATCGAGCAAAGACGTCTTCGTCGATATCGGCAGGACACGCCCGACATCGCATCATGGTGCGCTCTTCACCGGTGACCAGCGACTTGCCACACACCCGACATTTGGCCGGCGCCGCTCTCTTTCGCTCACCGCGCGGTTGGCCACCGGCAACAATCAGCGGCGTGCTTGCCGCCCCCGGATCGGGCAGTTCACCAAGAAATCGTGACGGAGTGCGCGAACCCCAGGTAGCCGAAGCGCGGGCTCGCGACCAACTGAGGGTGAGATGAGTTTTAGCCCGTGTGACCCCCACATACAGCAGCCGTCGTTCTTCTTCGATTGCGACCGGAGTTGTAGCGTGAACGATTGGCAGGGTTCCTTCAACTAATCCAACGATGAATACCGCTTGCCATTCAAGGCCCTTGGCCGCGTGAAGTGAGGCCAACGTGACAGCCTCTGCGTCGGGTACGTGAGCGGCGGCCGCTCGCTCGTCGAGTTCGGTCACGAGTGTGGCGAGGTCACTGTCGATATCGCGAGCACCCAGATCGGAAGCGAGCGTGACCAGTCGGTTGAGGTTGGCCCACTTCTCGGCCACGGCGCCCGCTCCCGAGGGTCGCGTTGGTGAGTAGCCAATCGACGACAGCACGGCTTCAACCTGTGAAGCCAACGATGCGTCGGTGGGGTCTGTGCCAGCGCGGGCCGCACCGCGGATCAACGTGATGGCTTGTCGCACATCGGGACGGTCGAAGAACCGCTCAGAACCTTGAAGCACCGTGGCAATGCCGCGTTCGCCCAACGCCTCTTCGTAGGGCTCGGATTGGGCATTGATGCGATACAGAACGGCGATCTCGCGT
>Ga0209188_1003189_pt1 | contig 11538 bp, 11 predicted proteins | sample C_130625_EF_Meta_FD_187307 | JGI IMG/M metagenome (GOLD analysis project Ga0209188, IMG submission 187307) | Freshwater microbial communities from Lake Croche, Canada to study carbon cycling - C_130625_EF_MetaG (SPAdes) (version 2) | ecosystem: Environmental > Aquatic > Freshwater > Lake...
TAATAGACCACCAAGAGAACCACCCACTACTATTATTTTTGACATATTTGGTTTCTGTTAAATCATTCTACTTTGGCGCTAAGTTGCATTTTTTCATCTAAATCAGTTCGTTCATGAGCGGGGTAATTGAGTTCAATCACAATGCCATTAGGATCATCTAAAAATAATTGATGCAAGCCAATGGTCGGAACTAAGCGTTCTCTACAAGGAATCCCAAGTGAGGAAAGATGGTTCAACATTTTTTCAAGACCGGTAGCAAAAAATGCCACGTGATCAATAGCACCAGTACCGTGAAGGGTAGGTAGCTCACGATCTCCTAAGTATTGAATCAGCCCCTCTTTGTCGTTGGGGTCAATACCTACAATATGAACGATGGCATTGAGATAGCTAGAATGATCGGAATCAGACTTATAAAGCCAGTATCCAGGAAATGGAAAATTTGGACGAGGACCTGGAACCAAGTCCAAGGTTTTCATATAAAAATCCCTTGTCATATCAGCATCAGTGCTACGTATGGCTATGTGATTGATGACTAATTCACCCATAAGATTCTCTCCAAAAAAATTATTATTTTTCTACTACAATCATTAAATAATAGCAGTATTATTGATTAATATCTGAAATAATAAATTCAGAAAAAACAACTAATATATTAGAAAAAAAGGAGGCTGGCATGAAAGCGGCTGCGTTTAATTATCAAAAAGCAAGCTCAGTAGATGAGGTCTTAAATCTACTTATCAAAAATGGCGATAATGCGAAACTTATTGCTGGAGGGCAAAGTTTATTACCTTCCTTGAATATGCGCTTATCCAATCCAGAGATCTTAATTGATTTACAAGGCGTAGAGGAACTAAAGGGAATCACTGAACAGAATGGTGTCATTCGTATTGGCGCAATGACGACCCATACAGAGATTCAAGACTCAGACATCATTCAAAAGCATTTGCCAATTCTGCATCAAGCAGTCCCTCACATTGCCCACAGAGCGATTCGCAACCTTGGAACTTGGGGTGGTTCTTGTGTCTACGCAGATCCTGCAGCGGAATGGCCTGCCTGTGCCCTAGCCTTAGATGCTGTGATGGTTATTGCTGGAAGTAATGGACATCGTAAAGTTGCGGCAAAAGATTTTTTCCTGGATTTATATACAACAGCTTTGCAAGAAAATGAGCTATTAGTTGCAACTGAATTTACGCTAACTAATCATACAAGCCTTGATTATTTTGACGAGTTATCCCGCCGTCATGGCGATTATGCGGTTACGGGGATTGTGTGCCATGTTGAACTTGATCAAGGGAAAATTGCCAAGAGTCGCGTGGTCTACTTTTCTGTAGCATCCACTCCAGTCCTGACTGAAGGTGTGCAAGCATTGTTGCAATCAAAAACCCTACAAGAACTATCTCAAGCAACCTTGATTGAGCAAGCTAAAGATATTGCTAGATCAGAAATAATGACTTTATCTGATCTGACTAGTTCTGCGCAAATGAAAACGCATTTAGTCGGAGTTTTACTAGAACGAGCCTTGCAACATATTGCGTCATAAAAGGAACGAAAAAGAGAATATTATGCAAACAACATCCATATCCATGACATTAAATGGTCAAAAGATACAAGCTGAAGTAGAGCCGCGTCAACATTTAGTCGATTTTTTACGAGAAGATCAATCTCTCACGGGTTCTCATTTAGGCTGTGAGCAAGGCGCCTGTGGTGCTTGTACAGTTAAACTCAATGGCAAGATTGTGCGCGGTTGTTTAGTTTTAGCAGTGCAAGCCAATGGCGGGACTGTAGAGACGATTGAAGGCTTTTCTGCATCAGGTGCCTACCGAGATTTGCAACAAGCATTCCTGCAATTTAATGCCCTACAGTGTGGATTTTGCACATCGGGCATGCTGCTCGCAGCAGCTGAGTTAATTGAAACTAACCCTACAGCAACCCGTACTGAAATCCGTGAATGGATATCAGGGAATTATTGTCGTTGCACTGGCTATCAGGCCATTGTCGATGCCATTGCCCATGTTCTTGAAGCACGTCAAAGCAATTAAGGATTAAATCATGAATAAACCAAAAGAGCTCCCTGCATTAGCACCTGTTACCAATGAGCAGCGTTATATTGGTATGAGTGAACCTCGACATGGCGCTAAGCGCTTAACAGAAGGTTTAGGAAAATACATTGATGACCTGCAACTACCAAGAATGGTCCATGTAGTTTATTGGCGCTCGCCAGTTGCGCATATGCGTATCAAAAAAATTAATAAAACTGCGGTGATGGAGATGCCAGGCGTTGTCGCTGTGATTGATGGTAAGGATTTAGCAACAGTCTGTAAACCATGGGTAGCAACACTCAGTCACTTAGCGGGCATAAAATCAGCACCTCAACATGCTTTAGCAATTGATCGAGCGTGCTGGCAAGGTGAGCCGGTCGTTGCAGTCGTAGCAAAGACCCGTGCTCAAGCTGAAGATGCACTCCCTTTTTTGGACGTTGAGTGGGAAGAGCTACCAGCACTACTTAATATGCACGCAGCTTTAGATGAAGGTGGTATGGTTTTACATCCGGACTTAGGTGACAACATCTGTTTTAAAAGATCACTTGATGTTGGCGAAGTAGATGCACAGTTTGCAAAAGCGGCCGTTGTAGAAGAGGCCACTTTTAAATTTGGCAGACATACTGGAGTTACTTTGGAGCCACGCTCACAAATTGCTCATTACTCTGCTGATGGACGTCTGACGGTATATCACTGCCAACAAGCGCCACACATGATGCAAGATTTATATTGCCGACAATTTGACTTGTCTGAATCTGATGTACGCGTAGTGTGTTTTGATGTTGGTGGCTCATTTGGTATTAAGGTTCATGGCTATCCAGATGACTTTGCAACAGTAGGTGTTTCTATATTACTCAAACGTCCAGTTAAATATGTGGCCGATCGTTTGGAATCTTACTTAAGTGATATCCACGCCAGAGAACATATCATTAAAGGGCGCATTGCCGCTTCTGCTGAGGGTGAAATCTTAGCTTTTGAAATCGATGATTTAACCGGAATTGGGCCTTATTCCATGTTCCCAAGAACCAGTGCTATTGAAGGTAATCAAGTCGTCAATCTTGTTGGTGGACCTTATAAGCATAAGCACTATCGTGCTCAATTAAACGTTGTATTCCAAAATAAAACGCCGACATGTCAGTATCGCGGCGTAGGTCACCCCATTGCATGTGCGGTTACTGAAGGTTTAGTCGATCTAGCGGCCAGAAAACTTGGTATGGATCCATTGGAGTTTCGTAAACGTAACGTCATCCCAGATAATGCGTACCCATATACCGGCGTGTCAGGAATTAAATTAGAGGTCTTATCACATGAGCAGTGTTTAGCAAAAATTGAGGACCTGATGGATTATAAAAGCCTCCTTGCTGAACAAAAAAGCTTACGTGAGAAGGGGATCTACCGTGGTATTGGTTTTGCTACATTAATCGAACTCACCAATCCAAGTCCTGCATTTTATGGAGTAGGTGGGGCGCGGATCGCATCACAAGATGGTGCAACGATGCGAATGGATCCAACCGGTGTGATCACTGTATCAGTGAGTGTTGGTGAGCAAGGCCAGGGTGCAGAGGGAATTTTTGCACAGATTGCTGCTGATGCAGTTGGTGTGCCGATTGATTACGTCCGTTTAAAAACAGGCGATACGGAGACTATTCCTTATGGCGGTGGTACTTGGGCATCCCGTGGTGCCGGCATTGGTGGTGAAGCGGTATTGCTAGCTGGTATGGCTTTACGCGAAAATATCCTAAAAATTGCAGCCTGCATTTTGCAAATGGATGCCAGTCAACTTACTGTTAAAAATGGCAAAATATTTGATCGTTTGAATAATCAAGAAAAAATTCCACTCAGTGAAGTAGGACGCGTTGGATATTACCGAACAGATACATTGCCACCTAATTTCCATCCGGAATTAACTGTAACTAGGCATTATTCACAAAAGGATTTTCCCTTTATATTTACCAATGGTGTGCAGGCATCCTATGTCGAAGTTGATACCCAAACAGGATTTGTAAAACTTCTCAAACACTGGGCGGTTGAAGACTGTGGACGGGTAATTAATCCGATGTTGGTAGATGAGCAAATGCGAGGTGCGATTGTTCAAGGCATTGGCGGCGCACTATTTGAAGAATGTTTATATGATTCTCAAGGGCAAATGATGAATGGCAATATGGCTGACTATCTTGTTCCAATGGCAACTGAAATGCCAGATATAGAAGTAGCCCATGTGCAAACACCAACAAAGACTTCGTTACTTGGTGCAAAAGGAGCAGGAGAGGCTGGTACTGCAGGCGCTCCTGGTGCAGTCGTTAATGCAATCAACGACGCTTTGGTACCTTTTGGTGTTTACAATTTTGATCAACCAGTAACTCCCCAAAAAATCTTGCAAACATTAAAGTTAATTCCTTAAGGAAATGGATTTACAGTAGTTAATAGCTTATCAATGGCTATGTATTAGTTGACGCAGTAGGGGGCTAGCGCGGTATCTCTCCCCCCTATAGTGATCATCAAGGCCATCTAAAATTTTTAAGACGCCTGTGCTTGACCATGCATCAAGCCATTCAAAGGGGCCGGCTGGATAATTAACGCCAAGGCGCATTGCTTGGTTACTTGCATCCCTACTGCAAACCCCTTGATTGACCGTGTCAGCTGCCTCGTTAATGAGCATTGCAATGGTTCTTGCAACAATCAGGCCTGGCATATCTTTCACCCGAAGAGGGTAATAACCGAGATGAGCTAACCATGATGGGGCTTGTGTTTGCCATGTAGTAGAAGCATGCTGAGAAATTGACCAGGCTAAATAATGTTCACTCGGGGTACTTAGAATTTGATCAAATAAAGCCACGTGAGAACCATAAGAAGAAGCAGTATTGCCTTGTGTTTGTCGAAGTTGATTTTTCCCAACTTCAAGACCAATCCAATCACTCTGAGTATTTTGCGTAAACGGGATATTGAGCTGCATTAATTTTTCAGACCACTGGGAGACGATAGCGCCTTGACCATGCAAAATAATAGGCTCTTTAGTATCTAACTGGGATGTATCGAATGCAGGTAACCTAGGATTTATAGCTCCAGCAGCGTAATCATAAAAACCTCTGCCAGATTTACGTCCAAAGAGACCACCATCAACGCGTTCTTTTTGAATGATAGAAGGTCGAAAGCGACTATCAAAGAAGAAAGCTTCGTATACCGAAGAAGTAACAGCAAAATTTGTATCGTTACCGATAAGGTCCATGAGTTCAAATGGTCCCATCTTAAAACCTACTGATTTAATGCAGGCATCAATCACGGCAATATCAGTCATTTGTTCTTGAGACATCGCTAGAGCTTCAGCATAAAAAGGTCTAGCAATTCGGTTAACAATAAATCCTGGGGTCGATTTAGCGTGAACGGGGGTCTTTCCCCAGTGGACCGATAAATCGAAGATTACCTGACCCACATCAGAGGAGGTCTGTAACCCAGAAACAACTTCAACCAATTTCATCAAGGGTACTGGATTAAAAAAGTGCATCCCAACGAGTCGTTCGGGATGTTGTAAGCCGTTGGCAATGGCAGTGACTGAAATCGAAGAAGTATTGCTTGCTAAGATACAGTTGGTACCAACAACTCCTTCGAGCTCTTGAAAAAGGGCGCGTTTTACATCGAGTTTTTCAAGAATTGCTTCAATGACCAATCGGACATCCTTCGCCTCATGTAAAGAAGAAATGGCCTTGATACGACTCATCGTAGTCTGAACAGCTTGCGCAGTTATTTTTTCTTTTTTGATGAGACTTGCAAAAACTGATTGGATCTTATCGATGGCTTGGTGAGCAGCACCTTCTTTTTGATCGAAAAGGAGAACTTCATGCCCAGCTTGTGCAGCTACTTGAGCAATACCAGAGCCCATGATGCCAGCGCCGATAACAAGTATTGGTTGATTGATGAGTTCCAATGCAAACTTCCTCATTAAATAGTTTGAGATAAAACGACTGTAAAAAGTTACAAATTACAATATAAATCCTTACTTATTATGTCATTAAGAAGTTCTGCCCGCTACATTTATGCCTTTGGGATGATATTTGGTAAAATCACAATTTATAGAAAAATAATTATCGCGTTCAGGTAGATTCCTCAAAGGATATATCTGGGCTTGAGTTAAAGTGGGGTAGACAAGAAGACCTACTCTTCAGTTTATTTAATCGAATTGATCGAAAAGAAAGAAATTTTCATGAAAAAAGTTTATTTAAGTTTAGTCCTTGCTACATTCGCACTAGAAACTCCTTTAGCGATTGCTCAAAATCAACCGCCTTTAAAAGTGGGAATGATGTTGCCTTATAGTGGTACTTTTGCAGCGCTTGGAAATGCCATTGATAATGGCTTTCAATTGTTCGTTAAAGAACAGGGTGGAAAAATTGCTGGTCGCGAAATTACCTACGTCAGAGTAGATGATGAGTCTGAGCCATCAAAGGCGACTGATAATATCAATAAATTGATTAAACGGGATAACGTCGATGTAGTGATCGGCACAGTTCATTCCGGTGTTGCGATGGCGATGGCTAAAGTAGTAAATGAAACAGGAACCACATTAATCATTCCAAATGCTGGAGCTGACGTAATTACTGGACCAATGTGTTCTAAGAATATTTTTAGAAGTTCCTATACCAATGGCCAGCCTGGTTACGCAATGGGGGAAGTTGCAGCAAAGAAGGGTTATAAAAATGCAATGACATTGACCTGGAAATATGTTGCAGGGGAAGAGTCAGTCAAAGGATTTAAAGAAAGCTTTGAAAAGGGTGGCGGTAAGGTTACGAAGGAATTAACCCTGCCTTTTCCTGGGGTTGAGTTCCAAGCTTTACTAACCGAAGTAGCTGCGGCTAAACCTGACGTTGTTTACTCATTTTTTGCAGGAGCTGCTGCCGTTAAGTTTGTAAAAGATTATGCTGCTGCTGGCTTGAATAAAACTATTCCATTGGTTGGGCCAGGATTTTTAACAGATGGTACTTTGGAAGCTCAAGGCGAATCTGCGCAAGGAATGCTAACGGCCCTGAATTATGGTGATAACTTGAATACGAAACGCGATAATGAATTTCGATTGGCGTATGTAAAACAATATAGATTACAGCCTGATGTATATGCCGTACAAGGATATGATGCTGGTCAGATGTTGGCTGTTGGTTTGAATGCAACTAAAGGTGATATTACTAAGAAAGATGATTTTGCCAAAGCACTACGCGTAGCAAAAATTGATAGTCCACGCGGACCATTCACTATTTCCAGAGCACATAATCCCATTCAAGATTTTTATTTAAGACAAGTGGTGGGTAAGGAAAATAAAGTCATCGGTATCGCTAGTAAGTCACTTGCTGATCCAGCTCGTGGCTGCAATATGCAATAAGTTTCACTAGCCCCTATCGTATGGATTTATCGACCTTTTTTATACAAATCTTAAATTCTGTTCAATACGGGCTGTTGTTGTTTCTAGTTGCTGCAGGACTCACCCTCATCTTTGGCATCATGGGGGTCATCAATCTTGCCCATGGTAGTTTTTATATGATGGGCTCTTACCTCGCTTTTGCCTTATCACCAATCGTCGCTGATTCGTTTGGTGGAGGGCTTATCTCGACACTCATTATTGGTGTATTGATTGCACTTGTTCTTGGGTATATTCTAGAGTGGTTATTCTATAGTTACTTGTATGAGCGAGATCATTTACAGCAAGTATTAATGACGTATGGTTTGATTCTAGTTATTGAAGAAATTCGCAGCATATTAGTGGGTGATGATGTGCATGGTGTGCCAATTCCTGATTGGTTGTCCGCAAGTATTCAGCTCAGCGAAGTGATGAACTATCCTGTCTACCGCTTATTTATCTCTGGTGTTTGTATTATCTTGGCAATCGCCATGTTCTTCGTATTGACCAAAACTAAACTTGGAATGATGATCCGTGCAGGAAGCGTTAATCGCGAAATGATTCAATCATTAGGCGTTAATATTCAATTACTTTATCGTCTCGTTTTTGCGACAGGAATTGCAATTGCTGCATTCGCGGGAATGGTGGCAGCGCCGGTATCCTCTGTCTACCCAGGAATGGGGCAGGGAGTTCTTATTATTTGCTTTGTGATTGTTGTCATCGGCGGGATTGGGTCTATTCGAGGGGCATTTATAGCGTCATTATTAATCGGTTTTATTGATACCTTCGGTAAAGTACTTTTACCTGAAGTGGCTGGGGTATTGGTATATATCTTTATGGCAATAATTTTATTATATAAACCAAGTGGGCTCTTTAAGGCAGGCTCATGAAAAAGTCGCAATTGGTATTTCTAGTCATTTTGTTATTTAGTTTATTGGTAATCCCATTTTGGGGTTCTGAGTACGCTCTAGACTGGACGACGAAGACGATGATTTATGGTATTTTTGCGCTAAGTCTAGAGCTATTAGTCGGAACTACCGGTTTAATTTGTTTTGGACAAGCGGCATTTTTTGGTATCGGTGCCTATGCGGTTGTGAAGATTTCTGCCAATCAAACCACTCCTGAAACGATGTATCTTTTACCAATTTCGATATTGATGGCTGGTCTGTACGCATTATTTGTTGGGGCATTATCCCTGCGGACCAAAGGTGTGTACTTTATTATGGTCACTTTAGCATTTGCTCAAATGGCCTATTACGTGATTCATGACACACCCATTGGTGGTGGTACTGATGGCATTTACTTATATAGCAAGCCTACATTACTAAACTGGCCCATTAGTTCTTCGATTACGTTTTATCTATTTACGCTGAGTTGTTTAATACTCGTGCTTGGATTCTTAGGGCTAATAACGCACTCTCGGTTTGGACGAGCCCTGTCAGGAATACGTATCAATGAAGTCAGAATGCGTGCTATTGGTTTTGAGACATACAACTATAAGCTTTGTGCATTTGTGATTTCTGGGATGATAGCTGGGCTAGCGGGATATTTATTTGCTGTTAAGGATGGTTATGTTAATCCTGAGTTATTGAGTTGGCACTTATCGGGCTCTGTATTAATCATGATTATTTTGGGTGGACTAGGGCATTTACGAGGCGCATTGATTGGCGCTTTTTCTTTTGCACTTTTGGAGGAGTTTTTTCGTTCTGAGTTCATCTTTGGATCATTTGCGAAGCATTGGCATCTTGGCTTAGGAATTTCGATTATCTTATGTGTGGCGCTCTTGCCTAGAGGTTTATTTGGCATGCCAGCATTAATTCAGACCAAGTTCCTTGGCGCAAAAAATCCTGATGATATTGAACAAGCTCAGGACAATAACTAATGTCGATCCAAGAAACAATTTGTATGCGTGGTGTAAAACTCACAAAACGTTGGGGTGGTTTAGTTGCGGTCAATGCGGTTGATATCGATTTGGTTTTAGGTCAAATCCATGCGGTAATAGGTACGAACGGCGCTGGTAAATCGACCTTAATTCATTTGTTGTCCGGCGAGATTCCTTCAAGTTCTGGCACAGTAGAGTTGCTGGGGCGTGACGTTACAGAGCTATCACAGCCAGCTCGCGCACACTTAGGATTGGGAAAAAGTTACCAGCGTAACACCATCTTCCCTGAACTAACTGTTCTAGAAAATTGCCGATTATCTGCGCAATCTCGACTGCAAAAACCGTGGCATTTTTGGCAGAATGGTCAGGCTTGCATAGCCTCTAATAAGGTTGCACTCGAAACACTAGAAAAAACAGGCTTACAAAGTATTGGTCATCGCCAGGCAGGTTTACTTTCCCATGGACAAAAGCGTCAATTAGAATTCGCAATGTGCTTGGCTACCCAGCCAAAGGTATTACTATTGGATGAGCCATTGGCCGGTATGGGAGCCGATGAAACTGAGCGCATGTTGATTTTTTTGGATGGTCTTCGCCATGATCACGCCATTATGTTGGTCGAACATGATATGGACGCGGTATTTAAAGTTGCGGATGTAATTACTGTAATGGTCAATGGTTCTGTGATTGCAAAAGGTACACCAGATCAAGTAAAAAATAATCCTGAAGTGCAATCTGCTTATTTAGGTGAGTCCCAATGAGCATATTTTTAAACGCGACAGATATTCATGCATGGTATGGTTCGAGTCATGTATTGCATGGGGTTGACTTACACATTAAGCGCCATGAAACGATTGGTTTATTAGGTCGTAATGGCATGGGTAAAAGTACCCTCATACGGACTCTATTAGGCCATGTTCACAAGCGAGAAGGTCGCATCACGATAGACGGAAAAAATGCGATGGACTTACCTCCTTATCAAATTGCGCGGTTAGGTGTAGCCTATGTACCAGAAGGTAGAGGGATTTTCCCCAATCTTACTGTTAAAGAAAATTTAATGATGTCTGCTCGCTCTGGGCGTGCTGGTCAACGGGCATGGAACCTCGAGCGAACTTTAAAAACCTTTCCACGCTTAGAAGAGCGTATCAATCATCTTGGGGAGCAACTCTCCGGTGGAGAGCAGCAAATGTTATCCATCGGCCGTGCTTTAATGACTCATCCAGATTTGTTGATTTTAGATGAGGCAACGGAAGGCTTGGCGCCACTTATTGTTGCAGAAATATGGTCTGTCATTCGTGAAATTTGTGAAGACGGCATTGCCACACTCATCGTTGACCGTGACTGGAGAAAAGTGTTACACCATACTGATAGAGCACTTGTGTTACAAAAGGGGCAGGTCGTTTTATCAGGTAATTCCGCAGAAATAGTTCAGCATCCAGACATCAAGAAATATCTTGGCGTTTAAAATTAGTGATTAAACAAGTAGAACATCTATTTGGAATGAGATAATTCCAGATACTTATGTAAGAGAAAATAAACAGATGAAAAATATACGTATTGACTTTGTATCTGATGTGGCATGCCCGTGGTGTGCAATAGGTTTGGGCTCTTTAGAGCAAGCAATTGATCAACTCAAAGATGAAATTAACATTGAGATTCAATTTCATCCTTTTGAACTTAATCCTGGAATGCCGCCGGGTGGGCAAGATACGATGGAACATTTAATGCAAAAATATGGCTCTAGCCATGAGCAAATCGCAGCTAACCAAGCTCAAATACAAGAGCGTGCAAAAGCTGCGGGTTTCCCATTTAATGAAAAAGTAAGACCGCGTGTCTACAACACATTTACCTGTCACCGACTATTACATTGGGCCCAGGCAGACGTTAGTCTTGCTGCCCAATATTTACTGAAAAGAGAGTTATTAAAAGCTTACTTTACAAACATTGAAAACTTAGATGATCCAGAAGTACTCTTAAATGCAGTAAAAAGAGCAGGTTTGAACTCGTCTGAAGCAAAGAAAATTATCGAGTCAGATCAATATACAAGTGAAGTACAAGAAGCCTTGTTGTATTACAAAACAATCGGAATCACTGCAGTACCTTCAGTGATCGTAGAGGGTAAATATCTTATACAAGGTGGGCAGCCAGCTGAGGTATTTATGAGTTCACTACGACAGATTGCTGCTGAACAATCATTAACTTCACAAGAGTGAAACTACCCATTGATTGAAATCACTCAG
>Ga0209188_1003192_pt1 | contig 11527 bp, 9 predicted proteins | sample C_130625_EF_Meta_FD_187307 | JGI IMG/M metagenome (GOLD analysis project Ga0209188, IMG submission 187307) | Freshwater microbial communities from Lake Croche, Canada to study carbon cycling - C_130625_EF_MetaG (SPAdes) (version 2) | ecosystem: Environmental > Aquatic > Freshwater > Lake | place...
ATATGATTGGGCACACGGATCCAGTTAATTCAGTGTGTTGGAGTCGTGACAATAAATTGATTGTTTCTGGTTCCTCGGATAACACTGTCCGCGTTTGGGATGCAGCAACTGGAGAAAATTTGGGAGTGTTGCAAGGTCACTCAGACGTGGTTACATCCGTCGCCATAAGTCCGGACAATAACTATATTTTTTCTGCGAGTTACGATGGAAGTATAAGAGTGTGGGAAAATGCCAGAATTACTACTAGTAAAACCGTGAATAAAATGTTAACAAACAGAGTAATTAGTAGCGCGTTAGACCAAGGTCTAGTGAGACAACCTGGATATTTTGGGCCGACTGATCCTGGAGGCCAAGAATATCAACGTGCTTCAAAAAGATGGGTTGAGCAAGGTGGGTTAGAAGGTGGCAAAAACAAGAAAACTAAAACAAATAAGAAAAACAAAACAAACAAGAAAACGAAAACAAATCAGAAAAATAAAACGAGCAAGAAAACGAAACCAATCAAGAAAAGTAAAACAAACAAGAAAAACAAGAAAAGTAAAACAAGCAAGAAAATCAAGAAAACACAAAGAAATAAAAATTGATTTGAATAAAAGAACATAAATAAATTATAACACAATAGTATAATAGATGATCATCCCAGTGAAGTGTTTTACATGCGGAACAGTTATTGCAGACAAATACCGTTATTATCTGGAAGAGGTTAGAAAGCGCAAATTGGCTAGAGATATGGATGTTGACAAGGTTGTCTACTTAACGAAGGAGTTTAGCGAAAAGACACCCGAAGGAGAGGTGTTGGATGAACTCAGTTTGAAAAAAATGTGTTGCCGAAGACATATGCTTACCCACGTTGATATTGAATAATTTCTTTGTCTAATATATATGAGAAAAACTATGAAAAAATCTTCTGCTTCTAAAAGAACTCAAAAATTATGGAAAATGAAAGGGTGCGCTAAATCAAGACGTAATTTAGGTGGAAAACGTGGCGGTTCTTGGGGAAAAAAAACTGGCGGAAAGAAGGGAAAAAGCAGAAAGCAGCGAGGAGGAAATTGCGGCTGCGGATTACAATTAGGCGGTGGTTGCGGGTGTGGTTTGCAATTGGGTGGAGCTCAAAAAGGTGGGTGCAGTTCTTGTTTATCCGGGGGAGTTCAAATGGGAGGACGCGCAGGCGTTCAAATGGGAGGACGCGCAGGCGTTCAAATGGGAGGGGCAGGAGGTATTAACTACGGGGGACCTGCTTTGGTTGGAGCTCCTTGGTCTGGAAAAATAGCAGACTGGCCAGGAGTGTCCGGCAAAGATGGACAAACAAATTTTTTTTCCTTAAACGAATATAAATCAGTGGATCCACAAACGTCTATGATTTCAGAACGCGATCAACAAACGTTCATGAAAGGCGGTCGCAGATTGAGAAGTAAAAGAGGCGGGGGGGTTGTTCCGCAAGATTTGGTTAATTTAGGAAGAAGCATGGTTTATGGGCTAGGAAGCGCGTACAATACATTAAATGGATATGCTTCACCAGCAAACCCTCTTCCTTACAAAGATCAACTAGTAGACTCACCTACAAGAAATGCTCTAAAATACTAATTTTTTTTCTAATATTATAACATAATGGCATTCCCAAAGTCGTTGAAAGAGTTATGCACCCCCGCGTTTGTTTACTTCGTTTTATCCGCGATTGGCATAATCGCGTCAGTTATTCAAAATTTAGGCAACACCCGCATTTATAAAATGGGGTTATTTTCTGCCCGCGTTCCCAGCACACTTCTCGTGTTTGCCGTCAAGATTATCTACATCTTGTTCTGGACGTGGATCTTGAACTTGATCTGCAAGGATGGTCACAAGGAAATCGCGTGGTTTTTGGTTCTTATTCCTTTTATCCTCTTGTTTGTTATCATGGGATTAGTCATGGTTAACCCCGGCATTATGGAGGGCTTTATTCCGAGGGGTCAATCGGTATTATCAAAAAAGATTCTAAAAAAGTAAATGAAAAACAAAAACCCAATCTAATCTAGATAAACGGAACAAATAAAAATATATAATTATTATATTATGACTAATAAAATAATTAAAAATGGAATCTCTTATGAAAAAAATGGATGGATGTACATATCAGTAAAAGGATCTCCGAGAGAAAGAGGCTACGCTTATGGCTATTTCTGTGCGACAGAATTCAAAAAAATCCAAGAAATGTTGAGATTCTCTTGCTGGAATGATTTTGGTGAAACGTGGGATTTTTTTATTGAAGCCACGAGAGATCATTTTGAAGAGAAGATTAAGAAACACTTCCCAGAATTGTATGAAGAAATAGAAGGAATCGCGGAAGGTTGCACTGCCGGTGGAACAAAAACAACGACAACAGAGATTTTGGCCTGGAATAATTCGTTTACGTTATTTGATTCTTGGTATGGCTCCCAAAAATCCAAGGAAGGATCTGTCGGACCAGGTGGGAGAGAAGGTGGTGCCAAGGATCACTGCAGCGCGTTTATAGCCGTCGGAGATTGGACGGAAGACGGAAAAATTGTGGTCGCGCATAATAGCTTTGCTAACTTCTTAGATGGTCAATACATGCGAGTTATTTTAGATTTGAATCCGAAAAAAGGCCATAGAATTGTTATGCAAACTTGCGCGTGTTGGATTTGGAGCGGAACAGATTTTTTCGTAACATCCGCTGGAATAATTGGAACCGAAACAACAATTGGTGGGTTTCACGCGTATGAAAACAACTACCCAATTGGTTTTAGAATAAGAAAGGCCATGCAATATGGAGATACGATGGACGATTATGTTAAAATACTTTTAGACGGAAACTCTGGCGATTATGCAAACTCATGGTTATTTGGAGACACTAAGACAAATGAAATTTTGAGGATAGAATTGGGTCTTAAATATTACAACGTAGAGAGAACAAAGAACGGATTCTTCATAGGATTTAACGCGCCGTACGATCCGCAAATTCGCAATAAAGAATGCACGAATACGGGGTTTGATGACATAAGACGCCATCAAGGTGCAAGAAGAGTTCGCCTCGGAGATTTAATGGATGAATATAAAGGAAAATTAAACGTTAATGTTGCAATGAAACTTATCGCTGATCATCACGACGTCTATTTGGATAAAGAAAATCCTTGTTCTAGAACAGTTTGCGCCCATTATGATTTGGATGCCCGAGAATATATGTCTGACCCAGCAAGACCCAAACCATACCAACCGAGAGGGGCGCTTGATGGATGCGTTGGCGATTCAACGTTAACCCAAAAAATGTCTTTTATGGGAAGATACGGAAATTCCTGTGGAACCCCATTCATTGTTAGCGAATTTTGCGACAAAAGGAGACAGTGGGCTTATTTAAAGCCTTATTTAATGGATAGACCAACACAACCTTGGACGAAATTCTCAACGACGAGGTCATATAAAAAGTCTAAAACGCAGAAACATCGCGGAGGAAATAAAAACGTTTCAAGGAGAACGCGAAGGTAAAGTGTTATAATATTATTGCTTTTATTTTTATTATATTAGAGTTAATAATATTATAAAAATAACACTATTTATATAATATATACATATGGAAGCCATTTCATGGAAATTAATTGACAAATATTTTAAGGATAACCCGTATAATTTAGTTGCTCATCATTTAGAATCGTATAACGATTTCTTTGACAACGGAATTAATCGGGTGTTCCGCGAAAACAATCCTATACGATTCATTGAGAGAGAAGATGGTGAAAAAAATGCAGAAGAGACGCGCAACCAATGTCTTTTATATTTAGGTGGAAAAGAAGGGAAAAAAATATACTTTGGGAAACCGATTATATACGACGACAACAATGCGCACTATATGTATCCAAACGAAGCCAGGTTGCGCAATATGACTTACGGGATCACCATTCATTATGACGTTGAAGTTGAAATCATATACTACGACGGTGGAGAGAAAAAGGAAAAAACCGTTACTTTGGAACAAATATATTTGGGTCGTTTTCCAATTATGCTTCAATCAAAACTTTGCATTTTAAAGTCTCTCGCCAAAGACGTGAGGTTCAACATGGGTGAATGCAGGAACGACTATGGAGGTTATTTTATTATTGACGGAAAAGAGAAATCTATCGTCTGTCAAGAAAAATTCGCTGATAATATGCTTTACATCCGCGCGAATAAACCCGATGAAACGTACAGCCATTCCGCCGAAATTCGCTCTGTTTCGGAAGACGCATCAAAACCAGTTCGTACAATGGCTGTTAAAATTGTTGCGCCTAGCCCATCATTGTCTAATAATCAAATTGTTGTTCTTGTTCCCAATGTAAGAAAACCGGTTCCTCTCTTTATATTAATGCGTGCATTGGGTGTTGTCTCAGACAAAAGCATTATTGAATATTGTTTGTTAGACTTGGAGAAAAATGATTCTTACATTGATTTATTTATTCCATCCGTACACGACGCGAATAAAATTTTTAATCAAGAAACCGCGTTGCGTTATATTGCATCTTTCACAAAACGTAAAACGATTACTGGAACCTTAGATATTTTAATGAATTACTTTTTACCTCACATTGGAGAACAAAACTTTTTGGAAAAGGCGTATTTTGTCGGTTATATGGTTAACCGCATGTTACGCGTTTTTACAAAGGAAGATAAACCAACCGATCGCGACAATTTCCGATTCAAGAGGATTGAGCTTTCGGGTTCTCTCATCTATGACCTTTTCAGAGAGTATTTTCTTATTCAAAAGAGGGACATCGCATTGAAGATTGACAACGAGCATTATTACCACAAAGGCAAATACGAAGGTCAAAACTTTGCGACTTTAATAGAAAACAATTACATGGATTTTTTTAAGGAGAGACTTATTGAAACCGGATTTAGAAAAGCGTTCAAAGGAAATTGGGGGTCAGAAGAACACACAAAACGCGTTGGAGTTGTTCAAGACCTGAACAGATTGTCTTGGAATACTTTTATCTCTCAGCTACGCAAATTTAATCTTCCATTAGATGCAAGTGCAAAGGTTGTTGGGCCTCGTCTTTTACACGCGAGTCAGTGGGGTTATATTGATCCAGTGGATACACCCGACGGCGGGAACATTGGTCTGCATAAACACATGGCTATTAGCACGTTTGTTACAAGTGGTGCGTCATGCGTTCCCATGATAAAATGGTTGCGCGCCAAAACAACTATGAGAATATTGCAAGAATGCGATTCAAGATTTCTAGGAAATTCCACTAAAATTTTTGTAAATGGAATTTGGATAGGAGTTATTGATAATCCCATTGAAACTGTGGAAACAATAAAAATGTTCAGGCGAAACGGTTTAATTCCTGCTTTCACTAGCGTTTCATTTAGTTACGAAAACAACGAAATATTTATATACACTGATTCTGGTCGTCTCAGCAGACCCATTTATTACATTGACAGCAAAACAAAGAAAATTAGTTATGATAGACCCGAAATTATTGAATTGATAAACAGCAACAAATATACCTGGGAACAAGCCGTTAGTGGGTTTCATGAAAAAGCTGTTGAAAAATTCAGCATAAAACGAAACATTATTTATGACATTGCCGAATTATATCCGGATTTGAAGAGTCTTGAATCCATTGAAAAAGATTTTGAGAAAGATAAGGCTGTCATTGAATATATAGATCCTTCAGAAGAAGAAGGGTTGCTTATAGCCACTGCCAAAGATGATTTGAAAAAGAGCCGCTTCTATACACACGTTGAAATTGATCCTTCTCTCATTTTGGGTATAATGGGAAATCTTGTTATTTATCCCGAAAACAACCCGTTGCCTCGTAACTCTTTCTCTTGCGGTCAAAGTAAGCAAGCTGTTTCTGTTTATCATTCCAATTTTCAATGTCGCATTGATAAAATGGGCGTCATTTTGAATGCCGGTCAAATTCCTCTGCTTAAATCTAAGTATTTGGAATACGTTAATAATGAAGAAATGCCTTATGGAGTAAATGCTATTGTCGCTATTATGTCATACACTGGGTACAACGTTGAAGACGCTATTTTAATTAATGCTGGTTCACTCGCGCGCGGAATTTTCAGAACAACTTATTATTCTATGTATGAGGCGAGAGAAGAAAGCTCCAAAATATCTGGCTCTATGTCAAACTCTTATTTTGCCGACGTTCAAACTAAAAATGTGACTGGATTAAAACCTGGTTATGACTACAGCAATCTTGACAAATATGGGCTTATCAAAGAAAATACGCCATTAAATGATAAGATGGTTGTTATTGGAAAAGTAACATCTAGCACACTTGACTCCGATAAGGTTAGTGATTCGTCTGTTTTTCCCAAAAAGGGACAGCTCGGGTTTGTAGACAAGTCATTTATTACAGAGGGTGAAGAGGGAACTCGCATTGCAAAGATTCGTGTGCGTGAAGAGCGCATTCCCGCAATTGGCGATAAAATGGCGAGCAGAGCCGGTCAAAAGGGAACCCTGGGGTTGATAATTCCCGAGGAGGATATGCCTTTTACAAGCGACGGAATACGCCCGGATTTGATCATCAACCCTCACGCTCTTCCATCTCGCATGACAATCGGTCAATTGGTTGAAAGCTTATTTGGTAAAGCTTGCACTGTTTACGGTGGATTTGGAGATTGCACTGCATTTCAAAGCAAGGGTCCAAACACAAAGGTTTATGGTTCCATGTTAGTAAACGCAGGGTTTCACTCATCTGGAAACCAAGTTTTATATAACGGGATGACTGGGGAACAAATCTATTCCGACATTTATGTTGGCCCCACATATTACATGCGTTTAAAGCATATGGTTAAGGATAAAATTAATTATCGTGCGAGGGGGCCAAATACAATGCTTACGAGACAGCCAGTTCAAGGGAGAGCAAATGACGGTGGCCTCCGCATCGGAGAGATGGAACGCGATGGTGTACTCGCTCATGGGGCATCCGCCTTTTTGAATGAATCCTTTATGGTTCGCGGAGATGAATATTACATGGCAGTTTGCAATAAAACGGGATGCGGTGCAATATATAATAGCGATCTCAATTTGTTCTTGAGCCCTTTTGCAGATGGCCCTATAAAATTTAACACCACGTTAGATGGAAAACTTAATATCCAAAATATGAGTAGATTTGGAAGAGACTTTAGCATAGTTCGCATTCCATATGCATTAAAATTGTTGATGCAAGAATTGCAAACAATGAACATTCAAATGAGGATTATAACAGAGGATAATATTGACCAATTAATGAATTTGTCTTACTCGGATAATATTAATAAACTCTTGAAGACGGGTGGAACAAAAGAATTGTCTGGTTTGTATGGAAAATATAAAAATGTTATTGCACAACAATTGCAAGAAAAGTCTGTTCGTAGTCGCGCGCCCGTTCCAGAGAGTTCTTCTGATAGCAGCAGCATTCCTTATGCCGACGTAAGCCCGGCTTATCAACCTCAACAAAGTGATGATGAAGAAGAAGACAATGAAAGCGATAAGTATAATCCTAATTCCGAACCAGAAGCTCAAAACTTTGAACCTCATTCACCAGAAGAACCACCTCCAGTGAGCGGGATCAAAATTAAAAACGAAGAACTTAAAACGGAATTTGAAGCTCTAGGAGAGAGAGATAAGGTCTTGCTAATGAAAATGATGGCTGAGAAAAAAGCGAAGGCTGGGAAAGAAGCCGTTGAGGCTCAGGAAAATGTCATAATTCAAAAACCACAGATTGGTGGAGGAGAGGAAGTTACTTCTATTTTAAAAGTGGAAGAAGAGAAACCAGAATCTGAAACAACGATGGAAGAGACAAATGGAGATTCCGGTTCAGAAACAAAGGCAATTAGTTTTGATATTAGGCCAGAAATAGCCTCTTCATCTGGAGAGGTTAAACAAATTATATTATAACGAAATAGTTTTATAGAGTATTATTGTTTTTCTCGTTTTCTCGTTTTATTTGCAATGTTTTTCATAAATTACAAATAAAAATTGAACGAATTTAAAATGATAATGTCTAAGTATAAATATAATGGCGACCCACAACTCAAGCGGTGTAGTATCAACCGTTCATAAATCTAGAAAAACTATTTTAGACTTGATGAAAAAGCAAAAGTACAACACAGAAGATTATGAAAATTTTAGTGTAAACGAGGTTAATGCTATGTTACAGAACAAGCAGCTTGACATGCTTTTAGAGAAGACTGATGAAGATCCTACAACAAAGCGCAAGAACAAGATTTACATTAGATACTATTTAGCAAAAACCTTGCGCCCGCAAAATATTCAAGAAATGATAGATGATTTGTTTAATTTGGAAGAGGTTTTGACCAAGGAAGACACGTTAATGATCATTACAAAGGATGAACTAAATGAGACCATTACAAATTTATTGAAGCATATTTGGGAGCAAGACCGAATTTTGATCGTGGTTCAAAGCATTAAACGCCTTCAGTTCAATATTCTTGATCATGTTTTGGTGCCTCCTCATCGCGTTTTGTCAAAGGATGAAGTCAATGTCGTTAAATCAAAATATAACATTATGGATGACACACAATTTCCAGACATTTCAAGATTTGACCCAGTTGCACAAGTAATTGGAATCCGGCCTGGCCAAGTTTGCGAGATTATTCGGCCTAGCAAAACAGCGATTAACAGTTATTATTACAGAATTTGCGTGTAAATAAATTCTAATTGTATATATAATGTCAACGTATTCAGTTAATATCCAAGATAAAATAAATGCAATTAGTGAAAAATTCTATTCAGCTTTAGATGATTTTTCTAATTCATATGTGAACTACAAATTATATCCAGGTCAAAGTGAATATCAACAAATATACGCAAATTCGCAAGGTGTCATTGACGCGTTGCAGGCCGACATGTTTGTTGCTTCAAACGACGTTCAAAACAACATAGACAATTTAAATAACCTTATTTCCAATTTAAATACTAAAATAGCAACAGAGAAATCAAAGAATACCGAGTTAAAAAGACAACTAGCCGCTGTTTCATCAGACTCAAATGGATCAGGGTTATTAATAAATCAGTCGCAAACTCTTTACTTTGATAAATACGTCGCCAATTCAACTCTTGCTATAGGTATTTTAATAGTTTTTGCCACAACTTTTACCGTTTTTTCTCAAAGAGAACAATTGCCGAAAATTTTATAATACATTTTCTATTGCACTAATTATAGTATAATAGAAAAGAAAATGCATTTCACATCTAATTCTTTATCTATAAAAAAAAACAAAGTTATGGAAATTATGAATGAGTCTATGAAAAAATACATAAGAAAAATAGAAGAATTTCATAAAGACCCCAATTATAAAATAAAGCAAATTGTAAACCAAGAAATTGCGACGGCGGATAGTGAAGTTGACCCATTATTAATCATTTTAGGTATTTCTTTTTTTTCATTTTCAGCTAATTTAATTTTGCTTTTTACGAAAAGCAATAACAAATAATCAAAATAAAAACCACGGCATTTGTTTTCTTTTGATATAATAAAGATGTCAACTCCCATTGATATTAGTTCAAATATTTTACAATTGCAACAATTAGAACTTCAATATAAAACAAAAATCAATGAATACAAAACAGCTTTCGCTTCTTATATAACTACAACTCAATCTCAAACTGACCAAAATAGTTACGTTGTTCTTCCTGGAAAAGTATATTCCGGAGCGACAAACATTTCTAACACTACAAATAGCACGACGGACAATTGCCAAGCTTTGTGCAGCGCAAACACTTCGTGCACTGGTGCTACATTTAACTCCATTTCTAAAACGTGTTCATTGTTTAAGGGTAAAGGGACTTTAGTGAACGGTGGATCAAGTGATAATACAATTATCAAAAAAATAAACCAACAATTAATAGCTTTAGATGCAGTTAATTCGCAACTAATTGACATTAATAATCAAATGATGACAATAGTTAACAAAATTCAGCCAAGCGTGAAACAGAATATTGCCACTCTATCTACAAACGACGCGACGTTAATTGCAAACAGTGAATCGTTAAAGAAAGAACAACGCGCCATAAAAAAGTTATTAAATGAATACAATGATATAGATCAAAATTATATTAATCAAACTTTGAATGTTGACAAACAAAATGCGAGTTATTATTTGTGGTTGATTATTACTATTGTTGTAGTGATTTTGGTTATAAAATTTGTATTATTTCCAGAAGCAAGGGGTAATGTTGTTAGCATTATTTTATGGTCAATCCTTATAATTTTCATAATATTAGCAACAATTAGCCTTAAAAATCCGGCAGTTTACGGAATATGGGTTTTATTAGTCGCGCTAGTGTTAATGATGAAGGCTCAAATAATACCGTCCATATAAGATAATGCCGAAAGGAGCAAAATGCGCTCGTGGTGTAATATAATCGTGGTGTAATATAATCGTGGTGTAATATAATCGTGGTGTAATATAATCGTGGTGTAATATAATCGTGGTGTAATATAATCGTGGTGTAATATAATTATATTTTTTATATATATTTATATTAATGACAAGTAAATCAGAAACGTATATATCAGAAACATTAAGACAAGGAAAAAAATTCAAAAAATATCAGGGCAAAATAATTAAAAGAGAGGGAAAACATATTGACGAAACGCTTCTTGAAGGCTTTGCTGGCAGGAATATGGAGTCTCGCCAATTAGTGGATGAAATCGCACAAGCAAAGTCTGCTTCTGCGGATTTAACGAATCTTCAAACCGCATTTGAAAGCACTTTAGAGAGATACAAAACGGCGCACACCCAACTTATGACAACGACGACAAATTTTCTAAGCGACAACAATAAAATACAAAATAATTCCATCCTTGGAAAAAATATTTACGTGAACACAATTGTTTCCAATCCTGCGTCAGATTCAATTGGTGTTTATAATGGTAACCCAAATACCCCCGCTATGAGTGCATTAAACGGCAATTATACATACGAACAATGCCAAGATTCTGCCATAAAAAATGGTTCCCAATATTTTGCTTTAAGCGAAGTAGATTCAACAGGAAAAACCGGCAAATGTTCTATTAGCAAAGACCTTAATAGCGTTATTAAATATGGCAAAAATATTCCAAAATGTCTCTCTGGAAGCGACGGCAAAATTTACGGAAATAATATGGTAAACGCCTTATATTCATTGACGGGATCAAATGCAAATTATGTTGGTTGTTATAACGATAATGGAAGCTCTAGAGCTATGACAAGTTCTGGTCCCAATTTATCATCTCTTCCAAATGTTTATTTAACTGGGGCTTACAATACTGGACCATGGGGCTGCTGGGATTTTATAGACAGAAGCGCTCAATGGATTTGGTATACTCCAAACGCCGCCGGAAACGCACCCAATAACACGGGGGCTCCTATAACTTTAATTAGCAAATTCAATTATACTGGAACTGGATACGCTAGAGCAACTATTTATGGAATTTGCGACAACACATCAACTGTTTATTTAAATGGAACAAACGTTGGAAAGATTGAAGGAGGTTGGGGTTGGGGATGGGGCGGAAATGGAAGAGGAATAGCAATTTCTGTTTCAATACAGCCT
>Ga0209188_1003194_pt1 | contig 11516 bp, 13 predicted proteins | sample C_130625_EF_Meta_FD_187307 | JGI IMG/M metagenome (GOLD analysis project Ga0209188, IMG submission 187307) | Freshwater microbial communities from Lake Croche, Canada to study carbon cycling - C_130625_EF_MetaG (SPAdes) (version 2) | ecosystem: Environmental > Aquatic > Freshwater > Lake...
CGGTTTGTAAATACACCAACAAGTTATGACACCTTGAGTTACGGAAAATTGTACAAAGATTCGAATTTGCCAGCCTTTATGCTGACTGCAGATAAGTTTGTAGCACAGTACAACGTCGAAACTAGCTCACCGGAAGATTACACTTTAAATGTTTCATTGCTACGTGATAATTTTTCTGTGATAGAAAAGAAAGTAATCAAAGTAAATAGTCCACTTACAATTGGTAGTACTCGAATTTATCTTCAAGCAAATGGATACTCACCAGTTGTAACCGTCAGGGACGCCAATGGTGATGTTGCCTTCCAAGGTCCGGTTCCGTTCTTGCCACAAGATTCAAATCTTCGTTCTATTGGTGCAATTAAAGTACCTGACGCAAATCCACAGATTGGATTTGTTGGGTCATTTGTTCCGACGTATTCGCGCGATCCAAAAGGTGGAGGAGCTCTTAGTGCATTTCCAAAAGCACTAGACCCACGATTATTACTTTCGGCATGGGTAGGAAATTTAGGATTGGATTCTGGAATTCCTCAATCGGTGTACAGAATTGATACCTCAAAAATGCAACAGGTTGGCCTTAAAACATTAAAACCTGGTGAAACCTTTACTTACAAGGGTGGATCAATAACTTTTGAAGGTTACATTCAATGGGTCAACCTGAACTTTGTGGCAGATCCCGGAAAGAAGTTTGCATTGTTGGGCGGTATTGTTGCCATCCTTGGCTTACTCGCATCGCTGTTCACGCGAAGACGCCGGATCTGGATTCGTGTCGGATCAGATGTGGAAGTCGCTGGATTGGCTAAAAATGCTGCTCCAGGATTAGATCTTGAGATAGAACAGTTTATTAAGATGTTAAAGGGAGAGAAATAGATGTCACGTACGTGGGCTTTTACGTCGAACTATTTTATTTACTCTGCAATGGCTGTCTATACATTGTCATTTTTCGCACACGCAGTTGAAACAGCGTGGGCTGTAAAAGTTCCGTCTGATACGACAAAGACATTTGACTATAAGCGCACCGAAAAAGTTGCACGCATCGCAACTGCGATGATGATTTTAGGATTTATTCTTTTATTTGCCGGTGTAATCGCACGTGGAATATCAGCTGGTCGAGTGCCTTGGGGAAACATGTATGAATTTTCGATTACAGGTGCACTTGCATTCACCGGCGCTTACCTTGGAGCGCTCCGCAAATATGATTTACGCTGGCTCGGCTTATTGGTTTCTATCTCTGTACTTCTTACTTTAGGAACAGCTGTTGCAGTTTTGTATCGACCAAGTGCGCCACTTGTCCCAGCACTGAAGTCAACGTGGTTAGTAATTCACGTTTCGGCAGCAATTGTTTCAGGTGGAGTGTTCCTACTTGCAAATGTAATTGCGGCCGCTTACTTGTATTTGGACCGAATGGAATCAATGGGTGAACGCAAAGCGTGGGCTAAGCGTCTTCCATCTCTAGAAGTTCTTGATCAACTGTCATATCGACTCGTTGCTTTTGTATTTCCATTATGGACTTTTGCTGTAATAGCAGGAGCAATTTGGGCGGAAAGTGCGTGGGGTCGCTACTGGGGTTGGGATCCAAAAGAAACGTGGGCGTTTATTACATGGGTTGCATATGCGGCGTATTTACATGCTCGCGTAACTATTGGCTGGCGCGGGCGTAGAGCAGCGTGGCTATGTTTATTCGCTGGATCTACATTCTTATTTAATTACGTATACGTCAATATTTGGGGAACTGGAAAGCACACCTACTCGGGTCTTTAAAGCTTTCCTAAGAAGTCCGGATCATCATCAGGCGGCAAGATACGTCGCTTTGGAGCTCTAAATCCTTTTGGTTTATTTCTTCCAGCAATTAAATATGCAATCGGTCCAATCGCAAGTGCTTGTGGACCAAGAATGATAATTAAGAGAAGCCATCCCCACTTTGGGAGAGTTTTGATTTGGGACTCATCAGTACGCGCGCAATCAATTAACGCATAAATAGTTAATCCGAAGAAGAGTACGAGTGGAAGAATCCGTGACATGAATTTATTGTATCGCTAAGGCAAGGGCAAAAACTATGGCAAACATAAGTTGAAGCTTTCCGGTGCGACCTAAGACAGGAATCAGATCCTTTCCATTAACACCGCTGAGAACTAACTTTGAAATTGAGTAACTCATAGGTGCAACCACCAGAGTAAGCAACGCGGTTGGAACCAAGGTGGCAACCGCTGCTACATGGGCTGTAACCAAAAGTGCAACGAATATTCGTCGAGCCTTGGCATCTCCAAGCCGAACTGCAAGAGTTTTCTTGCCTACTAATTCGTCTTGAGCGCGATCGCGAATATTATTGACCGCCAAGATCGCACATGAAAGTGCACCCATTGGGATTGCGATGATGAAACTATTAAGAGTGATCTTTTCTGTTTGCGCGTAATACGTACCCATGGTTGCAACTAAGCCAAAGAAAGTGAAGACCGAAAGCTCGCCCAGTCCGCTGTAGCCATAAGGATTTTTGCCGCCGGTGTATCCCCACGCTGCAGCAATCGCCAGTATTCCAATAAGAATAAGCAGTGGTGATGTCAGCAGTGACAGCCAAACACCAGCAATGCTGGCGATTGCAAAAGAAATAAAGGCGGCATTTTTAACAGACTTAGCTGAAGCCAATCCACTTGCAACTAAGCGAGTTGGGCCAACTCTGATTTCATCTGTTCCTTTTACGCCATCACTGTAATCATTGGCGTAATTAACACCGATCTGAAGCCAAACACCAACCTTTAAGGCTAAAGCGGCACGAAACCAATTGAAATCAGGCCCTGCTAAGGCAGATGCAACTACGACTGGTGCAATAGCTGCAGGCAGAGTTCTGGGTCGTGCACCTAGTATCCACTTATTCATCTGCAACACCTTTCGCCAAACTCTTTCGATCGATCTTGCCAATACCCAGCAATGGTAACGATGTCATGCGATGCACGCCTTTTGGTTTTGCGAAAACACCGAGATCCTTTTCAAGATGAGTTGCAATTTGATCTTCAGTGATATCGCCGACAACTGCAAGTTGCAAACTCTGCCCCCACTGCGGATCTTCAACTGCAAAAGCGGCAAATTGCGTATCGGGGAATGCAATGCTGAGTGAATTTTCTACAGCATTAAGGGAAAGGTTTTCGCCACCAGAGATAATGACATCATCAGACCTTCCAATTACTGCTAGCTGATCATTGTGGTATTCACCTAGATCATTTGTTTCATACCAACCATCGTTAACGGCAATGGAAGATGCTAGGACTGGGCCCTTGATACATATTTTGCCATTTCGAATTTCAATCTCCACACCATCCAGTGCCGCACCGTCATAAACACAACCACCACAAGTTTCTGTCATTCCATAAGTTGTGATTACTTTAATTCCAACTAATTCAGCTTGATTGCGCAACGATTGAGATAACGCAGCTCCACCTATTAAAACCGCTTTGGCTGATTTAAGGTGATCCAATAAACGTTGATCACCATTTAATGCACGGAACAATTGTGTTGGGACAATTGCAGTGAAGTCTGCTCTTGGGTATTCACCATCAAAATTGCGAAGATCTATTGGCGCTGTACCTAGTTCTATTGAACGCACAACTACATTTACTGCAGCGATGTGAGTCAGTGGAAGCAATAGTGACCATGTTTGGCCAGATTGTGCGCCAATAAATTTATTTGAAGCTCGCGCAGAAGAAATTAGCGCGGTTGATGTCAGCAAAACTTCTTTGGATGTACCGGTTGTTCCAGAAGTTCCGATTGCAACACAGGCATAACTTGGAGCACTTTCTGAGGTGATCTCGCCGAAGCCAAGGGTGGGGCCATCGCCCACGAGTGCCGCTGTGATTTCTCCAACTAATTGGGAGATTTCGCATGCAGGGCTGACTCGCAGAATTTTTCGTTGTGACGAGGTATCCATTGCCACCGTAGGCTATCGCTAGCAACGACGATGGAGGAAATGTGAGCAAGCCGATTAAGCGCGAATTTGGTAGTCGAGAGATTCCACAATGGGTCACAGCACCTGGCGGAGAAGATTTCGTAGATATCAAATATCAAATGGGCGATGGCATCGCCAAAATTACGATCAACCGTCCGCAGGTTCGTAATGCGTTTCGTCCTCAAACGATTATTGAATTAATCGAAGCATTTGATTTAGCGCGCGACAATGAAGAAGTTGGCGTGATCATCTTTACTGGCGAAGGTACTGAAGCTTTTTGTTCTGGCGGTGACATAAGTGTTCGCGGAGATGATGGATACCTTGGCGATGACAAGTTAGCTAAAAAGGGAATCGGCCGACTTAATGTTCTAGATCTTCAGGTGCAGATTCGTCGCACACCAAAGCCAATTGTTGCAATGGTCGCTGGTTGGGCAATTGGTGGAGGACATGTATTACATGTTGTTTGCGATCTGACAATTGCTGCCGACAATGCAAAGTTTGGTCAGACTGGACCGATGGTTGGATCTTTCGATGGTGGATATGGGGCGGGATTATTAGCAGCACATGTTGGCCAAAAGAAAGCTCGCGAAATTTGGTTTATGACTCGTGAATACAATGCACAAGAAGCACTCAACATGGGACTCGTAAACACCGTCGTGCCAATTGCCGAATTAGAAGCGGAAACTGTTTCATGGTGCCGCGAAATGCTTCGCAACTCACCGTTGGCACTTCGCTTGCTAAAAGCTAGTTTGAACGCTGCTACAGATGGACTTGCCGGAGTGCAGCAACTTGCAGGAGATGCAACATTGTTGTTCTACATGACAGAAGAAGGCCAAGAAGGTCGCGATGCCTATAAAGAAAAGCGCGCACCTGATTTTGGAAAGTTTCCAAAGCGCCCATAATCCATGGATCAAACACTTCTAGCGAGTTTGCGTGTAGTTGCGCTGCCAATGAAAACTAAGTTTCGTGGCATACAAACTCGTGAGATTGCTTTAATTCAAGGCGAATTTGGTTGGGGCGAGTTTTCGCCATTCCTCGAGTATGACGATGCTGAATCTGCCCCATGGTTAGCCTCTGCCATTGAAGCTGCAACCCAGCCAAAACCAAAGCTATATCGTGACGAGGTTACTGTTAACGGAACAATCCCTGCGCTTAACGACGTACAAGATTTAGACAGAATTATTAATACATTTCCAGGAGTTAAAACCTTTAAAGTGAAAGTTGGTAGTGATGTAAGCGAAGATCTACAACGCCTTGATTTAATTCGAAGTATCCGTCCAGATGCGGTTATCCGAATTGATGTGAATGGCTTGTGGAGCGTCGACGAAGCCGAGATATTTTTAAATTCGGTTGGTGAAATTGAATACGTAGAACAACCATGTGCGACTATCGAAGAGCTTCGCGAATTGAAAAAGCGCGTGGATGTGAAAATTGTCGGAGATGAAGTTCTAAGAAAAGCAAAAGATCCATTTAATGTGAATTTGTCTGATGCCATCGATTTTTTAATGTTAAAGGTGCAACCACTGGGTGGAATTAAACGTGCTCATAAACTTGCAGAACATCACAATTTGCCTGTTGTAGTTTCCAGTGCGCTAGAAAGTGCTGTTGGAATTAACTACGGGCTTATTTTGGCTGCATCATTTCAGGATATGAATTTTGATTGTGGGCTTGGAACAGGCTCCCTGATGGCAAAAAATGTTGCTGACCTTCCAATTGTTGATGGAAAGATCACAATTGCTGATGTGGTTCCTAATTTTGATGGCTTGGATGTAAGTGCAGATCGCTACGAATGGTGGAAGAATCGCATCATGAGGACATCGGAGCTACTGAATTGAATAACTCCACCTCGCTGGCACGCGTAATCGTTCGCCAAATAATTGAAGCCGGAATTACAGATGTTGTTATTTCTCCGGGATCTCGCAATGCCCCTTTGTCATTAGCATTTTATGAAGCAGCACAAGAGAAGTTAATAAAGGTCCATGTGCGCATTGATGAACGCACTGCTGCCTTTTTTGCACTCGGAATAATCAAATCAACCGGCCGACCAGTTCCAGTTGTATGTACTAGCGGAACAGCCGTTGCCAATTACCACCCAGCAGTACTTGAAGCTAGCCACACAAATGCGCCACTGATGGTTTTAACCGCAGATCGCCCAGCGATGTTGCGCAAGACCGGTGCAAATCAAACAACTGAGCAAGCACGTATTTTCGGTAAAGCGGTTCGCTACTTTGCCGATATTGATGGTCCTGTCTATCCAATGGAGTTGCCGCTAGATAGTTTGCGCACTGGACCAATTCATTTGAATCTACAGTTTGATGAACCTTTATTGCCTGATGATTCTTCTGATTGGCTTTCACAGATTAATGTTGCACCAAAAGAATTTATTGTCCGCACAAAGCCCGGCACACTTCGTTTAGTTGGGGCTAGAGGAGTTGTTGTAATCGGACATGATCGTGGCGGTTTAACCGTTGATGAGATCACTAAGTTCACAAAAGTTTTAGGTTGGCCAGTGATTACTGAAGATCCACTGTCTTTTCCCGATGCAATTGCACACGCTTCTATCTTTTTAGCATCACAAGAGATACGAAGCACGCTTATTCCACAATCAGTGCTGGTTATTGGACGAACAACATTGTCACGTTCAATTAATGCTTTTATTAAATCCAGCCCAATTACATATGTTGTAGACCAAAGACTTGCAACCGTGGATTCTGATCGCCAGGCAGATCGTAAATTTACAGAGTTGCCTGAATTACAAGGTGTTATTCATTCTGATGAATGGATTGCTAAGTGGAACAAAGTTTCTGAGCGTGCACAAAAACTAATTGGGTCATTAGTTGGTTGGAATGAAGCGGTGATTGCTCGAACAATTGCAGCGACAATTCCACATGACACTGCTTTGTTTGTTTCTTCTTCACGACCAATCCGAGATCTTGAAGGTTTCGCGCAACCTCGTGGTGGCGTACATATATATGCCAACCGCGGCCTAGCTGGTATTGATGGAAACATTTCAACAGCGCTAGGCGTTGCCTATGGCCATACAGCCACAATTGCAGTGCTGGGTGATCTTTCTTTCTTGCATGATTTAACAGGGCTCATTCATAAGGAAGCTATTAATTGTCGCTTCATCGTCATCAATAACGATGGTGGTGGGATCTTTTCGACGCTTCCTCAGCGCGGTGTAACAGGTTTTGAAACTGTTTTTGGAACACCCCATGGGCTAAATCCAGCAGCTATTGCTCAAGCAATGGGTATTGATGCCAAACAGATAAGTTCCATTAAAGAGTTAGAGGCCGAGATCCATGCACCAATTTCTGGCATTAGTGTTGTTGTGTGCGATGTACCTGATCGTGAATCAAACGCTGATAATTTGAAGAAGATTGTGGAGTCACTTAGTTCTATTTAAGTGCGCTTCGCATTGGCGCAAACTTTGCGTGCGTTTCAGCAAGTTCAACCTCGGGATCTGATCCATCAACGATTCCACACCCAGCAAAGATGCGAATTGTGTCGCCGTTTATTTGACCACACCGAAGTGCAATCCCAAGTTCACCATCACCTGCTGCATCTATCCAACCAACAGGACCGGCGTAACGACCGCGGGACATTCCTTCAATTTCTGAAATCAGCCCTGCTGCAAAAGGTCGAGGTGTCCCGCATACAGCAGCAGTTGGATGTAATTGTTCAAGAATTGTAAATGCATCTGTGTGCGCAAGTTTTTCAACTAGTGCGCCGGTTACATCTGTTGCAAGATGCATGACATTTGCAAGGTGTAAAACAAATGGAGATTCTGGCACATTTGTTGAGGAACAAAATGGCTCGATTGCCTCTGCAACAGATCGCACCGCGTATTCGTGTTCTGCTAAATCTTTTGAGGATCGGGCAAGAGATGCAGCAAGTGCCAAATCTTTTGCATCATCACCAGTCTTGCTAATTGTTCCGGCTAAAACTCTTGAAGTAATCATTCCACGCGATAGGCGAAGCAATAGTTCAGGCGTTGCTCCTACTAATCCTGAAATCGAATATTTCCAGGTGGATGGATATTCCGCAGCCAACTTATTCAAGATTGGCCGAGGATCAATACTTTTGTTAGATGTAATGGTGATATCTCTAGCTAAAACAACCTTGTCTAAAGCTCCAGCTTGAATACGCGAAACCGCTGTTGCAACTCGGTTTTTCCAATCGACATCTGCTTGCGGATTTTCATTCCAGACCATGTCGGCATTAGAAACATGGTCAGGGGTAATTTTTAGAACCGGTTGAGGATCTGAACCGATCCATGTAATCCAGGACTTGTCGCCCTTGGATCCAACTACGACCTGTGGAATAACAAGGACTGAAACATCATCAGGGGAGAATGAAAAAGATGTAAATAGAACAGGTCCTGTCCCACTTCCATGAACTGTATTAGTAACTGCTAATTTTTCTAACTGCTTCTGCCACCAATGGCGAGCATCCGCAAATCTATGTGGGCCGCTAACAGTTGTCGTTGCATAAGTTCCCCAACCAACCAATCCATCGCCACTTCTAACCCAGGCAAGCGGATTTGAATCTGGCAGCAATTCCAGCAACGGCAAATGCTCGCCGAGGCGATTTGTGGTGATGGGGATTAGTTGAGACATTGTTATGAATTTTTGCGGTTAACAACTCGCCAAATAGAAGGCAGTGATGTTCCGGCAATAGCAATCTTTAAAGCTTCACCAACAATAAATGGAGTTAACCCTGCTTTGATGGTCCAGCTCCAGCTCTGTCCTGTGTATTGATGCAACCACACAAGTCCAAATGAAAAAGTAGTAACGGTACCTATCAACATCGATGGAAGAGCGGTTAAGAATTTTTGATCTAAACGAAAACGTGCAAACTGCCCCAAAATAAAAGTTGCAACTAGCATTCCGATTAAGTAACCACCTGTTGCACCTGTAATACGTTCCAATCCATGTCCGCTATTTGCAAATACTGGTGCACCTACAATTCCTGCCAAGATGTACAGGGCAAAAGTTGTGACTCCCAAAGTTGAACCGTACGTAGTTCCAAGAAGTAACACTCCCAATGTTTGCCCAGTTACAGGAACTGGTGATCCTGGAACCGGGATAGCAATTTGTGCCAAAGCTGCTAAGCCAAGAACTCCACTGACAACCAAAACAGCATTTGATAGAGCTGTAGAGCGGGGGATCAATGAAGCGCGAAGCGAGGTAGCAGATAACGACATGGGAAACCTTTCGATGAACCTAAGTTGTGGATGAGCCTACTTCAAGGGAGAATATGAGTATGTCCCGCGCTAATTTGAACAAAGATCCCGATGAGGTCGCGGCAATGTTTGACGGAGTTGCCAAGCGTTATGACTTGGTCAACGATCTTTTGAGCTTGGGTCGCACAAAAGCCTGGCGCAAAGCGGCAACAAAGATCATCGCCCCACAACCTGGAATGGTGATTTTGGATCTGGCAGCAGGGCCCGGCTCTTCCTCTGAACCCCTTTTCAAGGCTGGGGCAACGGTCTTTGCCACCGATTTCAGTGAAGGCATGCTGGCTCAGGGCAGAAAAGCCCGCCCATATCTGAACTTTTCTAAGGCTGACGCCCTCAACCTGCCCTTTGCCGCCGACACCTTTGATGTCGTCACTATTTCCTATGGGCTTCGAAATACCGTTGATTTCGATAAAGCCTTGGCAGAGGCCCGCCGGGTCACCAAGCCAGGGGGCCGAATGGTCGTCGTTGAGTTCAGCCACCCTACGTGGGCTCCGTTTCGCACCATATACACGGAGTACCTCATGCGCCTGCTTCCGGCCATTGCCACAAAGACGGCATCAAACCCTGATGCCTACGTGTACTTAGCCGAATCGATTCGGGCCTGGCCAGATCAAGCAGCGTTAGCGGCCCGTATGGAAAAGGCCGGCTGGAGCAATGTCACCTGGAAAAATCTGACGTTCGGGGTTGTTGCAGTTCACAGCGGGATTAAGGCCTAGCGGTCACAGGCATAGGCCGCCGCACCTTAGGATTTCGACCGTGACCTCCAATCCATACGTTCCGATTTTGGTGATAGGCGCCATAGGTTTTGGCTTCGCTGCATTTTCAGTAGTCGCTGGTGCGCTCGCAGGCCCAGCCAGATACAACCGCGCAAAGCTCGATGCCTACGAATGTGGAATTGAACCATCACCTCAAGCAGCAGAAGGCGGACGTTTCCCAGTTAAGTACTTCTTAACTGCAATGCTTTTCATCATCTTTGATATTGAAATCGTTTTCCTTTACCCATGGGCAGTTTCATTTGATGCACTTGGCTTATTTGGTTTAGTCGAAATGGCAATTTTTATCGCAACTGTTTTTGTTGCATATTCATATGTGTGGCGCCGCGGCGGATTGGAATGGGACTAAACAATGGGTCTTGAAGAGAAAATCCCAAGTGGTTTTTTATTAACTACAGTTGAAAAACTTGCCGGTTACATGCGTAAAAACTCATTGTGGCCAGCAACATTTGGACTTGCTTGTTGTGCAATCGAAATGATGGCGGTTGGTTCTGCTGCAAAATATGACATTGCACGTTTTGGCAGCGAAGTTTTCCGCGCGTCCCCACGTCAAGCAGATTTAATGATTGTTGCCGGTCGCGTTTCAAACAAGATGGCGCCAGTACTTCGTCAGATTTACGATCAAATGTCAGCACCAAAGTGGGTTCTGGCAATGGGTGCATGTGCATCTTCAGGTGGAATGTTTAATAACTACGCAATTGTTCAAGGCGTAGATCACGTTGTTCCGGTAGATATTTACTTGCCTGGATGCCCACCGCGTCCAGAAATGTTGCTAGATGCAATCATTAAATTGCAAGAACAAATCAATGACACAAAGCTTGGTTCAAACCGTGCGCAGATCATCAAGGAAGTTGAACTTGCAGCAATGAATGCAAAGCCAACTCACGAGATGAAGGGCTTGCTTGCGTAATGACTGATGGCATGTTTGGCGCAAAGGGCACTGGCGACACATCTGGCTACGGTGGCTTAGTTCGTAAAACTAGTACTGCAGGCTCATCTGAGCGTCCATACGGAAGTTACTTTGATGAAGTGACCGACAATTTAGAGCGCGCATACCCAGGGTTTTCGGATGCTATCGAACGCGTTGTTGTTGACCGTGGTGAAATAACGCTGCATGTGAAGCGTGAGAAGTTAGTTGAAGTGGCATTGATTTTGCGCGACACCTTGAAGTTTGAAATGTGTATGGGTGTTAATGGTGTGCACTATCCAGAGCAGACTGGCCGCGAATTACACGCCGTGTATCCATTACTTTCGATGACAAAGAATCAGCGAATTCGTTTAGAAGTTTCGGTGCCAGATGGCGATGCGCACATTCCTTCATTGGTTGAGGTTTGGGCCGGCAACAATTGGCATGAACGTGAAACTTTTGACATGTTCGGAATTATTTTTGATGGTCACCCAGGGCTTACTCGTATCTTGATGCCAGATGACTGGGAAGGCCACCCACAACGTAAAGATTATGCACTCGGTGGAATTGCAGTGGAATACAAGGGTGCAACAACACCGCCTCCTAGTGAAAGAAGGAGCTACAAGTGACAACTTTTGATCCGTACGCACCTTCACGAGA
>Ga0209188_1003201_pt1 | contig 11502 bp, 10 predicted proteins | sample C_130625_EF_Meta_FD_187307 | JGI IMG/M metagenome (GOLD analysis project Ga0209188, IMG submission 187307) | Freshwater microbial communities from Lake Croche, Canada to study carbon cycling - C_130625_EF_MetaG (SPAdes) (version 2) | ecosystem: Environmental > Aquatic > Freshwater > Lake...
TCTTCTGAGTTTAAATAAAAATTAGAAATACTATTCATAGCAGTTGATGATATATATGTAGTATCGTAACTGATAGTTGCTAATGGTATACTTGATATTAAAGCACCAGCAGATGTTGTAAAATAAACATTATTTGCGTCATTTGCGAAAAATTCATTTTGGTCCAATGGGTCTAATTTCATAGTAAATGATCTACCTGATGTTGAAATACCCTCTTTAGGTATTAAGAAAAATTCGTATCTTTCAGCTGGTCCAACACATAAATAATTTACTTTAACACCTGGTGGTGTATGAATAGCATCTGTATCTATTGCTGGTTTTGTTAAATTAAAATTTGTAAAATATGATGGAACACCATCTTTTCCTACTACTACCATATAGTGATCATCAACTGATATTCTAGTAAATGTAATAGTGGTTGTATTTACATAAGAAAAAATCTGTAATTCGTTTGGATGTATTGAAAATACTGGTTGAATTTGTGCATTTAACAAAGGATACCAATATATACCCACAGAAGGTGGATATGGAACTATTCGTTGGTCTAACCCATCTCTTAAATCATTGGTAATTGTTTTAGATAATGATGCACTTTCACAACCACATAGACCTTCTGGTCCATAATCATTACTATTTTTACAATAGGGGTAATAAGAAATAGGTTTGAACTGTGTGGGTGGTATAGCATTATTATTTGAATCTACATTATATATATTTGTTGGTAAAGCCGCACTATAATCATACCATGTAGTTTCTGCCTGGTCTGATGCGTCTTTTATATTAACTCTTTGAAATTGTAGGAATTTGCGTTTTATTTGTAGACTATCTAGATAAGTTTGATAAGGACCTTCTACAAAAATCAATCCGGCTGATCCTCTACCTATAGTTGTCATAGATGTTCCATGTACATGTGGGTGATACCAATAAAGGCCTCCTTCATGACAACTTTCTAATGAGTATTCATATAATAATGAGGTATTTGGTTTAGCCATACGTATAATATTATCGGAAATTCCTACGGGGCTTGCTTTTACGCCATGAAAATGTTGATTTATTACTGGCCCTACCATTGGGTGTGCCATATGTATAACATACGATTTATGTTCTGGATATGTGATATCATGAGGAACAACATGTTGGTGTCCCATTTTATAATATTGAGAAACTGCGCTATTCCATGGTGTTAAATCGGCATATATGTTATCCGAGTTATTTAAATTTATTCTTAATGTGTCACCAGGTCTTACTATTAAAAGAGGTCCACTAAAAAGCCCATTATAATTTGCTGTCTTATTCATAAACCTACCTGCAACAATTGCCTGTTCCGATGATAAATTAAGATTCACATTAAGTGTTTTAGGTGGGTCTATATAGTTTTCATAGCTTTTATAATAAAGATTATTGTTCCTAATAATTCTGTTAGGGTCCATTTTTATGTTATTTAAATCATTAGGGTCTATATTATAATATTTATTTTCATATGGCTCTCCTCTTTTTTCAGTATACCAATCTTGCCCTGATGCTAGAAGTTCTGTGTTTAGTGGGTCGGGAGGACATAATGCTAATATTTGTTCTACCAAATATCCGTCTGAACGTTTATATGCGGCTTTTAGATTTCCTGTGGAATCTTCATAAATCCGCCAATTATTGAAACCACCATCTCCACCAAATTTGATTTGTCCTTGTGTGCAATTAGTACCTAATATCAAATTATACTTATCTACAACTTTTTTATCACAAATTAAAATACCGTTATCACAGTTTAAATTAATATTTTCAGAGCATAGCCAGGAGTATGTTTCTAGGTCATAAATAAAATAATGATCACGTGCACCATAAAGAACAAATCCGCCATTATTCGCATCAGAATCATTTGGTTTATTTACGTTTGGATAAGTTTGGGAACTTTGAAAGCTTCCTAAATTAATTCTTTTATCTAAAAATTGTAAACCATCAAACGTCTGTGTTTGGGAAGTACCGTCTCCTGCAGGCTGCCCTGGTGGGCCTGTAAAAGGATAAATAACTGTATATGACATATTTGTAAAAAACTGTGGTAATATTTTATTTTCTGTTATATGTAACGATTGATTAATAATATTAGTATTTTCAGTTGCTAAACTTTGTGCGATTTTTTTACTGAGTGAATTCGCGATTTCATCCGCATCTTTTTGTGATTTATTAGATGTTGCTGTAGCACTGGCGGTGGCGGTGACTAAATCGTCTGTGAAGGTCTTATCATACGCAGAATTGCTTATTTCTGGCGAAGTATACATTATATATATATATATATAATGTTAGAACAAAAACATATTTTTATTGACCTTGGAAAACGCTCGTTATTCTCTATGATAGATGATAATGGTAATCATTTTTCTTATACCAACAGAATCTATTTTGAAAGGAACGAAACCTAAATATATCTGTTGAAATGTTTTTCCATGGTTGATTTTCTTCCATTTTATTTTAGTTTATATAAATAATAAAAATAAATTGAAATAATAATTATATAAATATTTTTTTCACTACAAATAATAATAATATTAGTAGTGAAATATGTTTTTCTGCAACCCAAATTTAATAATTGAAAAAAAAGTTCGTTTTTCACCATTTATAAGAATAATTTCCAATCCAAATATTCTAGAACTGGAAAATTATACGTATTTATGGTGGACAGAATTGGATAAGCGAATTGCTCATTCAATGATGTTTCGTGAAATAAACCAACTAAAAAGTATTCATCCTTCAATGACACTTAAACAAGCAATGAAACTGCTTTATCAGCCGGATAATCTCACTAGATATGATCCAAATAATTTTATGAACAGTCATCAAAATTACATTAAATTATAAATTGTTGTAGACATTTTTAGGAAAATAACTTTTTATATATATAAAAAACTTGTACAACAAATGAAAAATCCAGTAACAAACAAAAGGATATATAACTAATAAAACAAAAATCACTATACGAATGCTAAATTTAACACTTGTTTTCACTAAAAAGATTGACAACAAAAATACAAGTACAATAAATCCATAAATACACAAAAAAATTATATAAAAAAATTTTAAATTATTTATACCTTGTTCTTCGTAATAAGTTTTTCTATCATTTGTCAATGTATCACTGGTTTTTCCCTTCAATTTTTTTTCCAGCATGGCATTTTCTACTTTATATTTTTTGTATAAATCATAAACATTCGTAAAATTAAGTAGTAATCCATTATAGGTTTTTAATTGTGTTTTTATTTTTGTTATATCATTATTAATTTTGGTTTGATATGTTTTAGCAATTTCATCCGCTTTTTCTTGTAGTTGACTGTCAATATACTGATTATAACCATTCTCGCCTTTTGTATAGGTAATAAATTCTTTTTTTGCGGTAAACAATTGCTGTGGAGCATTTACCATATTCGTTTCTGCATCTAAATAATTTTGTTCTAATTGTTGTGATTTGTTTTGTTGCATACAGGACGGACCACATGTAATTATTTGGTTTGCCTGATTCATTAATTCATTAAAATTATCTAAAGAGAAATTAGCTGACATTAAAATATAGATATGATATACTTATATTATAACTATATTATATAAAAATTATAAATTTAAAAATTATAAGATGATATTAATTTATTATTGAGTGTTACATCAGGTTTTTTGTATAAACTAGATTTTTTTGTTAATACATTGTTTATGAATGATTCAGTATTTGAACCTGACGACGAAGAACCCGACGATGATGACGATGAAGATGAACATGAAGAAGCCGTGCATTGATTTAAATCACTATCATATGTCATACCTGCTGAACAACAATTACTGCCTAGACATGTACCAATTTGAATATTACTTGATAACCATGGATCACTAGTAGAACCATCTTTATTACTCACTACAGAAGGAGCACTTTTCGTATCAAAACTCCATGAATATTCTTGATAGTTCATATTATCACGACTCCATATAGACAACAAACGATACACAATAAATATGGAACCAACAATTGAAATAATAAATAATAAAAGATAAAAAATTATTTTGGGTAATAATCCTTTGTTATATAAAAAAGAAATTATAATAATTGGTATTAGCATAAAAATAATATATTTCATTAAAGTACTGTGTTCATTGTATTTTTCACCATAATAATCATTAATTTCTATAAGACGTATTTTATTATTTTTTTCTGATTCTAAAGCTTGTAATTTTTGTTTAGTTTCATTTAGTTGATTTTCAACGATTTCAATAGCGGTAGTTTGTTCTTTTAGTGAACCTTGAGAATTTGTTAATGCTGTTTGATATACATTATTTATTTTGCCTAATGTTTGATACAAATTAATTCGCATTTGTGAAATAGAATTTATTTTATTAATAATTTCTTCTTGCTGTGCTGTTGTTAAATTAGAATTTGTTTCTAAAGTGCTAAACATATCGCTTTCAATTTTTTGTAACGATTTAATATCATTCAAAAGATCTTCATTACTATCTGTATCAGCACTGCTAGAATTATTGTTATTTGAACTCATATTATATAAATTATAGAAAGATAATTATATAATTTATATATAATTAAATAAAAGATAATTTACATTTTTATTATTATAATTATAATCACTGATTATTTTTAACCTTAATTGCAACTATAACGATTCCTACAGCTAAAATACTCCATAATATGTATCTATAATTTTCTTGCAATGTTTTAATATTTGTATCATTTAAAATATTATCAATATTATTGTTTTTAAATCCATTTATCTTATCGTTATTTATTTTGTTTTCAAGTAAATATCCATCAAAACCTAGAATATCTTTTTGAGTTTGTGTATTTACCAAATCATTATTGTTTGTCAATTTATTTCTGATATCGTTCATTTGTGAAGATAGTAAATTCAATTTATCTTGTAATTGTGACAATTGTTGTTTATGCGCAGAAATTAAATTGGATAATTTATTTGAACCACTATTTGTGTTGGATGTTGGTTTTTCATAATTTTGATATCTTAATGTATCTATATTATTTATTGTATCGCTTACACCGGGAAGAGGAGTTATGAATGTTTTATCTCTTATATATGTTGTCATATCGTTATTTACCTTAAAGTTGTTTAATGAATAAATATTTGCTGGTGATAATTTCTTTGGAAGACAAACAGGGGTAGGGCCACTTGTATCATATACAAAAGCATTACAATCACTGCTATTGTTACAAGCAGTCATACAACTATCAACACTAGTAGAATTACTTGAAGAAATGCCTGAAATATCATTTCCAGGTATATTTGTATTTTGCATGATCAAACTATATGTATTTGCGCCCTTAACATTGTTACTAGGATATGGATATAACTGGGAGTCAGGATTAACATATGCAACTTGACCCATATTAGCAGCTATTCCAACATTTCCAATATTATAAAGAGCGTTGGCTAAAACGCCACCGTAGTAATTCGTAGTGCCATTAGTCGCAGTTGACGAACAATTTGTTTTGAAAGTATACAAAACTAAATTTCCATCATTTTGCATTATTAATAACAGACTACCGTCGGCGGAAGACACCCAATCACCTTTATTAAGTATTTGATTTGTTTTCAAAAAACTGGTTCCATATTTTCCTTTAGATGAAACATAAGCATTATTAGTTTCTTGTTGTTTTCCATTTGTGTTAGTACACCATATATTTGTAGTATTGGTTGCATTCGGAATTCCTTTATAAATACACATATTACCGTCACTCTGTAACGAGAGAAAATAATTGCATTGTGACGTGTTTACTGTCTTTTTATAAATTGTTCTGCTGGTATTTGACGTAGTATTTGACAAAGTTCCACTTTTGGGCCAACAACCTTTATTATCAGATGTATTAAAAACAAATCCTTTACAACTTGAATTGTTATCACAAATAGTTTGACACGAACTAATTGTCTGATTTGATTGATATCCTAAATCGTTTCCTGGAGCGTCTGTATTCACAGTTGTACTGTATACTTGTCCACAATTTGTTCCATTTGGTGACGTTATTATTTCCATCACGAACAGAAATTGTACCATCATTTGTTAAAATAGCATAAGTTGCTGGTTTACCATTTGTATTTGAAGACCATAATGGAACGGAAATGTAAGAATTACCATATTGAGTGCTGTTTGCTTGACTATTACTTACCGCACAATAACCGAGCCCATTCGTAGTATTTACATTCTGCAAAGCAAAATATTGATAACCTCCTAAAATAGCAGCATTTTCGCATTGTTCAAAAGTGTAGGTACCCGATGATGTACCCGATGTTGTACCTGATGAAGAAGGCGATCCCCCGATAAATGTCATTGCAGGAGTTGTTGCATTGTCTTGATAACATCCCAGATAACTAGGAGGCTTTGATTGATTGGGTAACATATTACTTACAAATACATTGATTCCTTCATAACCACAACTTTCGTTTAATTGCATATTTGTTCCTATTAGTAAAGGAGGATTTGTAGGAACTTGTGTACCTTCTACGTTATAATCATTTATCCAAGGAAGGTTAATATCTACGTAAGTACCACTGTTGGCAGGACAACCATTCTTTCCTGATATACTATTTAATATATTAGGACTGGGAATATATTTTGCAATACCTTGACTGGTAACATAATATAATTGTCCCGTTGTAAAACGAATAATTTTATTTAAATATGGATTACTACTACTTGTGCGATTAACATAATTTGTTGCAGTTTGTGAAATCTGTGAAGCCAATTCATTGTATTCATCCAAAGTTTTGCTATATTCTTGTTTCAATTGCTCCATTGTTTTCTTTTGTGTTGTGTCAATTGTCGTTTCGTTTAATACATTTTGAGATTCTTGTGTCAAAGATGAATGATTTGTTGTAAAGTTCTCATTTGTTTTTGCAGTTGTTTTACTTTTTTTACTTTTTTTATTTTTATATATTACATTGCTATCTAATTTAGTCCCAACTTTACTTTGGTATTTTTTAAATTGATACCCTTGTTCAAGGGATGGATTCGGTGTCATTGAATTATATTTATGTCTTGTATATGCTGTAGAACTATCATTGTTTTTTTTGTTACTATTGTTACTATTGTTATCATGTTTATTCGTAGCACTTTCTTCTTTTTGCATCATATTTTTTGATTTGTCTAAATTAAATAAATTATTAATTATTGTAGTCATTAATATAAATCAATACAATAATTTATATAATAAATAAATTATATTCTATTGTGAAAATAATAGTAAATTATAAAAACAACTACACAAATAATAAAAGTGAAAAATATGATAGAGAGAATATTTATTATATCTTCTCCATTTCCATTTGCAGAACCAACGTAAATTTTACTTAAAATAAATACACAAATCAAAGCAACAATCAATAACAAAATATAATTATAGTAATTTTTTGTTACAATCAATTCGCCTTGACTTTGTTTTTCATTAATAGATTGAAATTGACCTAATTGCACTAAAATATCATTTCTCTCTTCTTCTAATTTGGAATTATTCTGAACCAACACATTATATTTGGCATTTCTATCATCATCTTCAGATAAAAATATAGTTTTATTATTTTGCATAAGTTGTATAATTTGGTTGTTTACACTTATCAATTGAGAATTCAATGTTTGTAATGTTAATAAATATTCTTTTGATTGAGTTATAATTGCATATTGATTTGTTGTTCCCGATACAATTGGTCCGTTGCCACTTCTTAACCAACAGTTGTTTTGAGTTGTCTTTGTATCATTATAGGTAGCTCCGCTACAACCTGGTGTGCTACTACATAATGCTGCACACTGTTCTACAGTTGAAACATTGCTGCTTGATATACCAGATGTCCCCCAAAATGTATTATTAGGAATACTAGTTAGCTGTTGGTTAACTTGTGTAGTGGTAGAACCTCCTTGTATTGTTGATGGATTTTTTTGTAAATAGTTGATATAATCAGTTTGTACTTGATTATATTGAATCAAAAGAGTATCATATTGTTTTGTTAAACTTTCTAAATTTAATATTGGGGAATTATTTTTATTTTGAGATTCACTTGACATTTTATCTATAATATATATAAATTTTATAAAAGACAAAAGATAAAGAAATAATAGAACCCGTTCCTATACAAGATAAAATAAAGAATCTCATGTATTTATTGTTTTTTGATATCACATTTTTATCATCGTCGTCATCATAATCGCTAGTGCTAAAATCACTCAAATCGCAAAAATCAATCTTATAATCAAGTTTTAAAGGTTCTTTTACGACAATAGATTTATCGTATTTTTCTTTTATTTTATTTAAAGAATTGTTATTTGAGTGTTTTATATATTCATGTAATGAATTTTTTGCTGGATTATAAAAAGGAAAATTAATCATATTATTATTTATTATATAATTTTTATAAAATTAACTTATAACAATAGTATAATTGTTTTCTTCGTGTATATTATGAAATATACAAAAAGAAAAATACAAAAAAGTAACAAAAGTAACAAAAGAAACAAAACTAACAAAACTAACAAAAGTACAAAAAAATATAATAAATACAAAGTAACAAAAAAAAAACACGGTAGTGGAAGTCTATTTAGTAGATTAAAATCACGACAACCACTACAACCGCAAGAACCGACAGAACCGACAGAACAACAACCGCCACTTCCTAATCTCCCACCAGATGTAATTAAAGAAATGTTTAAATATGTAGATCCTCAATATGAAATGACAATCCATAAAAATGAACAAAATGAAAATCCTCAACAACGCTTAAGTTTGTATTTAATTATGAGATCCGAAACTGAAGAATACTATAAAGATATTCTTTTGTCCGAACGTTATAGAAATCGTATCTGTAATATAGCGGCTAGAGGTGGGTTTTTACATACATTAAAATGGGCTCGCAATCGTAACCCGCCTCTTCCATGGGACGATTTATCATGTGCATATGCAGCCAAAGGAGGATATTTAAATGTTTTGAAATGGCTTCACGAAAATGGTTGCCCTTGGAATGCAGTTACATGTTATTACGCAGCTGAGAAAGGACATCTTGATTGTTTACAATATGCTGTAAAAAATAATTGTTTGTTTGGTAGTCATTTATGCAGACTTTTGGCTGAACGAAATGGACATACAGATATTGTTGATTGGATAGACAGTCTGAACTAACATTTACTTCTTTACAGATAAATTTGAATTTACATTATTTATGGTTGATTTGCCGGTAAATACTTTAACCAATGATACAATAGCAATAATAATTCCAATGAATAGAAAAACATTATTAAAATAATTTTCATTATAAATTTGTTTATATTCATCAATCATTGTTGAAGAACCTTTGTATTTATTATTAACATCGTATTCAGCTGCTTTTAGTGTAATATTTTTTGCTTTTTCTTTTTCAATCAAAATATTTATTTTTAATAAAGAATCGCTTATTTTTTGTGTATTTGAATTAATCTCGTTTACAATTTTTAATAAATCACCACTAATAGAATCTAATTCGCTTTTCAAATTTTGATAAATTTGTTGATACTCATTATAGGTGGGATTTTTATTAAAAAACACATAATACTTTTTAAAATCATCTAAAATTGCTGGTAACTTTTCTTCAATTGTATTTATTTTATTTTGTAAATCATTTATTTGAAAATTGTCACTATTAGTATCAATATTGTTAGACATATAAATATATATTTATAAATTATTAAAAAATTTCAAAAATTATCATTTGTAAAATCTAAATTCTCTTTTTCAGTTGCCTTTATTTTTTCCTCCAAAAATTGTATTGTTTCATTGAAACTTCCAATAAAGTTAGTGTCAAAAAAAACCATTGGAAATATTTTCCATTCAACTTTTGAATAATTTTTGATAAACAATAAAAAATTTTCTTTATTTTCTAATAAATAATCATCACATTCAATAACTTCATATTCAATGTTATTTTTTTTTAAATAATCTTTCAATTTTCTACAATTAATACATCCACTTTTACTATATATAGTAAAATTATTTATTGATGGCTTTTCAAAATCCATATTTTATACAAATAATACGTGTTATGTTTTTATATACAAACACGATAATAATTTGTAGTTATGGCAGTTTTACTAGGTCTAATAATTTTACATACATCACCAGGACGTAAACCTATAACTCTTGCTACAGGATCAAAACGTGAAATATCTGGAAATTCAATCTTATTTTTTATATTGTATTTTTTCATCACTTCTTCCACTTCTTTATTGTCAATAACAATATGTTGAGGAACTAAAACATGATTCAAAATATTATATTGCAATCGTTTAATATTTTCAATAACAATGAAAATACCGTCTGTTTCCCAAATATGCTTCAATTCATTTATTATGGTTTCATTCATTTCATCTTTACTAATTATAAAAAGTGTGTCCTCTTTTGTTAAAATTTCCTCTAAATTGAATAAATCATCAATCATTTCTTGAATATTTGCAGGGCGAATCATTTTTGTCAAGTAAAAACGTATATACATTTTACGTTTAGGTTTTGAATCGCCAGAATCATCCGATTTTTTTTCAAGAAGAATATCTAACTGATTATTTTGCTTCATAGAATTGACTTCGTTAATACTAAAATTAGCATAATCCTCAATGTTATAACCCTGTTTATCCATCAATTCAAGGATTGTTTTTCTTGCTTTATAAAGATATGAAATTAAACTACTATGATTTTGATTTTGCATTGTTAAATAATATATATATATAAACAGTGATTTATATTTATATTATTTCATTTTTTTTATAAATTAATTTTTTTTGTTTCGTTTGAATTGTTGTTGTTGTTGTTTTCTTCATTTGTCAAATTCATGACAATTTTCTTGGTTTCATTACTATTGTTATTGTTACTATTTTCTTCGCCTTCCTTTTTTCCTTCCTCTTCCTTTTTTTCTTCCTCAACTTCCAAAATAGATTTTTTCTCTTGATCTTCACTGGGAGACGGGCTAAAAGAAGGAGTCAATGGATCATTTCCGCGATTTTGAAGTTGGCCATCTTGTGTAGGTTTTTTTATTAACAACGGAGTATTTGCTAATTCGGCTTCTATATCTGGAACAAAAGGTGACGATGTATCTGGTTGATTTTCTTGACTATTCGGATTACTTTCATATGCCGGGGAAGTAGGTGCATAAGGAACATCTAGAGGTTTAATATCAATAGGAATGTTTGTCAAGTCTTTTTCTTCTGTATCTGTTTCTTCTGTATCAGTTTCTTCTATATCAACTTCTCCCATTTGACTAGATTTATTTTCTCTCGTCAATGCATTTTTAATATCATTTTTCACTTGAGTTATACTTTTTTTCAAATCAAAATTAAGTGTTTCGTCGTCTCCTTCAACTATTGTATTTGAATCCGTATTGGATGAAATTTGTAGTAATTTACTAATATTATTTGAATACGACAAGCTTAGCATTTGATCTATATTTTCATCTGTTATTATTCTCATTTGAATATTCATTGTTTGCAATTCTTGTA
>Ga0209188_1003202_pt1 | contig 11500 bp, 5 predicted proteins | sample C_130625_EF_Meta_FD_187307 | JGI IMG/M metagenome (GOLD analysis project Ga0209188, IMG submission 187307) | Freshwater microbial communities from Lake Croche, Canada to study carbon cycling - C_130625_EF_MetaG (SPAdes) (version 2) | ecosystem: Environmental > Aquatic > Freshwater > Lake | place...
CTAAGGTAAATGCTGAAGTAGCAGGCAAGCAAGTATTTTCTCTGAACGTGAACTATTCTGGCAATAACATCACCAGAATTACTGATAGTACTACTACCCTTAACATTAATTATGCAGGCGATAGTATGTTCGTAGAATACCCAGATACTGTAGGCAGAATTATATACCTAACCCGTGAGGTTTTGAAAACTTCTGGAAGCCAATTGGTAAAACATATTAAGTATAGCACCCCCGTTACCGGCACTACAGTAATTCAGAAAAGGAACGTTGGTACATTCACCTACGACGCCAATAACCTCCTAAAATCGGCCTACTACAAGAATTACGATGTTACTTTTAATGCTTCTAGGCAACAAACAGCTATAACCAATACCAACGATAACGAGTTTTTACTTACCTACGATGCCAGTAATAATCTGTCAATACTAAGTAAAAACCTAAAGCCCGCTGGTGGTACAAACGGCTTTGAGATTTATAAAACTACTTTTAAAGCAGGCACAGTGGTGGCGCCTAATACGGCAACTGTTCCAATGCTACCATTAACTTCTCGTTTCTTTGATAGCGACCTTATAGCCCTATTTACCAAACACAATTTCTTCAAAACCTTACCAAGCCAAGTGGTATTTTTTGATAGAACAAGTGGTAATACGGTAGCCTCTTCTCAGAACTACACTTACGTAACCAATACCCAAGGCAATATTACCCAGCTAGGTTTAACCGATGTTACTACCAAGGCACAACCTACGGTAAATTATACGTTCACTTATGTGTGTCCGTAATTATAGCATAGTTGCTTTGTGAAAAAGGGCGACCCTGCGGGCCGCCCTTTTTTTGATGGGGTAATTGTTTTTGGCTGAGCGGGGTTGGGGGAGAGTTTACTTTTAAAATTGGCTACCGAATAGCCCCTACTCCCTTACCACCTTCCGAACATATCCTTTACCAGCAGAAGAAGTAAAGCGCAGCAAATACATACCCCGAGGCAATGAACCCGTATTGAGTTCCTGACCTGCTTCCACTGCCTGAACCATTACTTTGCGCCCGTGAATATCCAGTAATTGTATGGTACCCTTATGGGAAATACGCAGGGTATGGGTGAAGGGGTTAGGGAAAACCTGTAAATCCGGTTCCACGATGCGGTTTTTAGTGGCTACTGGCACAGGCCCCACTGGTGGGTAAACCGGGTTGAAAGGGGTGCCGATGCTATCTATTTTGCAGAGGTAGAGAGCACTGCCTTGGGTAGTAGCCTGACGAGTGGTGCCGCCAAAAACAGCACTTTGGTCATTAAAATGGGCTACATAGTTAACCCCAGTACCGTATAAAGGACTGGCTGCGTCATCAACAGCAAGAACAATAGAATGAAGAACTGTAGAATCAGGTCCCATTCTTTGATAAATATTTTGAAGACCCACTTTTGTTCCAATCCAAAAAGTGGAATCGGTTAAAGGAGTTATCATTGTTCCCATTCCTAAACTTGATCTTGCTCCCCACACCCTCCCTAAGGTATCATTAAACTTGCCAAAGAAATAACGATTTACTGAAGAAGAATTTCGGGAATCGTAGGCTGAAACAATATAACCATCAAGGCAACGCTTTACACCTGCTAGTGCCCATCCCACATTTTCAGGATGGGTATAAAGCACTTTTCGGTTTAATGCCCTACCAGTAGCAGTGTCTATTTCTAAAGCCATTATTTCCCTGCCTGCCCAGCCACTTACAAACAAGTTACCATTGGGCAAGAATTCAGCTTGCTGGGGCTGTCCGTAAGCGTAGGTGTACAGGTATTCTTTTACCCAACGGCGGTTACCTAATGAATCCCAGCGGCTTACCTGCCATGGTTCCGAACCCTGACCAGAAATTACTCTGTTTCTACCAGCAAGCATATAAAAACCACCGTCCTGTGCTGGAAGTAATTTATAGATATAAGCCGGTAAGCTGTCTATAAAATCTGGACCTATAAAATCTTTTCGAACAATAGTAAAACCCCTGTAGTTTTTCTTTTCAATTACGGTCCTAGTAAAAGGATAGTTTTCAGTACGATAAGCGATCCAGAGGCGCTTTCTTGAACGGTCAACTGCGCTGTAAGAACCGTTACATGTATCATCGTTTACAATGGTATCAATTACATATCCAGAACTATTACAAACTAAAATAGCAGGATTTTCAAAACCAGTGGACCTTTCATACTTTGAAGAAAGTACACTTGCAAATATACCATTAGTATCTGCAATGATTAAACCAATGAGTTCATCTCGGCTACCTTGTCTATAATCAATGTCAAATATCCTTTCCCATATAAGGCTTTGGGAATATGTGTAGTGGGCATTACCCACTACACATAAAATAAGAACTATAAGCAACTTTTTCATTGCCCCTCTGCTTCCACGTCTTAGGAGAAGTAAAGCGTAGCGGTACTTTTCCGAGACGTGGAAGAAATGCAATAAAGTATCGGTCAAATTCATAAACCTTCTAATCGTTATACTTTGAAGACAATAAAATATAACAAGTGGTTGCCCATTACAAAAAAAGGGCTGCCTGTTAGTTATCAGACAGCCCAATTTATAATTCTCACTTACTTTTATTCAAAGAGCACCTTCATTTCCACACGGCGATTTTTAGCCCTGCCTTGTGGGGTTTTGTTGCTCGCAATTGGCTTTTTGCTACCAAAGGCTTCAATTAATATTCTGCCAGGGTCTACGCCTTGCTTAATCATAAAGTTCTTCACGGCATTGGCACGTTTCTTACTCAAGGCTAGGTTAAAGGCCTCCGTACCCACAATATCCGTGTGGCCGCTCAGCTTTAAGCGGTATTGGCTATTGTTTTGCAATAGCTTAGCCAATTCGCCTAAGCCAGGGTAAGAACTCTTCTTGATTATGTCCTTGTTCAATTCAAATTCCAAATTGCTGAAGGCCGTTTTCACTACTACTTTTTCTTCCTTCTTCAATTCAGGGCAGCCACCATTGGCCACTGGTCCTGGCGTTTTAGGGCACTCGTCTAGCCTATCTACCAAACCATCTGAATCGGTATCTACATCTGGGCAGCCTTTGTTTTCAACCGGGCCAGGCTCGTTGATACAAGAATCTACTCGGTCTAGCACGCCGTCTTTATCCGTATCTGGGTAAGGGCAACCGAAGTTATCGGCCGGGCCAAATACATCGATACACTTATCGGTATCGTCAAATACGCCATCGTGGTCAGTATCTGGGCAACCTGCGGTGCTCACTAAACCTGCCACATCTGGGCATTTATCGTCTTTGTCGTACACGCCGTCTTTATCTCTATCCATAAGCGGACAACCATTGTCTTCTGGCTTGCCAGCTTCATCTGGGCATTTATCCTTGTTATCGAATAAGCCATCGCCATCGGTATCCGGGCAACCTTGGTTTTCCAGCTTTCCTGGTTTTGTAGGACAAGCGTCTTCAGCATCGGTTATGCCATCCTTATCCAAATCCGGGCAACCTTTACAGCTAGCTGGTCCAGCCACCTTCGGGCACATATCTTCAGAATCTTTAATGCCGTCGCCATCGGCATCAGGGCATCCTTGCAAAGGCACTAAACCAAAAACAGTAGGGCATAAGTCGTCTTTATTAGGCACACCGTCGCCATCAGTATCTGGGCAACCTTTAAGTAGGGTTTTGCCGGGCTCGTCTGGACAATCGTCGTTTTTATCTGGCACCCCATCTTCGTCTCTGTCTCTAGGTTTGCCACCACCAAATACAAAGTTAATTCCAAACCTTGCTGTGGTATTGGTTACGGTTCCGAGGGCTGCTAATCCTACCAAATTATCGGCAGCAAAGTAAATTTGTACAGGGCCAGGCATCATCATAATTCCAGCGCCTAAATTCGCATAACTCCCTGCTGAGGCGCTATAAGAAAATGATAATTGAAACCTTCTGCCAAAACCTTGGGTAGCATTCAAAATTAGCGCTGGGTGCAACCCTTTGTACGACTTAGTGAGTACCCCCATATTAAGCGCGCCCCTGTCGTTCAACTTATATGTACTACCAACATAGAATTTAGGAACAAGGGTAGTTTGATAGCTGTTTTTAGTTTGAACAGATTTAAACCTGTTTTTTAACGTATCGCCGACCCCATTGAACTTAAAATTGTTTGAGGAATCTTGGATATCGTTTACTGAAAAGCCATTGAAATAGGTTGTAGTGAGCTTGCCTTGGAAGTTCTTAACACCCGTTTTCCAATTGATGTAGCCTAAGTCTATTAATGAACCGAAGAAGCTCCAGCGGGTACTATGCTCATACCTACCACTTATATCCAATCCTAAACCAGAATTGCCTTTGCTATTCAGAATTTTAGAAAGGCTATTATTATTTGAATTATCCGTATCGAAACCACCAGTAGATGTATTAAATAAATAATCGGTACCTATTGCTTGGCTATAGTTGTCCGGATCTGAAGTAGAAAGGGAGCCATTAGAACGCTTAGTTTGGGCAGAAGCAAAACCTTTTAAATAGCGAACCCTACCACCTATTTTCCAAAAATTTCCGAGCGGGCTAGCAAAACTTAAAGAATAATCTTGGTAGGCTTGCCCATCGAAAGCTAACTTAGAAAAGTCGGCCTTTTTATTGGCATTTACGAAAGAAGCATTTCCGTTAATAGCTACGTCGAATAAATCTTTAGGTACTCTGGCATTAATTTGGGTATTAATGCTTGAACTTAACCCCCAGAACATTTTGCGCGTTTGAAAGCGGATATGCAATAAATCTACTTGGTTTTCAAAGCCATAGTAAGCGCCTCTTTCTTTAACTGCACCTGGTATTTTATTCAGGTCAATTATCTTCCCAGAAATAAAATCGTTGTACTTAGGTCCGTCGTTTAAAAAGCCGAGGTAAAAATTGCTAATAGCTGGTAGCCCTATAACCACCGTACTTTGAGGGGTATTGGTGGGCATTAAATAGCTACTTTGAGATACACCCGTTAAGAACGGAAATACGGTTTGGTATTGGGCCTTAACTACAGTAGGAGCAAAAATAACCGCAACAAAGAGTAATAAATAAGAATAAAGGTTTTTCATATATGTAGCGTTAGCGGTGTTCTTAGTTTATGTTCAACGTTACTTTTGCCGATACCCCAAGCTTTAAGCGAATAGCATAGTCGCTATAAATGCGTGCCCTTTCTGGCGTGCCAGAAACATTGTCTTTATAGCTATTGAGCCTTGCACGGAAAATACCTTTTTTACAGTTTTTCTGGATTTTATCGTAACGAGCCTTGGTGATTAAGAAAATGCGTTCGTTGCGGGTTGCGGCTGCCGCTGGCACTCTAAATTCTGGTGCACCTCCAGGCTTAGCAGCAGAACCTAATTTAAAATCGACTTTGCCTGAGGCATCTGGCACAGATACACTATCAAGAACCTTATAATTAGCATCTACGAAATACACGTTCCCGATAATATCTACAGGGAATTGATTGTAGAAAACAAGTTTGAAAGAGGCACTTTCTATGGTTTGGTCGGCATTGTTTTCAGGAATGTCATTTAAATCAAAAGTATCGGCTAGGGTATAGCTATTCACTACACCATCTGAAGGCAGAATGGCATTGGTTCTCACCCTGAACCGAGAGGTATCGGCCCCTGAAATTCTGCTCGTAAAATTTTGAGTTGTAGCTCGTGCAATAAAGCTTACGTACTTAGGGGCTGGGTTATAGAATTTAATAATATCGTTGATATTGGTATTGCGTTTATCTAAGGTATCTGCTAAAATCCCGCTTTTAACTACTTGTGCATTGGCATAATTAACGTTAGCAATTGGCATAACCCTGCTCTGCCAGTTTGTTACACCGGCGCCAGTAAGTTGCTGCGTTGCGCCTCCCGCTTCGCTAAAGCTTCTTAAATTAGTGATACTCAAATTTAGTGGCGAACCGCCAAAGCCATTCTTAACAATAAATTGAAGTGAAGGGTCATCGAATCGGATATCGTTCTTATCTAAATCGTACCTATTGTCAAATAACTTTATTCGTATTTCCTTGAAAATTGGTTGCAAAGGGATTAGGTTGGTAGCTATAACATCTGCAAAAGAAAACTTAGCTTGGTTAAAATTAACGGTGCTTTGTAAGGTATAGGTGCCTGCTGTAGTTGCCTGATTTAAAGTAATAACTGGGGTATAATAAAAGGCTGAAGTATTGCTCACGCTTTTATTTGTGTATCTAAATCCTGTTAGCGAACCTGTACCTCGCGCTCCATTGGCAGAAGTAATGGTAAGCGGTTGGCTTCCATTTCTAATAGAATCGAATCGAAGACTAATGGTAGCAGAAATATCACTACCAAGGCTGTTTAACAATCTTACTTGCGCACCTAAACTGCCTCCTTTGAATAAGAGGTCTTGCAAAACCAAGTTATTAAAGGAAAAATTCAATCGTTGCTGCGGAAGATTTACAGTACTGCCACTCGCACCACCCGGTAGAAGCAAAGGAGCACTACCAACGGTAGAAGTATCTGGTATTACCACGGCTTCTTCCAAGCTTGGCCCTAGAATTTCATCGGAATAAATGAAATAATAAAGGTTGTTGCTAAAGGTTTTAATAGAGCCATCGTCATTACTTTTTACAGCAATGTCTTCAACCCTTATAGTATCGTCTATTAAAGGCAGCGCCCATTCTGGCGATATGCTAGCAAATTTCGCGTCGGAAAGGTCGCCAATATTACAGCTACCCAAACCAATGGCTAGTAATAAAACGAGTAGAGAAATTTTTGTTTTCATGAATAAAAAATCTTGATTACGGTACAGACACAAACTTTGGTTAAAAGTATTAAAAAACCACCACAATAATTTACAGTGCCAAGTTTTGTCGGTGTGTTATACCAGTTTTACAAACCAGCTATTTGAAACTCGTATGAACACTATTCCTATTCTTATTTTATTCTCCGAAAGCGGGGAAGGGTACTTACTTTCTTATTACAAAATCTCCTATTCTAAAGGTTACACCATTACCGCCCTTCACAAACCTTACCAAGAACAGGTGCTTAATAATGCCATTTTCCCTTCCTTTATTAAAAGTATTTTGGGCGTAAAGGAGCAAGAAAAGTGCCTTTTTCAAAGCTTTATGCCATTTCTATTACAAGGCAGCTACCTTAAAGAAACACAAGACATTGCCTTGCTTTTCCAAAAACAGCCTAAAAACGGAACCCTGCCCACCAAATGGCAGTGCTTAGAGCAAGAGTAGAAATATTTAATTATAATTAACTAGCTACCAAATACTTAAAACTATTTAACAAAGAAGTAACCTACTTTATTTTGAAAATAGATTTGTGCTGCCTAATTTTCAAGTAATGAGTAATTCCAACGAAGAGAACTTTGGGCAGCCATTACGAATGGAACGTATCCGTTTTAAGGTCGATACCCTCCACTACCTTTGTATAGATGAATTTACCTTCGACGATGTTGAAGACGACGACGAGGAGGAAGAACCAGCAGAATTGCTATTCGGTTTCCGAGAACTTGCTACAGGTGCGCAGCCACTCATTTTTACTGAAGAAGTAGAAGCCAAATACGGCGACGCGCTTTTTTCTGAAAACTTAGAAGATGCATTAGAGTCGCTTGACCAAATCACGGGCGATATTACTGCCTTGCAACCTTTTGAGGTAACTGATGAAGATATGCAGCCCCTTTGCCTCTTCATAATAAAGAAAGCTTTGGAAAGAGGCAAGCCAGCCAATTGGTCGCTATGGCTTTCGCTTATAGAATCGTGTGGGTTAGAAAGTCCTTTCTTAGAAGACATTGCCCCATCAGATTACTTATACGTTGAAAAGCCTTACCACGAAGAATGCCTATTAATGGCGCTTGGTTTTCAAGATGCCTTCGATTTGCATATTACCGAAGTTGAAAAGGAAGATACGGGAGCCGTATATTATCGCTACCGCCTTAGCTTTGATATGGACGATGAGGCCGATAAAGAAATTTTCACAGCCCTAGGTCCTGAATTTGAAACCATTTCATCGCTTTGCTTCCCAAGCCTTGAAGACGCTTTAGATTTTCTTATTCAGCCGATTGCCGATACAGAATTGTGCCTTTCCGATGCACGAATATTAATGATAGACGATACCGCCCTGCCAGAAGGTTGGGAACTGTTGAAGAAATACAAATACCTATTTGCCGATAAAGAAATTTGGGATACCTATTGGGGTTGGGTAGAAGAAATAGCAGAACAAAAAACTGAAGAATAAAGCCAAATCAATTTTTAATAGGTTTAGCTCAGGTTTTACCTTTTCAATTGAAGTAGCGAAGCGATATATAATGTACAGTAAACTTTACCAAACACCAGACGATCCTACTCTTTCAGATTCGACTTTTGTTCTAGATTTTGGGTTTTATTTGATTGTTTTATGTACGGTATTTTCTTACCTTTTCTTTGTTTTACTTCCATTTGTAAAAGACAGGTACTTCAGAAAAATAATATTAACAACAGGTAACTTTTTTATTGTCATTACTTTTTTTGGCCATTTTCCAATCATGCTATTTTTTATGGGATGCCGAGGAGAATACACTAACGTTACTGTTTTAGATGTTTTATTTTACCTGCTAGCCCTTACAGTGAACATTCGTTATATCTATCTATGTGTGAATGAGCAACGAGATTTATTGGTTTAATAGAACTTAATTTCAACTATTTTCTAGATCTTAAAACCAAAGTCTTTAAAATTATTAAAGGTTACTTAGGCCTTTGGGCGGCTTACTTTCTGAGACGATTAGCCTTATGTTTGTGCCTTAAACTCCAAACACTCTAATGCGAACCAAGTATTGCCTATTATTTTTTCTTTTCCTGTTGGCAGTATCCAACCTATTAGCGCAAGAAATAAAAGGAAAGGTTGTTGATAAAACAGATGGTTCGCCTATTGGATTTTCTATGGTAGCACTAATCAATACAACTGATAGCTCCATAGTAGGCGGTGCAGCTTGTAATGAATTAGGCGAATTTACCTTACTATTAAAGGAAATGGAAAAACAGGGAATTTTTAGTTTTAAGGTTTCTGATGTTGGTCATAAAGTAGAAAAGTTTGGCAAATACACTTGGGCTGAACTCCTTGCTATTCAAGAAAAACCTTTGCTTTTTCATCTAGAAAAAAGGGATTATGAATTAGCACACATAAATGTTTCTGCCAAACGCCAACTTATTCGTTCCGAACCAGGAAAAATAATAGTAGATGTTGCTGGAAGTAACCTTAGCCAAGGTTTAAATGGCGCCGATGTATTGCAACGAATGCCAGGCGTAATAATGGATAACTCGGGAAATATTAGCATAAAAGGCAAGCAAGGCGCAACGGTTATGATTAACGATAAGCCAACTTACCTCACTTCCGAACAATTATTGGCATTATTGAAAAGCACTTCCAGTTCTAATATTTCTGAAATAGAAGTAATTACCCAACCAGGCGCCCAATATGATGCTAGCGGCACGGCGGGGATGATTAACATTAAAATGAAGCGCGCCAAAAACGAACAATTCCAAGCTGAAGTAAGGGCAGGAGTAGGTCAAGGCATTCGTTATAAAAGTAATATAGGATTTCAGGTAAGTGAGAAGCGAAACAAGTTAGGCTACTTGTTCAGTTTCGATGCTGTGCCGACTTCTGGAGTGGATAATATTCCTTCTCAACGAGATTATGTTTTGGGCGAGGCATTACAAAGGCAAGAAGTACGCACTCGCTACACTATAAACGACAATTCCTTTAATCCTAGAGGCGTACTAACCTACGATTTCTCCGATCGAAGTAGTTTGCAAAGCCAAGTTTCCTATACCTACAGCAAGAAATTTTGGCGTGCCAATAACAACAATAAAATATGGAGCGACGATAAGCTAATTTCTGATGTAAAAACCGTAGATCAGAATCCTGATATCACTAATAATTTCATTTACGGAATTGCCTTTCAGCATAAGTTTGATAGTGCAGGCAAAACTGTTTTGAAGGCCGATATAGATTTGGTTTCAAACAATACCAATAGCCGGCAAAGTTTACGCAACACCTTTCAACCCATTGATACCATTGCTGGTTATACCAATGGTATAGAAATGTACTTTAAACCCAGAACATTTGTATTTGCTCCAAAGATAGACTTTGAACATAAGCTAAATAATAGCACCCAGCTTTCGCTTGGCACCAAACACGTAGAGGTAAGCAATAAGAACTTAAACGACCAATATTACTTAAGCCCTACCACTACAATTTACGACAGCACAAATAGCAATCGGTACAAATACACCGAACGAATAACTTCGTTCTATGGAATTATTAAAAAGGAATTTAGCAGCAAATGGAATGCGGAAGTGGGCTTTCGTGCCGAAAGATGGTACACCCACGGCGAGAAAACTTCTATTAGTCCGCTTTTGCCTAAGGCAACTTACAACAGAAGCAAATGGCAAGCCTTTCCTACTTTAGGTATGGGCTATAAAATATCGGAAAGTAAGGCCTTGAACTTTAGCTATGGCAGGCGCGTAGAAAGACCTTCCTATAATATTTTGTTGCCCTATGCTTACAATGTAGATCCCTATTCGGTTTATGCAGGTAACCCTAACCTATTACCACAACTTTCAAACAATATTGAGCTCACTTTCAGTCTGTTTGAGGGTGCGCTTACTTTCACTGGTTCCCATTTTTGGGCTAAAAATGTAATTGACGAAAATACCCTTATCCGAAGAAACGATACCAGCCGGTACAATACCATTCTTCCAATAAATATAAAGGTGCACCGTAATACAGGTATTTCTATGAATTATAGTGCCAATCCTACCAAATGGTGGCAGTTCAATGGCTTCGGAAACTTTTATTTCAACCAATCTCAAACTAATATAAATCAGTATTACTTCAATAATAAACGTTTCAGTTTTATGCTTCAGCTCACTAACTCTGTAAAGCTAGGTCGTAATTTTGAAGGGGAAGTTTTCAGTATGTACCAATCGTACGATGCCAGTTCCCTGGGCTTTCGCAACCCAATGGGTATGCTAAACATTGGCATAAAGAAGAGTTTTAATGGAGGAAAGGGAACATTTAGGTTATCTGGAAATGATATTCTGAAAACCCAACGCTATACTTGGAACGAAACTGTAATTGGTATGCACAACCAAGGCCAATACCGTGGCGATTTTACCAATGTAATGCTAAGCTTTACTTACCGTTTTGGCGGTGAACAGAAAATTGACTTGCGAGAAACCGACGAAAACCTAAAAAGGGTAGGCGGTAAGTAATCCTATTGTTCTTTCAATAACGATTTAGGCATAAAAAACTCCAAGACTAACCCTATTGCTACCACTGCCAAGCAGCCTATTACGTTATACCACAGAAAGCCAATTTGTGGCACGTTGAAATAGCAATACAATACTACAGCTTCGGCCACAATAGCGGCAATAAACACTGAAGTACCCCTTATGGGCTTGATGTAAAACCCGGCTACAAAAATTCCGAGTATGCAGCCATAGAATAAGGAACCTAATATGTTAACTGCCTGAATTAGGTTTTCCACCATACCAGCGACCAAGGCAAATCCTATCGCAATCAACC